>Ga0265592_1001325_pt1 | contig 10920 bp, 8 predicted proteins | sample saktaG_7_FD_190141 | JGI IMG/M metagenome (GOLD analysis project Ga0265592, IMG submission 190141) | Saline water microbial communities from Sakinaw Lake, British Columbia, Canada - sak_2010_1_5_120m | ecosystem: Environmental > Aquatic > Non-marine Saline and Alkaline > Saline ... | reverse complement strand
GGCCTACACTCTTCAAGAAATGCTGACCATCAAATCCGACGACGTTACGGGCCGGGCAGCCACTTACGAAGCGATTTTGAAAGGAGAAGAAATAAAAACTCCCAACGTTCCCGCCTCTTTCAATTTATTGGTGGCTGAATTAAAATCAATGGGTTTGAGCGTGGAAGTAAAGGAAAAAACCGGTGAAAATTAAAAAAATATGCGCGTACAAGATTTAGAAGCCATAAGAATAAAATTAGCCTCGCCGGAAGAAATTTTGGATTGGTCCAACGGCGAGGTAACCAAACCGGAAACCATAAACTATCGGACTCAGAGATCTGAGAAAGACGGTTTGTTTTGCGAAAAGATTTTCGGGCCGACCAAAGATTACGAATGTTACTGCGGCAAATATAAGAGAATCCGCTATAAAGGCATTATCTGTGACAGGTGCGGGGTGGAAGTGACCAAAGCCCAGGTGAGAAGGGAAAGAATGGGGCACATTAAACTGGCCAGCCCTTGTTCTCACATCTGGTTTTTAAGAGGATTGCCTTCCAGGATGAGCATGATTTTGGATATACCGATGCAGCAGATGGAAAAAGTGATTTATTTCGCTTCTTACATTATTACTAATTGTAACGAAGACGCCAAAAAGAAAGTTCTGGAAGAAATCGAAAAAGAATACAAAGCCAAGGTAAAAGGGCAGAAGTCCGCCTCAGCGGTTAAAATCAAACTGGGCGATTTGAAAGCAGCCAAGGATTCGGCTGTCGAAGAGGTAGTTAATTTGAAACCTTTGAAAATTCTGTCGGAAAACGATTATCACCGGCTTTCTTTGAAATACGGGGAGGTTTTCGAGGCTGAAACCGGAGGCGAAGCTCTGACGAAGATTTTTGAAAAAATGAATTTAAAGAAAAAAATAGAAGAACTGAAAAAAAAGTTGGAAACGGTCCAATCTCTTGCCAGAAGGAAGATTTTGGCCCGGCTGAAAATTTTTCAGAACATGTCAAGATTGGGTTTACGGCCCGAATGGATGTTCGTGACCATTTTGCCGGTTTTGCCTCCGGATTTGCGGCCCATGGTCCAATTGGACGGCGGCCGCTACGCTTCTTCCGATTTGAACGACCTTTATAGGAGAGTCATTAACAGGAATAACCGGCTGAAATACCTTTTGGAAATCGGTTCTCCGGAAGTTATAGTCAGAAACGAAAAAAGAATGCTTCAGGAAGCAGTCGACGCTTTGATTGACAACGGCATGAGAAAAGGGACGATGACCATCGCTACCACCGGTGGCAAGAGACTGCTCAAATCATTGGCCGATATACTCAAAGGAAAACAGGGAAGATTCCGCCAGAATCTTTTGGGTAAAAGGGTGGATTATTCCGGCCGGTCGGTCATCGTGGTTGGTCCTGAATTGAAGCTTAATGAAGTGGGAATTCCCAAAAAAATGGCTTTGGAGCTTTTCAAGCCTTTTGTCATTAAGAAACTGCTGGATAAAGAGCTGGTTTATAACGTCAGATCAGCTTCCAGGTTGATTGAAGAAAGGACGGACGAAGTTTGGGCGAGCTTGGAAGAAGTGGTCAAGGACAAGCTTGTTCTGCTGAACCGGGCCCCCACTCTCCATAAATTGGGAATCCAGGCATTTTATCCGAGATTGATAGAAGGAGAATCGATCAGAATTCATCCGATGGTTTGTAAGGCTTTTAACGCTGACTTTGACGGAGACCAGATGGCGGTCCATCTGCCACTTTCCGAAAAAGCCCAGAAAGAAGCCAAAGAAATCATGCTGTCCACCCTTAATTTATTGAAACCGGCTATCGGCACGCCGGTTGTCAGTACTGACCAGGATATTATTCTGGGCTGTTATTCTTTGACTAAGATAATAGAAGGAGTCAAAGGCGAAAATAAGATATTCGGCAACAAACAAGAGACAATTCTCGCCTGCGAGTTCGGTGATATTGATTTAAGAGCGAAAATCAGGATACTGGCTGGCGCCTTCGGCCGCGCCGCCAAAGCACCATCAGCATCAGCCGTTGAAACCAGCGCCGGTCGTCTTCTTTTCAATGAAGTTTTTCCTCAAGATTTTCCTTTCCAGAACAAGCTGATAAAAAATAAAGATTTGGGGATGATTATCAGGCAAGTCATCGAAAAATACGGCGTCCAGCAAGCGGAAGAAACTTTGGATAAAATAAAAGAACTGGGTTTTGAATATTCCACCTGGTCGGGAATTTCCTGGGGCATGGATGATTTGATTATTCCTCCGGAAAAAGAAGGCATCATGGAAAAAGCGGAGAAAGAGGTGGAAGAGATCGAAGGGCATTTCAAAAAGGGATTGCTTTCCAAAGAGGAAAAAACTTCTAAAATAATTGAAATTTGGAGCAGGGTGAAAACGAAAATCGAGGAATTGGTTCCGAAAACCCTGCCTCAGGACGGTTCGGTTTTCCAGATTATCGATTCCGGAGCAAAGGGATCCTGGGGCCAGCCCGTCCAGATGTCCGGCATGAAGGGCTTGGTGATCAACCCGGCCGGACAAATCATAGAGTTGCCCGTTAAAAGCTCTTTTAAGGAGGGTTTTGACGTTTTGGAATATTTCATCTCCACCCACGGAGCCAGAAAAGGAACGGCTGATACCGCTCTGCGGACTTCCACAGCCGGTTATTTGACCAGAAGATTGGTTGATGTCAGCCATGAAATCATAGTCATGGAGGAAGATTGCGGCGACAAAGAAGGATTCATTATCCGGAAAAAAGATGCCGATGAACTCGGCCAGAATTTCATTTATAAAATCTTAGGCAGGGTCAATTTGGAAAATATCAAGGGAATCTGTAAAGAGGGGGAAATCATTGATTGGGAAAAATCCGAAAAAATAAGCTCGGCTGGCATTGAAGAAGTCAGAGTAAGGTCTCCTTTGAGCTGCCAGTCTGTCAGGGGTGTTTGCCAGAAATGCTACGGCTGGGATCTCGGCAACAATCAGTTGGTAAAACTGGGAGAAGCCATCGGAATCGTCGCTGCCCAGTCAATCGGCGAACCGGGCACTCAGCTGACCATGAGAACTTTCCATACGGGCGGCGTGGCCGGCGGCGGCGACATTACCATGGGTTTGCCGCGGGTTCAGGAGATATTTGAAACAAGGGTGCCCGGAGGCAAAGCGGAAATGTCGAATACTGACGGAAAAGTTCTGGAAATAACCCAGGACAGGATAATCAAAATAAAAGCCAAGAATCCCGTTTCCGCCAAAGTTAAAACAAGCAAGGCGAAATCCAAGGCAACCGCTAAAAAATCGGAAATCGTGGAATACGAAGTTCCCTTAAAATCGGCAATTTGGGTTGAAGTCGGTCAAGAAGTCAAAAAAGGCCAGCAGCTTTGCGAAGGAAGTTTGGAATTGAAAGATTTGTTCAAATTAGTGGGCGAGGAAGAAACTCAGCGCTACATCATCAAAGAAATACAGAAGATTTACGTTTCCCAGGGAGCCGTCATTCATGACAAGCATATCGAGGTAATCTGCCGCCAGATGTTTTCCAGGATAAAAATCAAGGAGACGGAAGATTCTTTCTTCTCCGTCGGGGAAGTCGTCGAGAGATCCAAGTTTTTGGAAGAGAACGACCGGTTGAAAAAGGAGAAAAAGAAACCGGCCAAGGGGAATGCCATATTATTGGGAATTTCCAAAGTCGCTTTGACTACCGATAGTTTCCTTTCGGCAGCTTCCTTCCAGGAAACATCGCGGGTTCTGATCAAAGCGGCCCTGGAAGGCAAAGAAGACAAGCTCAGGGGATTGAAAGAGAACGTGGTCATGGGAAAACTCATACCGGCCGGCACCGGTTTTAGGAAAGAAAAGAAATAGGGATTTGGGCGGCAGGGAAGTTTGGTATATAATAGAATAGATGGCTAAAAAGAAGAAATCCAAAAACAATAAAAAACCTCCGTTCAAAAAGAAAAGACCGAATATTTTTTTTCTGCCGGAAGAAATCAGGAAAAAAGTTCTAGGACTGATTGTTTTCATTTTGGCCATAATCGTTGTTTTGAGCTTTTTCGGTCGGGCCGGCATCGCTGGCTCCGCCTTGCTGAAAGTCATTGATTTTTTAATCGGCAAGGCGCTTTTTATTATTCCCCTGGTTTTGGTCTTAGCGGGTTTGGTTCTTTTGAACGCCAAATACCGGAAAATCTTTTCCTCAACGGTTCTGGCCATTCTCATTTCGGTGGTCGGCTTGGCCGGATTTCTTGAAAGCTTGAAACCCCTGGGATCGGAAATAAAAGAAGGAGGCTGGCTGGGATACATTCTGGTTTTGCCTTTCCGGCAATTTTTCGGAGTTTTGGTTGCCCGGATAGTTTTCGGCGGCGTAATCCTCATCGGTGGTTTTATTTTCTGGCATTTGATTAAAGGGCCGAAAACCAAGGAAATTACCGGGACAAAGGAAACTCCGGAAGCAGCGGCTAAAGAGCCGTCTTTGATGAAGAAGATTTTCCTGCCGAAATTCAAAGTTAAAGAAATCGAACCTAAAATAAAAGAAGCTCCGGTCAAGTTAGAGGAGCCGGTTTTGGAATTGAAGAGCAAAGAAGTGCCAGCCGCTTTTTTGAACGGGGAAAAATACAAGCTGCCACCTTTGGAATTATTGGAGACCGACAAAGGAAAGGCTGCAGCCGGCGACATCGTCACCAACTCGGCGATTATTAAAAAAACTTTGGAGAACTTCGGCTTACCGGTGGAAATGTCGGAAATCAATATCGGTCCGACCGTAACCCAATATACTTTGAAGCCGGCTGAAGGCATCAAACTTTCTAAAATTACCGCCCTTTCAAACAATCTTTCCTTGGCTTTAGCTAGCCATCCCATAAGAATTGAGGCACCCATACCTGGCAAGTCCTTGGTCGGTATTGAAGTACCTAATAAAGTCAGATGCCAGATAAGATTGAGGGATTTAATTGCCAACCCTCAATTTCAAAAGAGCGTTTCCGGTTTGAACGTTGTTCTGGGAAAAGACGTTTCCGGTTTTCCCTGTTATGCCGATTTGGCCAGAATGCCCCATTTGCTGGTGGCCGGGGCAACCGGCACCGGTAAAACCATTTTTCTGAATTCTTTGATTTTAAGCCTGCTTTACCAAAATTCACCCGGCAATTTGAGATTTATTTTGATTGACCCGAAAAGAGTCGAATTTTCCGCCTATAAAGACCTGCCTCATCTTTTGACGCCGGTCATCTTTGATCCTCAAAGGACGATCAATGCCTTAAAATGGCTGATCACCGAAATGGAAAAAAGATTCGATATTTTATCGGGCAACGGTTCAAGGAACATCGCCAGTTATAACGAAAAAACCGCCAAAGAAGGAGGTAAGACTTTACCTTATATTGTTTTGATCATTGACGAATTGGCGGATTTGATGATGGTCAAAGGAAGGGAAATGGAAGCCGGTATCGTCAGATTGGCCCAAATGGCCAGAGCTGTGGGTATTCATTTGGTAGTAGCCACCCAGCGCCCGTCAGTCGAAGTGATCACCGGCTTGATTAAGGCCAATATCACCTCCCGGGTCACCTTCCAGGTGGCTTCCCAAATTGACAGCCGGACGGTTCTGGACACTTCCGGCGCCGAAAAGCTTTTGGGAGCCGGAGATTTGCTTTTCATCTCAGCCGATATTTCGAAACCTAAAAGAATCCAAGGTTCTTACATTTCCGAAAAGGAAGTGAGGAGAGTGGTCGATTACACTAAAATCCAGAAAGAAAAATGGTTGGCCGGGCAGGAAGTCGAATTATTTGAAAATCATTTGGCCGAAGACCTTGAAAAAAGTCTGGAAGGCAGAGAAGGAGAAAGCGGTTTTAAAGATGACAACGGCGGGGATGACCCTTTATACAACGAAGCGAAAAAAATAGTCATTGAAGCCCAAAAGGGTTCAGCCTCTTTTTTGCAAAGGAGATTGAGAATCGGCTATGCCAGAGCCGCCAGGTTATTGGACATACTTGAAGAACACGGCATAGTCGGGCCAGGCGAAGGGGCCAAACCCAGGGAAATTTTGTTCAAAGGCAATAATAGTCAGCCGGAAGGCGAAGAAATCGGCGAAGGCGAAGATTGGGAAAAAGTTTAAAATCATTGGCAGCCAGCGATAAAAATATAGTATAATAAAAGCATGTCAAAGAAAAAAACTGAGAAAAAGAATGCCGGTAATCTCCAGGAAGCGATCGATGAAATCAAACAGCGTTTCGGAGAGGGCGCCATCATGAAATTGAAAGAAGTCAAAGCAGTTGATATCGATTCGATTTCAACCGGTTCCATTTCTTTGGATTTGGCTTTGGGAATAGGAGGAGTCCCCCGTGGCAGAGTCATTGAAATTTTCGGTCCGGAATCGAGTGGAAAAACAACATTAGCTTTGCATGTTTTGGCCGAAGCGCAGAAAAAGGGAGGTGCGGCTGCTTTTATCGATGCGGAACACGCCATGGATCCGGATTACGCCAAAAGAATCGGTGTTAACACCGATGATTTATTGATTTCCCAGCCGGATTCCGGTGAACAAGCCCTGCAAATTTTGGAAACTCTGGTCAGGTCTGGGGAAGTCGACGTAATCGTGATTGATTCGGTGGCAGCTCTGGTTCCTCAGAACGAAATTGCCGGGGAAATGGGCGAATTCCAAATCGGTTTGCAAGCCCGCCTAATGAGCCAGGCTTTAAGAAAACTGTCGGGCATTATCGCCAAGACGAAAACAGTCGTCATTTTTTTAAACCAAACCAGAATGAAAATAGGAATAATGTTCGGCAATCCGGAGACCACGCCCGGTGGCCTTGCCTTGAAATTTTACGCTTCCGTCAGAATAGACTTAAGAAGAATCGCCCAGGTAAAAAGGGGCGATGAAATTATCGGCGGCCGGCACAAGGCGAAAATCGTCAAAAACAAAGTTGCCCCGCCTTTCAAGGTGGCGGAGTTCGATATTTTTTACAATGAAGGAATTTCTTATTTCGGAGACGTTTTGAATGCCGGCATTAAATCCGAAGTAATAAAAAAAGCCGGCAGTTGGCTTCAATTCGAGGAAACGCGGCTAGGTCAGGGTATGGAGGCGAGCAAGGAATTTTTAAGGGAAAACCCCAAAATTGCCGAAAAAATCAAAGAGTTGTTGTTTAAAGAATAAAAAAAGACAATCTTATCTATTTTCGATCCGTTAAGGTCTTCGATCCGTTAAGGAAGAAGTCGGTGAAAGGAGAGCTAAATATCTGGCTCTTTTTATCGCTCTGGCCAGTTTTCTTTGGTGACCGGAACAAACGCCGGTTCTTTTTTTCGGCCTGATTTTTCCCGAAGCCGAAATGAATTTACGCAAAATCTGCGTTTCTTTGAAATCGATATTCTTTATGTTTCTTTGACAAAAATAGCACTCCATAAGCAAAAATTTCTAAAAAGGAATGTCTTTTATGTTAATCTCTTGTTCTTCTTCAATAACGGGAATGTTTTCTTGTCCGTTTTGTTCGTTCTGTTTGGATTCGTTTCTGACTGGCCCCGTTTCTTGAGAAGCAAACTTGGCTGATTTCGGTCCTAATTGCAGCCTTTCGGCGATTATTTCGGTTCTGTATTTTTTAACGCCGTTTTGGTCCTGCCAGCTTCTTGTCTGTAATCTGCCTTCTATTAAAACCAAGGAACCTTTATTCATGTATTGAACGGCGATATCGGCCAATTTTCCGAAAAGAACGATATTGTGGAATTCAGTCTGCTGCTGTTTCTGGCCGTTTTTGTCGGTAAAAAAACGGTCGGTGGCCATACTGAAAGAAGTCAAAGATTGTCCCGAAGGCAGGACTTTGTTTTCAGGGTCGCGGGTCAGCCGGCCGACTAAAATTACTTTATTGTAATTCATTCTTCTTTAAGTATTTCATCGAGCTTTTTCTCGATTTCTTTAAGTTCGACTTTTTTCTCTTCTTCGGATAAAATCGGGCGAAGTTCGCCTTCTTTGTCAGCTACCGTCTTTCTGGGGCGGCGGACGGCTTTTTCTTTCTTAACCGGCGGTTTAACCAGTATTAAATAGCGCAGAATCCGTTTTTCCTCTTTTAATTCCTTTTCCAAACCAGCCAATTTTTCCGGCACCATTTGAAAATTAAGGACGGCCAGGTATGCTTGAGGTTGTCCCTGTACCGAATAAGCCAGCCTTTTCTTAAATGGCGGTTTTCCTTCAGCTGAAAAACCTTCTTTTTCCTGAATTAAAGAAATGATTTTATTTTGGATTGCCGTTGCTTCTTCTTCGGAAACTTCGGACGATATCAGATAAGTTAATTCGTATGGCTTCATGTTATTTTCAGATTTTGAATTCAATTACGTCGCCGTCTTGGACGAGATAATCCTGGCCGGCTATTCTGAGCCAGCCCAGTTCTCTTGCTTTGTGCCAACTGCCGGCTTCAACCAGCTTTTGCCAGTTGATTACTTCCGCCTTAATGAACTTCTCTTGAAAATCGGAATGGACCAAGCCCGCGGCCTGCCGGACGGTTGAACCTTTTTTCAGAGTCCAAGCCCTGGTTTCTTTCAGGCCGGCCACCGTAAAAAAAGTGATCAAATCAAGAATATTGTAGCAGTCAATAATCAATCGGTCAAGTTTTGACTGCACTTTGAGTTCGTCTTTCTCTTCGGCCGACAGTTCCGAAATTTCTTCTTCCTCCTTCAAATTCATCTCCAGATAGCCGTCTTTCGGCGCCTGATCCCGGCTGCGGCCGTCGGTGTTCAAAAGATAAATGATCGGTTTCTCGCTTAAAAGATTTTCTTTTTCACTGCTTTCCTGAATTTTAATGGAAGGGGAAGAAGAAAGTTTTCTCTCTTCGATCTCCAGGTCTTTCAATTCAAGTTCGGTTTTTATCGTTTCAATGTCTCTTTCTGGATTTATTTCATCTGCGACGTTTGCCGCATTTTTATTTTCAAAGCCCTTGATTACTTCCAAAATCGCCTGGCAGTTTCTGATTTGAGCCAGAAATTGATTTCCCAGTCCTTCTCCTTTGTGGGCTCCTTTTACCAGTCCGGCTATGTCTATGAATTCAATGACGGTCGGACTTATCTTTTCCGGCTTGATGATTGAGGCGATTTTATCCAATCTTTCATCGGGGATTTTAACTATTCCCACATTGGGATGAATGGTGGTAAAGGGATAATCCTTGATGTCTACCTTGATTCTGGTAAGCGCTTTGAAGAGAGTAGACTTGCCGACATTGGGCAGTCCGACTATACCTACTGAAAAGCTCATAATTGAGAATTAAAGGCCCATTTTTTTCTTAACCTCCTGCATGGTCGACTGGGCGATAGTTTGGGCGCGTCTGGCTCCTTGGCTTAAGATTTCTTTGACGTAAACTTCTCTGGTCAGCAATTCTTTCTTTTTCCGCCGGAAAGGTTCCAGCGAATCGACCAAAAGGTCCGAAAGGTATTTTTTGAAGTTGGCGTAGCCTTTTTCCTTGAATTTCTTTTCTATTTCTTTGACGGTTTTTCCGGAAAACACGGAATAAATCGTCAGAAGGTTGGAGATGCCGGCTTTTTTCACCGGGTCGTATTTGACGACTTTTCCCGTGTCGGTGACAGCCGCCATTATTTTCTTCCGGATTTCTTCGGGTTCGTCAAAAAGCCCGATTTGGCTTTCCGGAGAGTCGCTTTTCGACATCTTTCTTTTCGGGTCTTTCAAAGACATTATCCTCGCCCCGAGCTTGGGCAGTTTCGCTTCGGGAATTTTAAACGTTTCCCCGAATTTTTGGTTGAATTTCCTGGCAATCGTCCTGGCCAGTTCGACGTGCTGTTTTTGGTCTTCGCCTACGGGAACCGTTTCCGTTTTATAAAGGAGAATGTCCGCTGCCATCAAAACCGGATAATCGAGCAGGCCGGCGTTGAGATTTTTCTTGAATTTTTTCGCTTTTTCCTTGTACTGGGTCATTCTGCTCAAATCGCCGAGCGGCGTGATGGTGTTCAACAACCAGGCCAATTCGCTGTGTTCTTTGACGTGGGATTGGACGAAGATTATCGATTTTTCGGGATTGATGCCGGCTGCCAGATAAATAACGGCTTTTTCCAGGATTAATTCCTGGAGGGTTTTCGGATCGTAGGGGACGGTCAAGGCGTGCAGATCCACAATGCAAAAGATGCATTCATTTTCTGCCTGAAGTTCGAGCCATTGGTTTATAGCTCCCAGATAATTTCCGATATGCAATTTTCCCGTCGGCTGAATGCCGGAAAAGATGCGCATGTTTTTAGACTTCTATGACGACCGGCAGAATCATCGGTCGCCTTTGCGTTCTGATATAAAAGAATTGGCCGATTTTATTGCGGATTTCGTCCTTGATATAGCTCCAATTGGCGACTCTTTCCGAACCGGTCGCCTGATGGACGATTTCAATCACTTTTTTGCGCGTGTCTCTGAGTAGTTCTTTCGATTCCCTGAGGTAAATGAACCCTCTTGATATTATATCAGGAGAACCTTTGACTTTGCCAGTTTGTTTATCCACCACCACCACGATGACGAACATGCCGTCTTTAGCCAGCATTTGCCGGTCCCTTAAGACGATTTCCCCCACATCGCCGATGCCCAAGCCGTCGATGAAGATATAACTCGTATCAGTTTTTTCTTTCTCGATAAACGGCCTGTTTTCTTTGTAAAAATTGATGATATGGCCGTTGTCCAGGACAAAAACGTTATTTTCGGGAAAGCCGGTTTCTTTGATGACTTTCTTGGCTTCTTTGAGGAAATAATGGTTGGCGTAAACCGGCAGGACGTAAGTCGGCTTTATCTGCCTGACCACTTCCCGGATGGCCTGGATGTTGTTGTGGCCGCTGACGTGGACGTCCATGATTTCATTATGAATGACGTTGTCGCATTTGCGGTAAAGGCCGTCTTTCAAAGACTGGATGGTTCTTTCATTGCCGGGAATGATGGAGGAGGAGAAAAGAATGGTGTCGCTTTTCTTGAGTTTCACGTAATTGTGGCTGTCGGCGACTATCCGGGAAAGAACGGCTTGCGG
>Ga0265592_1001320_pt1 | contig 10965 bp, 15 predicted proteins | sample saktaG_7_FD_190141 | JGI IMG/M metagenome (GOLD analysis project Ga0265592, IMG submission 190141) | Saline water microbial communities from Sakinaw Lake, British Columbia, Canada - sak_2010_1_5_120m | ecosystem: Environmental > Aquatic > Non-marine Saline and Alkaline > Saline ... | reverse complement strand
GCGCCGGTTGCTTGACGGCGGCGGCCAGCCCCGGCGCTGCAATGCCCTGGTTTATATTGACTATATGGTCCGTGACAATCTCGATCCTACCCGTAAGAAGCTCATGTACCGGTATCCGTTTATCATCAGCTGCGAGAAGGCTGTAACCTATCCCATCCAGGTGCTCACCGATTACCAGCGGACCCGTTTGCATATCATCCCCGTGGCGCACATGGCTGTCTATAAGACCCGCCGCGAGCGTGTCATGTCTCAGGCCGATTTTAAGATGTTGACCACTATTGCCGCTCTAATGAAGGAGGTTAGTAATTGAATAAATCAAAGATCGAATGGTGCGATTACACAATCAATCCGGTCAAGGGTTTATGCCCCATGGCCTGTGATTACTGCTACGCCCGCAGGATGTACAAACGATTTAAATGGAATCCTGCAATAAGGATCGATGAGGAAATTCTTCGCCAACCACTTGCAGGCAAGCCAGGCGATAGGTATTTCGTTGGTAGCACAATGGAATTATTCGGCCCATGGGTTGATCAATGGATGCTAAAACTGATATTTAATTGGGTTGCCTCATATCCCGAAAGGATCTTCATCTTCCTGACCAAGCAGCCAGAGAACCTTAAAAAGTTGAGCCCCTTCCCTGATAACTGCTGGATCGGGGTGAGTACAACAAATTGGCTTCGATTTTCAGATGCGTTAGGTCATTTAATGACAATTAATGCAAGAGCTAAGTTTCTGTCTTTTGAACCTCTTTTAGAACGCATAGAGTTCGATATGCTTCAAAAAATATTATTACCAGATGCTATTAATTGGATCATCATTGGCCAGCAGACACCGGCCAGGGCAGCCACGGCACCGAAAGTCGAGTGGATCAAAGAGATCGTGGCGGCGGCGGATAGCGCCGGCATACCGGTCTTTCTGAAGGACAACCTCAGTAAATTACTCCCTGATTCATGGCTGCGCCAGGAGTTTCCACTTTGAAGCAGTCCCGCCTCCGGCCGATCAGTAAGAAAAAGGCCCGCGAGCTCCGCCGTGAGAAGCCCACCCGGGCGCAGCTCTTTATCAGGGCAAATGGCCACTGCGAACACTGCGGCAAGCCCGAAGATATGTTTGGCCTGCATCCCCATGAAAAGGTTTTCAGATCCCAGGGCGGGAAACTGTCAATGGAAAACTCGATCATTCTCTGCCAGGCCTGCCATGATCTTGCGCAGGTACACTTGTTAGTTTTCGCGTAATTTCCCGTATACCTTTATATATAGTGGTTTTCCGTTAATGGGTACTACATATTGTGGTATGGTTATTTCATGGTCACCAAGAAACGCGGCGGCCAACCTTCCAACACGAACTCCCTCAAGCATGGCTTTTACTCCAAAAAGCTGACCGCCGAGCTATTGCCGCAGCTTGCTGAGGCCGCCAAGGTTGAAGGCCTCGACCAGGAGATAGCTCTTCTTAGATTAATGCTCCGTGCTCTCGCTGCCTATACATCCCCGCAGGCGGCCGGGCTTGCCCTGGATTGCTCACGTGCCCTTTGCAATGCTATCAAGACCCGTCACACCATCAGTATCGACCACAATGAAACATTGAAAAATGCCATCGGCCTGGTGCTTACTGAGATCGCGGCCCCCTTAAAAATAAAGAAACTTCTGCAATGAGGTAACGATGGAAACTTTGATCGCTGCTATGACTGCTGTATTCGGGTCCATCACCGTGACATTGCTTACTATTCTGGTGGTTCTCATTAACAAGCGCTTTGAAGCTACAGACACCCGGCTCACCGCGGCTGAGGATCGTATTGTCGCTGTCGACGACAAGCTGAACGCCACCCTGCTGGTCCTGGCAACGGTATTCAATGCAGATCCTGAGAAGATGGCAGCCCTTTTAGAGCTCATGAAAAAATGAATGGAACTCAGACCGTATCAACGACAAATCGCCAAAGCCGTGGTGGAGAGTGTAATCGCCATGGATGGCCTTACTTTTTCCGTGGAGATTGCTCGCCAGGGCGGCAAGAACGAACTGAGCGCCCACATCGAGATCTTGCTAATGACTATGTTTATCAACAAGGGAGGGACCGCTATTAAGTGCAGCCCGACTTTTAAACCTCAGACGCTGATCAGCATGGCCCGGCTGAAGGATCGCCTGGACGATTTCGGATTCAACGGCATCTGGCAATCCGAAGCCGGGTATGTCGTGCGCCTGGGAGCTGCCCGGCAGGTGTTCTTGTCGGCCGAGGAAACCAGCAATGTTGTAGGGCACACCGCCGATATCCTGCTGGAAATAGACGAGAGCCAGGATATAAGCAAGGACAAATATACTAAGGACTTCCGCCCCATGGCCAGCTCTACCAATGCCTCTACCGTGCACTATGGGACCACATGGGATGATGGCACTCTACTCGAACAGACCAAGCAGCTCAACCTCGAGCAAGAAGCAAAGGACGGTATCAAGCGTCATTTCCGCTTCCCCTGGGATAAGGTCGCTGCCTGCAATCCCGCTTATGGCGCTTTCGTAGAGGCTGAGCGGGCACGCCTGGGCGAGGATCATCCGCTCTTCCGGACGCAGTACCGCCTTCTGCCCCTCCCCGCCAGCGGCCGATTGTTCAGTCGGGCGCAGCTCGCCCAGCTCATAGGCGTTCATTCCCGCCAGCGGTCCCGCCAGGCCGGGAAAATCTACATCGCCGGTATTGATTATGCCGGCCAGGATGAAACGATTGATGAGCTGGTCCTTACCCGGCCGCAGCGGGATGCGACAATCATCACCATAGGTGAGGTTACCCATGCTGCAGGACAAGAGCCGGCTGTCAAAATCGTGGAGCATTACGCTTGGATAGGTACGCCCCATCACGAGCTGCATACTCAGATTGTCCATATTATCCGTACTACATGGAATTGCAGCCGTGTGGTTTGTGATGCAACCGGCATTGGCGAACCGTTGACCGCTTTCTTGCAGAAGAGCTGCGGCCCCCGTGTGATACCGTTCAAGTTTAGCCAGCTTAGCAAGTCACAGCTTGGCTTTGATCTTATCGCGTTCGTCAACTCAGGTCGCGTTCAGTGCTATGCCGGTGACGGCAGCAAAGATTTTGCCGCCTTCATGCTCGAGCTGGAGAAAGCGAAAAGCCTATACCGTCCCAACCAGACGCTCAATTTTTATGTGGATCCCGCCGATGGCCACGACGATTATTTGATGAGTCTTGCCCTGATGTTGAAAGCTACTGAGGATAGCAAGCCCAGGGTGGCCATAGGAGGTACGCGTGCCGACTGAATTTAAAGTACAGGATCTCGCTCAGCTCGACCGAGAGCGTTTCAGTGCCTATAAGTCGTCTCTGGACTTCTACAACGGAAAGCAATGGGAGCGCACCAGCAAGAACCGGCAACTCGTTCTTAACTATGCCAAAATCGCCGTTGATAAGATCACCAGCTATTTGATGAATGAGATCAATTATTCCTTTGTGCCTTTGCCCGATGTCAAACAGGGTAAAGTGCCTGCAGGCACTCTCGATATCGCCAAGCAGGCGGAGGATCTGATCTATTTTGTGCATGACCAGAATAATACTCAGGAGCTGGACTATACCACGGAGATCGACGCCGCTGTCCTGGGCGACGGCTGTTATAAGGTGACCTGGGACGCCATAAATAAGCGGGTCCGGATCACGGCGCCGGACGTCAATGGCATCTACGCCTGGTGGACCGGCGACGACCTCAATCAGACCTACAAGGTGGCCAGCCGCTACCAGCTCAGCGCCGAGGAGATCCTATCTCTTTACAAGAAAACCATTCAGAAAAAGACTGCCTTTATCACCGAGCTTTGGACGGACAAGGAATTCATACTTTACCTCGACAATGCTGTCATTGAAAAGAAGCCGAATCCTTACGGATTCATCCCGTTTATCATCTTCCCCAACCTGCGCAAGCCCAAGCAGTTCTGGGGTGTGTCCGATATCCCAGCACTTCAGGAACCGCAGAAGGAATTGAACCGGGCCCTGTCGCAGCTCAGCCGGATCCTCGAAGTGTCAGGGAATCCCATCGCCGTGCTTGAAGGTGTGGAATCTTCTGAGAATATATCCGTCAGGCCCGGTGCCGTGTGGAATATCCCTCCGGACACCAAGGCCTACCTTCTCGATCTACTGCAGGGCGGCGGCATCCGCCTCCACATCGATTATATAGACCTTATTTATCGAACTATGCATGATATCAGCGAAATCCCCCGGGCTGCCTTCGGAGGCGTCAATGCGCAGATGTCAGGCGTGGCCCTCCAAGTGGAGCTGCAATCCCTACTTCAGAAGGTGAAACGCAAGCGCCTGATCAGGACGAATATCTATAAACGCCGCAACGATATGATTTTGAAACTGTGGGCTAAGTTCATGCGGCAGGACTTTACCCAGGTGTCCCAACGGGTCCTGTGGGGTCAGGTCCTGCCTCGGGATAAGTCAGCAGATGCGCAGCAGGAACAATTACTTGTTCAATCAGGCATCCACAGCCGGCGCACAGCCATGGATAATCTCGGAGTTCGTGACACTGAGATTGAGTGGAAGAAGTGGTTGGAAGAACGGCAGCAAATACTCGAACAAAATAATGAATTTAAAGCGTCATCCACTCAGGGCGGAGCGAGAGAGCGAAAAGTCGCCCCAGAGATGGAGGCACCGCTTTAAAGATAGGAGGTTCAGATCATGGAAAACGAGACTAAAACCCCGGAGGTCGTAAATGTTGAGGCCGCTCCCCTTCCGCCCCCCGCAACACCGGCCACGCCGGAGCTCACGGAGCGCATCGCTTCGCTTGAAGCTTCGCTTGCAGAGCGTGACACTTCCCTGGCCCTGGCCGTCAAGGAAAACGAAACCTTGAAAAAGGATTTCGCAGACCTGGATATCGCACACAAGGAATCGGTTACTGAGTACCGAAAGCTTGCCGTCAGCTCCAATCCCATCTTTAACCCTGAAATGCTGGCCGGTAACTCTATCTCAGAGATCAATGCGGCCATGACACGCGTCAAAGACCTCGCGGCTAAGGTTCGTTCCAAGATCGAGGCCGACATTAAATCAATCTCCGTACCCGCCGGTGCTCCGGAACGGTCCGGACCCGATACCTCTGGCATGACAGCCAGGGAGAAGATCAGCCACGCAATCCAAAACGATAAAAAATAAGGAGTTAATAATTTGGGTACTACATTACCGGAATATGCCAAGCTTTCAAATGATGTCATGAAACAGGGCATCATCGAAACCATCCTTAAGGATGCCCCCCTGTTGACACTCCTGCCGTGGGTGGAGATCCTCGGCAATGCCCTCACTTACAATAGGGAATTGACCCTTCCTACCGCCGAATGGCATGCGGTCAATGACGACTGGACGACCAGCCCGGCCGTCACTTTCACGCAGAAGTCGGCCACCCTGGCCATTCTCGGCCAGAACGCCGACGTAGATAACTACGTCAAGCAGACTCGTTCCAATATCAACGATATTGAAACGGCGATCATCGAGCTCACCGCCAAGTCTATCCGGAATGAGCTGGAGGATAAGCTGCTCTATGGCAACAACACTACCGATCCCAACCAGTTTGACGGTCTGATTGAACAGATCGATACCGGTACCGCATCCGACCAGGTCGTTGCCACTGCCGCGGGAGGCGCTACCGCCTTCACCATGGAAATGGTTGACCAGCTCATCGATGCCGTCAAAGGCGGAAAACCCCATGTGCTCCTAATGAGCCGCAGGTCCCGCCGAAAGCTCGCCGCCCTGGCCCGTGCCGCGGGTAATAACCTTGAACATGACAATGCCCAATTCGGCTTCATGGTCGAGTACTATGGCGGCATCCCCATCCATGTGAGCGACTTCATCAAGGATATCCACACCGTAGCCGGTTCGGTTGAAACCGCCTTCAGCGGATCGACCAGCTCCACCATCTATGCCCTGCAGCTCGGTGAGGATGCTCTTTGCGGTCTGACCGGCCCCGGAGGTCTTGAGATCGTGAAGATCGGTGATATGGAAACCAAAGACGCCACCCGCACCCGCATCAAGTGGTATGCATCCCTGGCCCTGTTCAGCAATGTCAAAGCAGCGGCTTTGATAGGTTGCGCATAACGAAATAAACCTCAAATGAGGTAAGGAGTAATTAAATGGCATTTGCAGATCCTCAAGTCGGCCGCAGCGTAATCTGCGGACCCGGCCCGGCGGCCCCTACCGTTACCCTGGCGGGAACTTGTGTTGAGGGTGATGTACTCGGATATTCTACCGGCTGGAAACGTTCACTCGGAACGGCAGGCAGTGTGATCAATCCCCAGGTCATTGCCCTAAAAGGTGGCGTCAGCGGTGACGTCATTCCCGTGGCCACCGTTTGCGTAGTTAAAGGCTATACCGGTGGAACCCCTGGAGGCCTTATCTACTGCGCCGAAGGTGCCGATGCAGGCAAGGTAACCGATATTATCCCGACCACGCAGTACGATCTACTCACTGTGATCGGTGTGCTTCTGGCCGCGGATACCATCGCCTTTAACCTGTCCAATGTCCAGGTAATTCATGCATAGGCTTAAAGGAGTGACTGCCCTTTAAGTAGCCTCCTCTAAATAGTGGGCGGGGCCGGCCCGGCACCGGTCCCGCCCGGATACTCGAATGATAGGCAGGTGATCAGGAAATGACTACTTTAACGACAATGCGGGTCAATGTCCGCCGTGATCTCAAAGATGAGGACGCCGGCAACTATCGCTGGACAAATGACGAAATTGACCGGGCCATTGAAAAGGCTGTACTCGTCTATTCCGAGTATTGTCCTTTGATGCAGCTCGACGCGACTATTGTTACTGTCGATCAGGACAATACTGTTGATATTTCCACGCTCACCGACCGCATTGACGTTTTGAAAGTGGAGCATCCTATCGATGAAGAACCGTACCCGTCCCGGCGCTTCAAGGTGTGGGGCGACGTACTCACATTCCAGGACGGATACGTCGGCGATGGTGTTGAGTGCAATATCTACTGGCTGAAAAAGCATACTCTCAGCACAGCTTCGACTATACCCACTGCGCACGATCACATTATCTCTATGGGTGCTGTGGCCTTCGCCGTCAGCTCTCAGGCGCAGTACCAGGTCAATCTTGCCAATACTGGCGGCCAGAAGGTCAACAAGGATTATAACTACTGGGCAAAGGCCGCTTTTGAAGCTTTTTACGATCAGCTTCAGCATGTCAAATCCTATAATCTCAAGAAATTGGTTACCGGCGCATTAATCGCGGAGGATTAATTATGGTCCGTAAAAATACTTTGTCTGGATCCGAACAACGAAAACCTGCAAAATCGAAGCTGAAAACAAAGGCACCAGCGGAACCGAAGCTATTTAAAAATAGTCTACCCATTGACGCCTACGCCATCCGCGAGGATGAGTACGATACTTCAACATGGCAGCTTCCGCACCATACTACAAGCAAGGCCGTCGACTTCGCGTTGCTCGATCATGCCACTCTTTTACTCAGCCGATGGGGTGACCAGGGCGTCCGGTGCCATGCCGACCCGGAGCTGATTATTTTGGCAGCCCGCCACCTCGCAGATCATTACCGTGCTGCCGGCCGTCAAATCCCCGTCGCATTGTGCGTCCTGATTTAATGTCATGCTGGAAGCTACAAGACAGGTGGAACTGGTCATGCCTTTACTTCCATGCCCCTGTTTTTGGCAGATAGAGGCCATCTTTTTGAGGCCGAAAATAAAATCTGAAGCTAAATAGCTTCAAAGGAGAAAAAGTCATGGAAACCACACCCCTGGACGGTTACAAGAAAATCATCATCACTATTCTAACCATCATCGCCGGTTCCCTCGGCCTGTTCATCACCGACCCGGCCAAGGCTCAGACAGTCGGTCAGTTCCTGGTTGATGTGATCGGGCCGGCCGCCGTCGTTCTGGTCGGCATCATCTACACTATCGTGCAAGGCCAGATCGACAAGGAGAAGGTCAAGGCCGCCCCCAAGATCGCCGCTATCACAAGCGAAGCACCCCCAAAAGCTGAGAGCGTAGCAGCCCCGCAGCCGGTTGTTGCGCCTGTAATCCCGGCTGCGCCGGTTGACAACTATGTGCCCTTTGATCTCGACGCCGCGGTCGGGTCCGCCGAGGAATCCTGCCGTAAGGACGTCGTAGACGTAACCCCCATCAGCCGTGCCTTCTATTTCTACCCCATCGTCAGCCACTTCGACCTGCGAGAGGTGCCGCGGGAGAAGCGCATATGCGAAGCGAAACGCCTCATTGATAAGACTGTCGAGCTTTTCAGTGAGGCCTTCAAATATCAGACGAAGCTTCCCAAGCCCCCCACCTCCGCCGAGGCCAACAACTACCACGCCTATATGCTCAAGCTGAAAAAGGACTACGAGAAGGCCAATAACCTCACCTGCAGCGACAAGACCTTCGAGGATCTGCGCAATCTCGTGTCCTATTTCAACGAGCTCTACAACGCCCAGGACGGCCTCGCCCAGCTCACCGGCAAAACTGTGGACTGGTCCATCTACGGCGGCGGCGCTTTCACCCCCACGCAGGTCGGCTGGGACTACGTCAAACTGCTGTAAAGAATTATGACAACCCTTCCTGCAGCGTCAATATTTTTTCCGTAATTGATCGTGGCGGGGTCAGGATCCTGGCCCCGGCCACCCTAAAAAATGAGAACTTTATCAGCCGCTTTCACCACCGCCCAGCGGGCAGCTCTTCGCCGCCCCCTGGTAAAGCTGGAGATTGCATCTTATGGCCACCCGTCGAATGTGGCCGCTGAAGCCCTGCAGTGGAGCGACTACAACTGGGAGCGGCTTACTTTGTCCACCGATGCAACGGCCGTCGGTAAGCACGCCCTCGCCATCCCTGCCGATGGCTCTGTCTGCCGCGTCCGGGCGGGCGGCGCCATCTATTACCAGCGTGTCACTTCCCCGTCCGGATCCTCCACATGGACGTCCTGGTCCTCATGGGGTGGCGGTACCGGCTCGCCGGTCGGCCTCGCTGCTAAAGGCACTGAGGTTATCGCCTTCTGCGATGATGGCGTCTATCTCTATTACAAGAAAAGCACGGACAGCGGCGCCTCTTTCGGATCATGGACGGCTATGATGAATACCCGCCCCTGTGAACGCGGCTGCGCTGCGGCCTTCAAGCCCAACGGCGACCTCGCCGTGGTACATGCCTCGGACTTCAACGATCCTACATCGCTTTACATTCAGCGGCGCACGGCGGCAGGTACCTGGTCCGCCGGCCTCGGGCAGATCGGCGGCGATCATGCCATCTCAGCTCTTGCCCTTTACTACAACGGTGACTGGAATATACTCGCCCTCCTGCTGGATGGCTCGTATATCCGGCTGGCCAGGGGCGTCTACGGCGACGGCGGCTCTTACACCGCGGGCACCTGGTCCGGTTGGGAGTTCATCAATTCTTACAAGGCACGCGTCGATTTCAGCGCAGCCATGCATCTGCGCATGTTCCAAACCGGCCGGCCGGGCCGCTATGTACCCACCTATTACGAGCAGGTCAGCTCCATCATGCAGCAGCAGGCTGCCGACAACCTCGGCGTCGACGATCCCTATGTCACCTATCATGCTTCGCTCGGAGCGGTTTTCAGCTTCGCCAAGGATAATAAGCCGTGGTTCTACCGCCTCCGGCCGGGCACGCTGTTCAAAGACAGCGACTGGTCGCGGGCATGGCCGCTCGATACCCCCGCGACCTATGGCCTGGCCCTGGCCTGCGATGGAACTTATCTGTATGCCTCAGCGCCCAACCAGGTCTGGCGCTCAGCCCTTCCGTCCAGCTGGGCCCCGCCGGCCGCGGGCGCCGGCGCCGGCACGGACTACGACGTCACCGCGGCGCAGATCATAGCCGTCAAGGAAACCGTCAAACCCACGGCGCCATCGAGCTTAGAGGTCACCCTGGACAATTCCGCAGGCACTTACAACAGCATCGGAGGCGGTGCGGCGTCAGCCGTGGGTAAACTCAAGCGGGGCGCTCAGGTCACGCTCTCCATAGGCTACCGAGCCGACGCCGACCTGTACTCCGTGGCCGGCAAATATTACGTCGAGCGGATATCCTACGCCAGGTCACCCGGGAACGCCCACCTGATCATAGGCTGCATGGACGCCTGGGGGCTGCTGCAGCGCTACTCTTTCAACCGGCCGGTGTTCTGGAATGAGGCCGGCGATGTCACCACCCTGTACGAGATCATCGAAAAGGTCGTGCAGGCCGTGGGCGGCAGCTTGTCCTATGTATCCCGCAGCTCCGATATCACGGGCACTTATCCCCGCTTCGAGGTCCACACCGGAGAGAACGCCGCCGTCGTCCTCCGCCAGCTCCTCGCCCTGGCGCCCGATGTTATCTATTTTATAGGCCTTACCGGCTATATCGTCTATCCCCAGGCTGCCGATACGGCGTCTTACTATTTGAAGTTTCCATGAGGAGGAGCTATGTCTAAGCTTTCTTGTCCGTTGTTTGTCATGAAGCCCCCGCCCACCCTCCCCGCCCCATTCACCCGCTGCCCGGTGTGCGGCGGCACCACCACCATGGGCGATCACTTCGAGGATGGCATCCGCTGTATTTGCTCCGTCTGCTATTCCTGCGATACCCGCTGGGACCTTCAGGGCAACTGCATCCATGAGGGCAAAGTTGTGCACTTGCCCATCGTCAATAACCTCCGCCTCACAGAGGACGACGCCAAATATAACCCCGCCATCAGACGCGGCCGCAAACGTGGGCCGTACCTTAACGTGCGCCCGCCGCAATCTCACCGTAAAAAGGAATTGATATGAAAGACTTGTTTATCTGGCTCACCGTCGCCTTCATCGCCGCCTGCGGCTGCATCGTCAGCTACCGCTACGGCCTCACCGTCGGCCAGTCGAGCTGCCCGGTCAAATACGCCGTCTGCGAGAACGGCACCTGTGTATTATCCGAAATGCCCCCGCAAGGCATAGTAAAATAGGATAAGGAGTTTATTATGGCTGATCAACTTTTCGATTCTAAAGGCAGACCCGTTATCG
>Ga0265592_1001318_pt1 | contig 10971 bp, 9 predicted proteins | sample saktaG_7_FD_190141 | JGI IMG/M metagenome (GOLD analysis project Ga0265592, IMG submission 190141) | Saline water microbial communities from Sakinaw Lake, British Columbia, Canada - sak_2010_1_5_120m | ecosystem: Environmental > Aquatic > Non-marine Saline and Alkaline > Saline ... | reverse complement strand
TCTAGTGGTAGTTAAATTACTTACTATATAAAATAACGTAAATACATCCATAAAATGAAAAAATGATATCTCTGATAATCACCAATTACGTTTTAAAATACTGAAAAATAGAATTGATACCTATACCATGCGATAAAGATAGAATACATAACCATACTGGTTACAGTATGGGAAAAAACATTTTAATCAGAGGGAAATAGAGCATTCATTTATGGTCTGCGACTTCTAATAATATGAAGTTACTATGCGGAGATTAGATATATGCGTCTTCTTTTGATACATTCAGATTTTATCGAATATGAAGCAAAGAAAAAAACCAGAATAGCTGAAGATACCAAAGAACTTTCAGGCAGCCTCAAAGAGGCACTTGTTGCGTTCTGTGCTGTTGAATCTGAGGATGCTAATGCACAAAGTGATATCATCAAAAAAACAGTACAGGAGATTACTGACACAGCTGGAAAGGTTGAATGCCAACAAATAATGGTATACCCCTATGCTCATTTGAGTAATGATCTCGCTTCCCCTGATGTAGCAGTATCTGTTTTAAAGGGAATAGAACAGGAATTGTCAGAAACGTTTACTGTAAAGAGAGCACCTTTTGGCTGGTATAAATCATTTACCATTGCATGTAAAGGCCATCCCCTTTCAGAACTTTCACGTACAATCATTCCTGATGAGATTCAGAATACACCAGCAAAAAAACAGATCATTCATACATTTTTTGTTTTAACTCCTGACGGAATCAGACATGAAACCGATGAGTATCTTCTCAATGATGCTTTTGGTGCACTCCTAAAAAAGGAACTGGGTATTGCAGTGCCAGTCGGAGGAGAACCGGTCCATGTTGAACTAATGCGCTCAAAAGAACTTGTAGATTATGAACCAGTCAGTGATGTTGGACATATGCGATGGTTGCCACGGGGAAAACTAGTTCGTGACCTTCTCGCTGATTATGCCCTTTCATTGGTTCTTCCTTACGGTGCATCACCAGTTGAGACTCCGGTTATGTATGATCTCGATGATAAAGCCATCTTTGAGCATGCTGAAAAATTTGGTGAGCGACAATATCGGTTTAAGAGTGGCAACAGGACCATGATGCTTCGATTTGCAGCTTGTTTTGGTATGTTTACTATCATGAGAGATATGCATATCTCACCAAATCAATTGCCAATGAAGATGTATGAACTCTCTACGTACTCATTCAGACATGAACAGAAGGGTGAAGTCATTGGTCTGAAGCGATTGCGTGCATTTACTATGCCAGATATGCATACTCTCTGCAAGGATATGAATAATGCGCTTACCTGCTTTGAAGAACAGGTTGCCATAGGATGGCAGACAGGCAGAGATTTAGGAACGGATTTGGTTGCAGTATTTCGGTGTACGGAAGCATTTTATCAAGAGCATGAAGACTGGATCAAGGGACTTGTAACAAAATCGCAGGTACCGGTTCTGATTGAGACCATATCAGACCGGGTTCATTACTGGATAGCAAAGATTGACCTTGCAGCGATTGACGCTCAGAACAGGCCCATTGAGAATCCAACGGTTCAGATAGATGTAGAGAGTGCAAAACGATTTGATATTAAATATCATATTGATGGTGAAGTTGTCTATCCACCAATTCTTCATTGTTCTCCAACCGGCAGTATTGAACGCGTACTCTGTGCTATCCTTGAGAACACCGCATCTCAGGACGTGTCACATCTGCCTACCTGGCTTTCACCGGTAATGGTACGGGTTATCCCTGTTGCAGAACGACATCTTGAACATGCATCAGATATCATTGAGAACCTGAACCGTTCATCTATTCGGGCAGATATGGATGATCGTGAAATAACAGTCGGAAAGAAAGTACGTGAAGCAGGAGTTGACTGGATTCCGTATGTTGTTGTTATAGGAGATGATGAACTGAGTACGGGAGAGTTAACGGTAACCATCAGAGCACGTTCAGAACCCAAAAAGCCATATAAAGAGTCATTAACCCTTGAAGAATTAATTGCGCTCGTTTATATCGAAACTCAGGGGATGCCATATCGTCCTCTTTATACACCCCGTCTGCTTTCACAAAAACCTCATTATATCTAACCTTTTTTTTCAGTTTCAAATAAAACACGATGATGCAAGACATCAGGCTCAACCTATGAAAATGAGGATCCATTTTCATGACAAATTTCAAAACTATTAAAAGAATTCAGATGTAAAACAATCTCATATCGAAAATAACCTGTAGATAACGGGTTCATACTGACAGGGATTATATGAATATACAAGAAAGCCCAGCGGTTCAGGAAATATGGGAAACAATTGATAAAGGCATCAGTAAAACATCTCTGAATGATCTCCAGTATAAAGTGTATACCGAGAAAGGAGATCCAGAAATAATTTCCCTGTATGAAAAATGGAAAAACGGGAAATTAATTCTTCAACCTGATTTTCAACGTACTTATGTCTGGGATAAAGGAAAAGCTTCACGACTTATCGAGTCTGTTCTCCTAAAAATTCCACTTCCCATCATCTATCTTTCTGAAATCGGAGACGGGCGTCAGGAGGTCATTGACGGGCAACAACGATTAACCTCTTTTTTTTCTTTTATTGAAGAGATATTTCCCTCAGGTGAATCTTTTGATCTCAGCAACCTTTCTGTATTTCCTCATTTAAACGGTATGATCTTCTCAGATCTTATGGAAGAGATGAAAGACATCGTCAGGTATTATCATCTCAGGACAATTACTATTTTAAAAGAGAGTAGTTCAGATATTAAATTTGAGATATTTGAGCGGATTAATACCGGTTCTACTCCACTCAATGAGATGGAGATACGAAACTGTATGTATCGTGGACCATATCTTAATCTCTTAAAGCAATTAAGTCTTGATGAGCAATTCCAACATTGTATCCATAATGACAATAAAGAAAACGCTCTCAAAGATGTTGAGATGGTCATTCGATTTGCATCTTTTTTCCATGCCGGATATCTCAATTATCACGCACCGATGAGGCGATTTATCAACCATGATCTCGAGTTATACCAAAACATCTCTGATGATAATGAGAAAAAGTTGATTGATGCATATACCAGAGCAATTAAAAATGCCATTCTTGTATTTGGAGACCATGTCTTTAGACGATACCATGGTGGAACAAAACGGGAGGTCAATGGTAGATGGGGATCGCGGATAAATATTCTTTTATTTGATTCCTGGATGTACACCTTTGCACATACAACCACAGAGGATATTACACAGCACAGAGATGCCATCAGAGAGGGAGTAATAGATATGATGGCTACAAATTATGCATTTATTGATGCAATTGCATTCTCAACCAGTGCAAAAGAGCGGGTTGACAAACGTTTTCTTTATGCAAAGAAGTGTGTCGATGAGATTATTAACGAAATAAAAATCAATAATACCACCTGTTTCTCTTTATCAGAGAAAATAGCGATGTTCAAAAAAGATCCTGTATGTGTCTTTTGTGGCAAAGAGATTCTTGATGCTGATGATGCTGCCATTGCAGGGATTGACAGATACTGGATTTTAAATACAATTCTTCCGGATAAGCCTTCTTTAGCCCACCGGTACTGTAACCGGCACAATGTGTAAAAATATGCAATACTTATAGTTTCACCCATCTAAACACAAAAAATGTGATTTAGATCGGCTCAAGAATTATAACAACTTATATTTCTGGTTCTTATAAATACTGAATGATACCAGACTGATGTTTTCACGATAATAAAAATTATACCGATTCAGAGATTGACAAATCATTCATTACTTTTTTTGCCTGCATCATTTGTATTACCATGTACTGAAGAACCATACCGATAAGAGCACAGAGTAACCCACTTATAGTTGCCTGTATTATATAAGTAAATCCTTCATTTGACAATATAGGAAATTCAGATAATCCTCCCTGAGAAAGGATATAACTGGAACCTCCATAGGCAAACACTCCAACTGCGCTGACAAAAAAAGGAAGGATGATAACTTTGGTGAAAATTTCGCGTTCATGGAGAAAACTATCAATAATACTTCCTGAAGATATTAATATTCCTGCGACAGTAAACCAGACAATAGACCCATATATAAAGATAAGAAGAGCTGGAAAGAGACCTGATCCATCCCAGTACTTCGCCAGGTTACTATATCCTTCAATAATTGCAATAACACCAATTATAATCCCCCCAATAGAAGTTACAAAAGAGAATCTGCCACGTGAAAGTGTACTTTTCAGGCTCTTATACTGGTCCTGAATCATTTCATCAAGAGAGAAACCCCTATACAAAAGGTATGCTCCAATACCTCCGGCAATGACAATTGTAGCAATTTCAGGACGATCTAAAACATAACTAACTGCATAAAGCAATAAAGCAAGACCAGGAAGGACAAGAACAAACCGGGAAATCTTGGGATCACTGATAAGTTTTTTAATAATGTAATATGTTCCTTCAAGATTTGGCATCTGACTGACTACCACACGCTGTATACTCGATACCGGTATTCGCGATGTTATTATTGGAAGGACATATTCATCTTCTCCACCATCAGTGACAAGGATACAATTCGTGGACCCGGTCATGGTTATAACATCATGTAAAAGCCGGCCAATCTTTCGGTCTCCTTCTATAAATCTAAAGTGATTTCCACCAATGATGGCGATGTCTGCTTCTTCTCCATTCTCAATCAATTCATCATAGGTTTTGATTGTCTGAAAAATTGCATTAACATCTGAATCTTCAGGATCTTTTAGTGCAAGAGATTCTGCTGCATTAAGACAGGCATCCCTGCCAATTACCGGACTCTCAATAAATGCTTTATAGCCAATATCATCATCCCTGTCCACGTTCAGAACAAGAGTCCGGGATTTCTCCATATCTCAGTATTGGATCTAAAAAAATATTAAAGAATTGGTCTGAAAAAAGATTCAGGTAATATTCTATGTCAAACCAATTAGATAAGTTTTGATCGTTGAAGAAGCAGGATGTCTTCAGTGGTAAGTTTTTCTCCTGCACGGAACATATTGAATATCTGTTCTGCTTCTTTGCGAACTTCTTTCTGTTCCTTGTTTTGTTTTGTCTTTTTACTCTTCTTTCGAAGTCCACCGATAACTTTATCGTAATCCCGCAGTTCCTTCTGGCATTCGATAAAGAGTTTATGTTCAGTATCTGCTGTTTCCTGGGCCTCTACAAATTTCCGGTGGGCAGCATCAGCATCTTCACGGGATGCGTCAGCTTTACGGTAACACTCAACCATCAGGTCATGGTGCTTTTGAGCATCTTCAGCAAGTTCAGTGACATGATCATGAATGTCTGATGCTTCTTTTCGAAGTTCTTTAGCTGCAAGGATCTTCTCTCGAACCTCTTTATTCTGCTCAAATTCTACCTCATGCTCCTTGACCTGATCCTTCATCTGCTTAATCTTTTCGATCAGTTCACGCTCTTTTTCTGTGCTGAAAACCTCAGTCTGCTGACGGAATTCAAGGTGTTCTATCTGCTTTTGTAGTTCCTTGATTCCCCGGGTCTTCACACCACCATGATCTTTCTTGAATGACTCAACATCAGTGAATATAATGTTCGCTTCTTCATTGAGCTGGTTTCTGCGGACTTTTAGCTCCTGCACTTCTTTATTGAACTGGTCTCTTAGATCTTTATGCTTTTGAGCTTCTTCCACAAATTCACGGGTCTGGTTGTTTAACGTGTTACGCTCTCTCGCACACTGGCTTGCTTGGGCATTGAGCTCATTGCGCTTATTTTTGTGATCTTCTGAAGTTGCTACAGATGTTCTTCGTTTGTCAATCAATTCATTCAGCATTGCTTTACCATTCCTCGCATAAGTTCCTTTTTTGCACTCGTACTATCGAGTGTTGAATGCGCAGGAACATCACCTGAAAATAGGCCAGATAAAATCCGAAACAGAACTTTTTCAATCGCAGTATAAAAACCCATAACGTCACAGGAAAAGGAAAAACCCTGGACACGGGATACGCGTATAATGTTCGACAACGGTTCTTGTTCATCAGGCTATTCACGTATGTTCGACTCCCTGTACCTGAAGAGCAGGATAAAATTCCTGTTTCTTCATGCCGCACTCGGTTCAGGTCTATCAAAGACCATCAGTATTAGTAGCTATTAGCAGGGATAATGGTTTCTTACAAATAAATAAAAAAGATGAAAAATTTTATTAAGGACTATGGCAGTAGGGAATTTTTAGTTATACTTGTTACATCCAGATAATTTCGGAACCGCTTGCCAGATCATACATAGCACGATTATTTCCTTTAATCATTTGGATATTTGGAGATTTGTAATTTGCAGCACGATTTTTCATGTTTTCTATGCGATCTGAATATCGTTCCTGCAGGTTTGCCATCGGATCAACTTTACTAACCCCAGTCATGATGGCCATAACACGCACTTTTCCTTCCATATCGTTTCGAATCCTGGCTCCCCAGATAACATCAGCATGAGCATCAAGTTCATAGGTCAATGAAGATGCTATCTCTTCTGATTCAATTAAAGTAAGATCAGAACCGCCGGTGATATGAATCAGACTCCCAGTTGCACCACGATAATCAATATCAAGCATCGGATTTGAGAGGCACTCTTTTACCACACTCTCTGCTTTATTTTGTTGTTTACTCTCCCCAACGAGCATGGTAGCAACCCCTCCTTTGCTCATGATAGCTTTCACATCAGCATAATCAATATTTATCAGCGATGGTTCAGTAATTGTTTCGGTAATTCCTTTAACCGTCTCACCAATTAACTGATCCATTACAGAAAAAGACTGAGCTAGAGGTAGATTGGGAACAAAATTTTTCAACCGGTTATTATCAAGGACAATGACAGAATCTGCCGATGCTGATATTGCATCAAGTCCATCCTCTGCTCTTATTAAACGTGCTTTTTCTACATCAAAGGGATAACTGACCATTCCTACAACAATTGCCCCCTGTTCTTTTGCAATTTTTGCCACTACCGGTGCAGAACCAGTACCAGTTCCACCACCCATGCCTGCAGTAATAAAACAGAGGTCTGTCGAGTCAAGTAGGTTTTCCAGAGTGGGACGTGCCATCTCTGCCGCTTTCTTCCCAATCTCAGGATAACCTCCAGCTCCGAGACCTTTCGTAAGAGATTTACCGATAAGAATACGTTTATCAGCCTTAATCATATCAAGGTGTTGTTTATCCGTATTGATAGCAATGGTCTCAGCACCAGATACCCCCATATTATGAAGGCGATTTACCGTGTTATTTCCGGCCCCACCACATCCAATAATTACGATGCGTGGCTGCCCGTCAATATCATCTTCATAACCCTGAGAACGGGTCTGAATTTCTTTCTCTCGTTCGGCATTCATTACTGCTGCATTAATTATACTCTGCATTGATACTCCCCCTCATACATTAAAGGTCACTTTATCACTATCTGCTAAGACCTGTGGTGCCTTATGTTGAATCAGCTCACGTACGGCTCCCCTGATGGCTTCGGAGATTGTTGGAAATTCCCCGGCTGCTACCAGTTTCTCCAATGTGGCAACCTGCTGCTCTGGCAGTCGAATGGTAATTCGTCTCATCATAGATATCACATTGATGTATGACATATGTCATACATATGTCTGCTTATTGTCAGACATAAAGATGCTAAATGTCAGACGTGAGATATATTGAATTTTATTTAATTCTATTTATATCTTGTGTAACTTTACACAGAATGAAACAAGACGTATTATTACTCCTACATCTAAGTGATAACGAGTCTGTCAGGAAGGTTAATTATGGAAAATTGTTATGAGGTACACCATGGGGGCCAGGTAAAACGATTCAAAGAACAATTCAAATGCCATTTTCTTGATTTCAGCGCCAGTCTCAATCCTCTTGCACCAGATCTGGCACTTCCATCTGATGTGACACAAATAAAAGAATATCCTGATGATTCATTTCAGATTTTAAAAGAAAAAATTGCACATTTTCATAATCGAAGACCTAATGAAGTAGTTGTTGGCAACGGTTCTGCAGAAATTATCCGATCATTTTGTCATGCTTTTCTTAAGGGCAACACAAAGACGTATATCCCACAGCCGAGTTTTGGAGAATATGCCCATTCTGCGCGCATTTGTGGATCTGATATCATCAATAATAATCATGGAGCTGCCGCAACGTTCCTTTGTAACCCAAATAATCCAACCGGTGAACTATGTCACAGAGCAGATGTACTCGCTTATCTCAATGAAATTAAAAAAGATGAAGGATTACTATTTGTCGATGAGGCTTTTATTGATCTTGCACAACCATCAGATAGTGTGGCTGATGTTTCTGATGAGAATCTCTTTATAATGCGTTCATTGACGAAATCCTTTGCAATACCCGGTATTCGATTTGGATACGGCCTTGGCACTCCCTCTCTAGTTGCAAAAATGGAGATGATTCGGCCACCCTGGTCTGTGAATGCTGTTGCAGAACAGATGGCTATCGAAGCTTTTTCGCGGTTTGATGATCTTATAGTGTCACGATCTTACATTAAGCGGGAACGAAATTATTTACAGGATCAGATCTTTGAGATGAATCTGATGTGTTATCCGGCATCTGCGAATTTTATCCTTATCAGGGTGGGAAAACCCGTACAAAAACTCTGTTCGGATATGGCAAAAAAAGGAATTCTGATACGTGATTGTAGCTCATTTGGACTTCCAGAATGTATCAGAATCGCAGTCAGACGTCATGATGAAAATGAGATGCTGGTGGAGTCACTTATACAATGCTTGCAGTAATCATGGCTGGAGGTCTTGGTACACGTCTGCAAAAAGGAGAAAAAGCACTTGTACAGATTGCCGGAGCAACTATGGTAACCTGGATTGTATCTGCTTTCACCAATGCAGGACATACAGTTCTTGTGGTTACAACACCGGATACACCATATACCAGCAATTATTGTAGGGCTCATACAATTGAAACATTCAGATCAATGGGTCATGGGTATCTTCCTGATCTTATAGAAACCATTGTTGCTATTGAGGAAAAAGAAGCTTTCTTTGCGGTTGCGGTAGATCTACCCTGTATTACATCAGATCTTATCCAGATAATAGAAGATAATTACAGAATGTCTGGAAATGATGCATGTTCGGTCTGGGTGCCTGTTTACCTGTATAATAAACTCGGAATAGATCCACCAGTATCGTACATTGAAGAGATAGACGCAGTACCAGCCTGTCCGGCAGGGATAAACATTTTACGTGGAGACAAAATCCATCAGGAACAAAACGAACTGAAATTAGTTCTCAATGATAAAAGACTCATCTTCAACATTAATAATCCAGAAATACTGGTAAAATCAGAAATATTTTTATTAAACAATACGGGTAAAATCAATTTTTAGTCTGTTTTTTTATTGTTACCAGAACTTAAACGCCTCTTTTATGAGTTATCACTCATTAAATATATCATTTTTTCATAAGAAAAGCACAATCATTTTGTAACCAGCCATATTACTTCCCTGTAGAGAGAGAACCGGATTTTTGGAGTTTCTCCATTATTCATACTACTTCTATCAGATATCTTATCTGTAAATAGTACCATTATGCATGAGATAGAGACGATGTGTTCTTGTAGCTTATCAGACAATTTTCTGGTGATACGTTGTGAAACTCTTAATTTTCGTAACCACCATAAGTGTATATGGATATTATGCGTGAACTCGAACTAACCGGCCATATCATTGATTCAGGTATTATGACACGGGTTCTTGATGCCATTCTGGATATGGGTGGCATTTTTGAGATTGTCACGTTTGAGATTGGAAAACACAAAACAGACACCAGTTATGCTAAAATTATAATCACTGCAGATTCTGAAGATCTTGCTGATCGGATAGTCAGTAGGCTTCACAGGCAAGGTGCAAGACTGGTAACGGTTGATGATGTAAAATTGGTTCCTGCAGAAGCTGATTGTGTGGTTCCTCAAGGCTTTTATTCTACCACGAATTATCCGACTGATCTGAAGTACCAGGGAGAATGGATCCCTGTCGAACAGATAGAAATGGACTGCCTTGTCGTTATTGATCCTAAAAAGAAACGGGCATTCTGTACACCTATGTCAAAATTACGAAGAGGAGACCTGGTAGTTATCGGAGAGCAGGGACTCAATGTCCACCCCCCGGAACGATCCAGAGATGCCAGTAATTCATTTGAATTTATGCACGGAGTTGTATCATCAGAAAGACCCATTGAAACTATTATTGCAGGTATCGCAGATGAAATGCGCGACATTCATGCTGCAGGCGGAAAAGTTGCACTTGTTGGAGGGCCGGCAATAATTCATACCGGATCTGCACCTGCTCTTGCACGTCTTATTCGTGAAGGACACATTGACATTCTTTTTGCAGGGAATGCACTGGCAACACATGACATTGAATACAGTCTCTTTGGCACATCACTTGGAATGGACCTCTCAACAGGTAAACCAATAGTTGCCGGACATAAAAATCACATTTACGCCATCAGTGAGATTATGCGTGCTGGCAGTATACGCGCTGCAGTTGAGAGCGGGATTATTACATCAGGAATTATGTATGAAGTAATCACTAAAAATATTCCCTTTGTCCTTGCCGGATCCATTCGGGATGATGGACCTCTTCCTGATGTAATAACTGATGTTATGGAAGCTCAGGATGCAATGCGGAAATATATACCAGAATGTAGTATGGTCATTATGATTGCAACAATGCTTCATTCTGTTGCAGTCGGAAACTGCCTGCCTTCCTATGTAAAAACAATATGTGTTGATATAAATCCTTCAACTGTCACTAAATTAATGGATCGGGGAACTATGCAGGCAATTGGTGTAGTAAGCGATGCTGGGACATTCATCCCAATGTTATTGAACCAGTTGCACCTTATATGTGCATGAAAATCTCTTTTTTATGATGTAAGAGGCATGTTATACGGGCGTTCATGCTCCATTACAAATTCC
>Ga0265592_1001317_pt1 | contig 10974 bp, 13 predicted proteins | sample saktaG_7_FD_190141 | JGI IMG/M metagenome (GOLD analysis project Ga0265592, IMG submission 190141) | Saline water microbial communities from Sakinaw Lake, British Columbia, Canada - sak_2010_1_5_120m | ecosystem: Environmental > Aquatic > Non-marine Saline and Alkaline > Saline ... | reverse complement strand
AAGCTTATGGCCACTCCAGGCTGATGGCCGAATCGCCGCTCCTCTCTATGGCAGCAATGATGGTGCGCATGGCCGAAAAATGCGCTCGGCTGCTCGACAGAGGCGGGTTAACGACCGTCACCGTGGATTCCGAGGACGGCATGATTCTCGCAGAGAAGTACGACGAGTTCATCTTCCTCATGGCCGTTGATCGCGGTATCGAGTTCGATGAGCTGAATCAGGAACGGGATCGGGTAATGCGAGCGGTGAGAGGACTTTTATGAACGAGCCGGAGCTTACGCTTCATTTATTTGTACTCACTCACCTGGTAGAGCCGCGGATAACGGTACTGCTGCAGCGCACTCCACTCCAGGCTGGACGTGACCACATCATTCCAGAACTTCGGCCTGGCAAGCAGCTCCTGCATCATGATATGCCGCTCACCAAAGTGCGTGAGCAAGCTGTCCCTGATCGCAGTATAAGCGGCTTCGCTCCCCCGTTCGCCCTGCTTCTTTAGTAGCACGGTGGTCGTAGTAGCCGCTCTGTCAACCACATCCACGCTCAGGTTGCGCTGCTTCGCAAAGCAGCATGCGGCCAGCTTGGCCACAAATTCCGCTTGCAGTGGATCTCCCGTTACCCGAATCGCCGCCCTGGTTGGATTCCGTGCATCATCGGCTTCCACCGCACTCGTCACGTTAAAGCCGAGTGCCGAGAGCGCCTCAAGATCAGTAACTGTATGCAGAGATATCAACTCGGCTAATGCGTCAATGCTTTCATCGGGCGGAAGACAGGAATCAGTGCAGGTGAGGAACCAATTGAGCATTAACCGAGGGATACAAACCCCCTTCACGCGCTTCTCCACTCGGATCGCCTCCTCCATACTCCCGAATTTCTGTACCATGGAATCCATAAACTCGATCATCTCGCGGACTGCCGCACTGAAGTTGCCCTCGTGCTTCTCCAGGAGGGGCGCGAGCCGCCTCAGATCCTTCTCATATAGCGAGATATTCTTACGAATCATCGCGCTCTTGTTACTAGATATCGTGCTACCTATGTATACTTTTGCAGAGATCGTGCTATCTTCGCATAATCACTCACAAATCCCTTTTTCCGCGTGCTATTACCCACCTTACAGTAAGGCGCCGAGATGAGAGAGATGAGGCGCTGAGAGGTGAGAAGCAAGGAGATGAAAGCGGTAATTCTCGCCGGTGGGTTTGGCACGCGGCTGCGGCCACTCACGTTCACGCGCCCGAAGCCGATGATTCCGCTGCTGAATAAGCCGATAATCGAGCATGTGGTTGATTACCTTGTCGCGTACGGGATAAAGGAGATCGCGGTGACCACAACCTACCTGCGCGAGATGATTATGGAGCACCTAGAAAGGCGGGATGATGTTCAGCTCACCTTTCCGATCGAGCCCGAACCACTCGGAACCGCGGGCTCGGTGAAGAATGCGGGCTTTGATGAGGAGCATGAGCCCTTTGTGGTGATTCAGAGCGATAACATCACTGATCTGAATCTCCACGACCTGCTCGAGTTCCACCATGACGCTGGCGGCTGGGTGACCATTGCCGTGAAGGCGGTCGAAGATCCATGGCACTTCGGCGTTACACTGCTTGATGAGCAGGGCGGCATTATGCGCTTCCAAGAGAAGCCGCCGAAGGAGAAATGCTTCAGTAATCTGGCAAGCACGGGGGTCTATGTGATTGATCCGAAGGCGATGGCATACGTGCCCGAAGGGATACCTTTCGATTTCGCCAAGGATCTCTTCCATCTGCTCCATCAGAAGGAGCGGGAGAAACTCTTTGGCTATCCGCTCAAGCCAGGCCAATTCTGGGCCGATGTGGGGCATGTGGAGGGCTACATGCATGCCACCGAATGGATGCTGAGCATGGGACGCATGGATGTGCTCATGGGTCATAATGTTGAGGTCGACGCTTCCATGCTCGTTGGGCCCCTGGTCATCGGTGACGGCGTGCGCATTGAGGAGTGTTGCACGTTGGGGCCACGGACAGTGCTCTTCGAGGATGTTAACATCGGCCGTTATTCCTGCTTGCAGCAGTCCATGGTCGGGGAAGGAACCATGATCGGTAAAGCGACGCAACTCAAAGATGCCACCATTGGGCCCCACTGCATTCTGGGCCACGACGTGAGGGTGCGCAACGGTATTGTGTGGCCATTTGTTATCATTCCTCAGAGTTCAACGGTGAACAGTACCATCAGGAGATTCGCACTGCTCGACTGCAGTGCTGACCGGATGCGAAGTGCCGATCCCAAGCGATTCTTCCGCACGGTCTCGGATGAGGAGGCATTTTACTTCAATCTCGTCCGGAATGGGAAAGTCAGTTTCACCGGTGAGGTCGCTCACAGCATCCAGGAGTTCCTCGCGATCGTGAAGAGGATCGATCTGCGTTCGATCGAGTACCACCTGGGGTGGACGGCAGGGCGCAGCGATTTCGCGCTCTCTTTCGGTTACAATGACATCGCCTCATGGATCTGGAATGTGCTCGGTGATGAGCCTCTGGCCAGCGCGGTGGTCGCAATGGAACCCGGGAACTCGCGAGACGAGCTGGTCCACCTAATCCAGGACTGCATTGAAGCGCGGCAATATGAAGAATGGAGGGATGTAGAGCTATGCCCCGCGCAGTGAGCAAAAAGCGGAGAGTCATCAATCTGGCAAAGCCGAGCAAGACCGCGCTCTCGAAGATCGCTACCTCGCTCTTCACACCTATGGACAAGAACCCGTACTACCGTGGAAGCATGGCCATCGCGAACTTGCGCGACTTACACGATCACCTCGATGCCTTCGGGCCAGAAGAGGCAGTCTGGCTCGCCTCGTGGATCGAGTATCTCGGCGACTCCGAGACCGCAGCTAAGATCAGAGCGGAACCAGGGCAGTTCAAGCAAATCGTTACCGCGAGCTACGAAGAGCTCAAAGAATTTATCGGCCCGTGAGTTGAGCTGAAATGAGAATCGCGCTCTTGAGCTGGGAATCCATGCATTCGATCGCTGTCGGCGGTGTCGCACCACACATTACGGAGCTTGCGGCAGCGCTGGACCGGATTGGGCACGAGGTACATGTCTTTACACGCACGGGGCAAGGCCAACGCCATCATGAGATCGTCGACGGTGTGCAGTACCACCGCTGTCCCTTCGACTTCGACTCCAACTTCATCACGGAGATGAACAATATGTGCCACTCCTTCGCCTACCACCTCTCCAAGGCCGAGGACCGCTCAGGCACCTTTGACATCGTCCATGGGCACGATTGGATGACCGTGAACGCGCTCGCAGAGATACGGAATGCCCGTCAGAAGAAGACCGTCTTCACGCTTCATTCCACGGAATACGGGCGATGTGGGAACGTCTTTCACGAGGGGCAGTCACGGGACATCAGGAATCTGGAATGTTACGGCGGATTCGTGGCTGATCGAATCATCACCACCTCAGAGACAATCAAGAATGAAGCGAAGTGGATCTACCAATTCCCAGATGAGAAACTCGCACTGATCCCGAACGGCATCTCGATCCGGAAATTCCTCTGCCCGCTTGATCCCTGGAGCGTAAAAGTCGTGCATAACCTTGACATCCACGACCCCATCAGCCTCTTCGTGGGCCGAATGGTGGCGCAGAAAGGCCCTGATCTGCTTTTGGAGGCCGTTCCTCATGTATTGACTGAGTTCCCGGCTGCGCAGTTCCTCTTCGTCGGTGACGGCACCATGCGGCGGGGATTAGAGCATCGCGCGTGGCAACTGGGCATCCAGCACGCCTGCCGCTTCCTCGGCTACGTTCAGGAGCCTGACCTCCTCAGCTTCTACAATGCATGCGACATGGTCAGCATCCCCTCGAGGAACGAGCCCTTCGGCATCGTTGCGCTCGAAGCATGGGCGGCCGGGAAGCCGATCGTCGTCACCCATAACGGCTTCGATTTCGTCCAGCACGATATCAACGGACTGAAGGTCTATGATAATCCGGACTCGATCGCGTGGGGCTTGAAGAGGATACTCGCCGATCCAATTCGGGCGAGGTGGATGGGCACCAACGGGCAGAAGACTGCAGAAAGCTTCTCCTGGGATACGATCGCACGGAAGACCGCGGACCTCTATGAGGATATTTAGAGGAGGTGACCACGCCTTTATCCAGTCCGATGGAAGGATGCTAAATCTCTGCGCGCATTTACCCGGGCCGGGCCGGGCCGGGCCGCTTAGTCCCACCGTGCGCAGGCTTCACTCCGCGATTGGCGACTCGAATCTATTCTCGCTCTGCTCTATGGTATGCCCTAACTTGTTCGAGAACCTTTGGATAGTCGGCAAATAGAGCTCCTAAATCTACCGTTCCTACTACATCAAAAATGCCCAAAGCTGCTATCGCTCTCCCACTTCTGTCTCGAATCGGGGCAACGACAACCGGCACACCGGCATATTTACCCTTGAGAAGATTTGTGCGTATAACCCGATTCTCCCTGAGCACTTGCTCTAATATGGGGCCTGAATATTCAAAGTCTATAATTTCCCCCTTTTCCACTCTAACGCCCTTGTTATTCTTGGACCGCATAGCAACTGGCATTAAAACCAAGTCATTCACCGCTTTCGCTATTGGTGCGATTTCTTCGGCCCGCGCATCCGCATGTACTATTATACTCGGCTCTTTCTCTTCCATTTTCACACCTCCGTTTCAGCTCCAGTAACTAACACATATTAGACGCTGTTGTGGGCGCTCCCGCCCATCCACAACCAGATTCTTTTTCAGATTCCTCACCGCTGCTTGTTTTCTCGTTACTACTCCATGCTTATCGCACCTTGCTCACAAACGTCTACACAAACCTCACAATCGGTGCACTCCTCAGCATTTATTACTGCGTGTTGCTCTCTTCCATGTGGTGCAGTGCTGGGATCGTCCTCGGCCAGACTTATGCATTCCACGGGACATTCCTCCACGCACATGCTCGTTCCTTTCTCTTTCCTTCCTTTACAGCCGTCACACTTCTCCAAATCTACTATTGCGGGCATCTTTTTTCGCATCACTCTCCCTTATTTGCTCGTTCTCTTCATCATATATAAAATCGGCATCCCCATGCGCTAAAAACTATGCATAGCGTATAAAGAGCGCATCCGCTACTCGAAGTTGACTAATTTTTGGCCCTCCTTAAACGCGTTGCCTTTTTTCGTCTTCACAGTGAAGACCAGTAATGGCTCCAAAAGAAGAAGAAGCCGAACTCGATGCACTCTTGCAGGCCTTAGCTGAGCCCTCGCAGCGATGAGTAAAGAAGACTCGACCAGCGAGATCTTATTGCAGCTCGACGTCATGAGATGCCACCAAGAAAATGCCCGGGCCGAGTTGAACCAGGCAATCCGTACGTATCTCGAGCTCAAAGAGCATCTGTAGCGCTCACGGGTTGGGGCTCCCAAATCGGAAAGCTAACATGCGACGACAGCAAATTATTTATCGGTTGTGATCCTACCTTTTAGGTAGGGCTATTTTATATGCAGATAGGCGAACCGGCAGTAGAACTCCTCATTCTTGCTTTGAAGGATGAAAATTGGGCTGTTCGGAGTGCAGGAGAGGCTCTTGTTAAGATAGGAAAGCCGGCAGTAGAACTCCTCATTCTTGCTTTGAAGGATGAAAATTGGGTGGTTCGAGAGGGAGCAGCAACTGCACTTGGTACGATAGGAGATGAGAGAGCAGCAGAACCCCTCATTCGTGCTTTGAAGGATGAAAATGAGGATGTTCGAAAGGGAGCAGCAACTGCACTTGGTACGATAGGAGATGAGAGAGCAGCAGAACCCCTCGTTCATGCTTTGATGGATGAAAAACGGTATATTCAAAAGGGAGTAGAAGAGGCTCTTGTTAAGATAGGAAAGCCGGCAGTAGAACCACTCGTTCGTGCTTTGAAGGATGAAAATTGGAACGTTCGAAAGGGTGCAGAAGAGGCTCTTGGTGAGATGGGGAAACTAGCAGTAGAACCCCTCATTCGTGCTTTGAAGGATGAATATAAGGAGGTTCGAGAGGGAGCCACAAAGGCGCTTGTCAAGATAGGAAAGCCGGCAGTAGAACCCCTCATTCGTGCTTTGAAGGATGAATATAAGGAGGTTCGAGAGGGAGCCGTAAATACGGAGGTGTAGAAATTGGCCGACGTTAATGAAGAAATTGTAAGACTTTTTTTTTGAAAATTTGAACTTCTTGGTTAGAACGAACGTAACTTACCGGGTAAAGGGCGAGAACGGAATTGGAGGAGATAGCGATGTAGATTTAGTAGCGCTTAACCTTCATCCTGACCGTATCAATCCTCCCAAAAACTTCATATTAAAAACCGATGACTTAAAAGGGATTGAATATGCGGCTATCGAAGTTAAAGGATGGCATACAGAAGTTTTTACGCCGTCTCTTATACGATCGGCACCTCGCATCTTTTATTTTACAAGACCAGAAGCTGATGAAAAAATTAAAGCAGTAATCCAAACAGCCCATTATAGGAAAATACTGGTAATCCCAGCACTGGCTAAGAATGAAGAAACAAGAAAAGAGGCAATAAAAATGCTTAGCCAAAATGGAATAGATCACATTATTGAGTTTGAAACAATAATCAACGATATATACAAAAAGGTTAAAGAGAATAAAAACTATAATTCTGAAATCCTCCAAACTATGAGGTTATTAAAAATATATAAGGAAGATTAGCCCGTGTGTTGTCTGCACAGCGTCGAACCCTCATCAGATATCTGCAAGCGAAACAGGAAGATTCAAAGTTGTGGACGTTCTCACGCAGGTACAGCTAGCGGTGAGTGAAGAAAACCTGACGAGCGAGATCTCATTGCAGCTCGATGCTATGAGATGCCACTTAGAAAACGCCCGGAGCTTGGTATTTTATTTTCTCCAGTAAATCTGCTCAAACGCACTAGAGTAGGGGAATCGCTTATTTTCCCCTTCTGCTTCTCTTATCATCTTCCGGTATTCCCGCTTACACTGAGTAGAGCAGAATCTTTTCTCTCTCCACTCGTAAAAATGCTCCTCATCCAGCGTTTTTCCGCAGAAATCGCATTTAAGCTTTCTATGAAAAAGCTTCATTTTCTACTTGCTTTTTTTCTTCGTTTTAAAACGATAGGACTTACGCACTTGAACTATGTTCATAAAATATAACAATCTTTATATTGAATTTTATTAAGCAAAAGCGGGCTTTTTAAAGGATCCAGCCCGGTAGCAAATGGATATCGTCGATTCTACAAACCTAGCAGAATAACCGCATCAGCACCTTAAAAGCTACTTATTTTTGGCCCTCCTTAAACGCGTTGCCGTTTTTCGTCTTCTCAGTGAAGTCCAGCAATGGCTCTTGAAGAAGAAGAAGCCGAACTCGATGCACTCTTGCAGGCCTTAGCCCAGCCCGAAGCGGATGCCGAATACCCACTGCCCGAAGAGAAGCCGATCAAGTACACGAACGTTGATGTCATCGTGCTCCCACACGGCTACAAATCAGAATATCCGAAGCCTGAGCAGAAAGACGAGGATGCTAATCAGGACTCAATCGCGCAGTTCACCGATTCGTTCGAGCTGAAGCTTGATGAGGCGACCGAAGAAGACGGTATGCTCAGGATCCCTGCAACCATCGCGCATTCCAAGCACGTCTATGGCTACAACGACGGCGCGATCAAAGCAATCAAGCCGTTCAGCGAGCTCGAAGCTGCCGCTCGGTTCGCTAACGGCATACCAGTCACCCGCGACCATCCGAAGGCAGGAATCGTGACCGAGCGCGCACAGGTGCTCGGATTCCTGCGCGATCCGCGTGCAGAAAGCGACGTGCTCACCGGCATCCTGGAAATCTCCGATAAGGATCTGATCGCAGACATCAAGGAGCAGAAACTCAGCGACGTTTCGCCCGGATACTTCTGTACGCTCGATACGAGCGACGAAGCGAAAGGATCACTCGGCGAAGGCAAGGACTACAACGCGGTCCAGCGCGAGATCTTCCTCAATCACGTCGCAGTGTGCGCGGAAGGCAGGTGCTCGTCTCGAGATGGCTGCGGGCTCAATATCGTGCCCACGAACGAAAGCGCTGAGCAGCCCGCAAAGCAGCCCGATCAGTCCGCTGCGGTCGCACAGCTCCAGGAGGCAAAAGACGCTGTCGTGAGGTTGAAGCGAGAGCGCGCAGAAGCAGTAGCACAGCGTGGCGAAGCAGTTTCGCAGCGTGACGCGCTGCAGCGCAAACTCGACGAGCTCGTGCAAACTGAGAAGGATGCGCTCGTCGCAGAGCTCACAACGCTACAGGACACGAAGACGGAGAAGGATCTGCAGGCACTTGATCTCGACGCGCTGAGCAAAGAGCTCGATATGGTTAAAGGCCTGCGGACTGCCCGGTTAGCTGCTCCCGTTAGTCCCGAAGCTAAGGGCAGAGCACGCATCGATGAGGTGTACGGAAAGATAGGAGGTACAGGATAGATGTATCCCGTGAATGTGAACGCATTCGACGCTATCGGTGAGCTGAAGGCTGCCGGCACCATCGCATTCGGTGCCGCAGTCATGCGATCAGCAGCGAAGACAGTGAAAAGTACTCTGGATATCGTGCACAATATCCTCGGCATTGCCTGTCGATTGGGATCTTGTGGAGAAGGATGAGCCCGGGTTCTACTCGCAGTACGACCCCGTGCCTCGGGGCCACGTTAAACAAGACCAAGAAGGAGGACATCGCTTTCGCCGCAGGCCCGATCCGCCGCGGCATGCACCACCAGTACCACGACCGAGCTGAGCGGCGTTTAAGGTTAGTCCAGAATAAGCTCAACTAGCAGTTAGAAAGCGTAACGGACCTTTTTTATGGGTTTACGTGAGCCGTCAAAAACGGGGCTTCCTTAAACGCAGGTAGTTTCCTGAGCACAAGCAGTGACGCTTATGGCAGGGTCAGAAGGCGATGTCGAGGCGGATGCGCGGCGGGTCGAACGGAAGGTGATCGGCGTACATACCGGCACCGTAATTCCGGCCCATCGGGTATGGTATCGCGGAACTGTCGCGACTTTTTCGCTTTCTTCTGAGCGATTGCTGCTATCGAAACAGCGGCACGCGCCCGTTAAGGCAGGTGAGCGCAGATGACTGCAGACGGCGCAGCGACACGAGCCGGTGGAGCGGTAACCGGGCCAGAGGAGAGCAAGAAGCCGACTCGGGATCACAAGACGATCGTGATCTCGAAGGATGCGTATGCTGCGTTGACGCGGCGCGCGGAAGAAGAAGGAAGCGACCGTAAGGCGGTCGCGTCAAAAGCGATCACCACGTACATCGCCAACAAAGACGTATTTGAGGGTTTACCGCGCGCCATAGCGGAAAATCAAGATCTTGCTGAGGATATTCAGACCGCGCTCAGGAAGCGACTCAAACCGGGAACTCCTGAACTCAGCGTTGCGGAGCTCGGTCAAATCGCCCACGCGCAGAAGGAAATCGCGCAAGCGTTCAAGGAAACAGCGCATGCGCTCAAGGAGTTGGCGAGCATACGTCCGGCGAGAAGCACATGCGAGCGCATCTCCACCAGTTGGATCGACGATTGCTATCCCCCTGAGCAGTCCAGGAAGCAGCTTAAAGGGGATGACAGTATGCCTGTGGGGGGCGAAAAAGAGGAATGAGGTTCATGGTCCAGCTCCCGGGAGAGCAGCGCAGTCTTGACCTCTTCCGCTTCGCCAGTAGGATTTTAGGTTACTCGCAGCTGGCAGAGGATCCGCATCATGCCTGGTGCAACGAGCTGGATCGACAGCATAAACGCTCGCTCTGGCTGGAGCCGCGGCACACGTACAAGTCAACGATCTTTACCAAGTCGTATCCCATCTGGCGGTTGCTCGGGGATCCGAATCTCCGGATACTGATTGTGAACGCAACTGCGAAAAATGCAGAGGCCTTCCTCAACGAGATCGTGGGCCAGTATCTCCGGAACGAGAAGCTCATCAGCCTTTATTTGGATTGCTTCAATACCGTGCCCCTTGATCCCCGGTCAGCAAAGACAAAATCTATCGTGCTCAACACGCGCACGCGGAACTACAGCGAGCCCAGTATCGCCACCGTCGGCGCGCTCGGCAATCTCGTATCCGCGCACTACGATCTCATCATTGTGGATGATCTGTGCAACATCGATGATCGCGAAAGCCCCTCGGTACGCGAGAAGAAGAAGCGGTGGTTCAATGATCTTGTCTCCGTGCTCACACCAGACGGCGAGCTCGTGGTAGTGGGCACGCACTGGCATTTCGACGATGTCTACTCGTTTATCATCAACGAGATCAATCCGCAGCTCCCCGAAGAATACAGGTACTACATCCAGCGCGAGTCATGCTACGACAATGATGGATCCACGCCGCGGTTCCCCTTCGTCCTTCCAGCTAAGAAGCTCGAAGCACTCAAGGTAGAGAAGGGCACCTTATTGTTCGCCTGCCAGTATCTGAACCGCCCGATCCCCGAGGAAGATCAGATCTTCAAGCTCGAAGCCCTGCACAAGATTGCGAAGTCAGAGCTCGATCTGTCACGAGCAGAAGCTTTCGCGTTCTGCGACCCGTCGCTCGGCGCCAACGATTATTCCGCTATCGTCACGGTATTGAAATACAGGGACTCGTGGATCGTTTTTCACTGCGACCTCTCAAGAGCGGCGCACTCGAAACTCATCGACAAGCTCATCGAGCTGCAGAGCTTCTTCAATTACAAGCAGGTCGGCATCGAGGCGAACTCGCTCGACAAAGCTAAATCAGATCCCAACCCCTGCAGTTTCGAGCTCGTGCTGCGCGAACGGCAACAGGCGGCCAAGGTCACCGTGCCCCACAAACTCATCTGGCATAACACGCCGAAGCTTGCCCGCATACAGGCCATCGAGCCGTACTATTCTAACGGCCAGCTGCTTTTCCTCGATTCCTGGAACCAGGATTATCCGGAGCTCGTGGAGCAGTTGATCCACTTTCCGCTGGCAGCTCATGACGATGGGCCCGATGCGCTTGCTGGTGCTATTGATCTACTACTCACAAAAGAGAAAGCGCAACGCCG
>Ga0265592_1001315_pt1 | contig 10981 bp, 8 predicted proteins | sample saktaG_7_FD_190141 | JGI IMG/M metagenome (GOLD analysis project Ga0265592, IMG submission 190141) | Saline water microbial communities from Sakinaw Lake, British Columbia, Canada - sak_2010_1_5_120m | ecosystem: Environmental > Aquatic > Non-marine Saline and Alkaline > Saline ... | reverse complement strand
CGCAAGTGCGGTTGGCCGCGCACCTCGAAGAGCATCGATTCCCCTCACAAGTCGGTTTATACAATTATCTATTAATACTGTGATTACATTTCGGCAATTGTTGAGGTGAAAGGTCATGAAACTGAGAGTTGTGAGCTCAAAAAATGAGATACCAGATCTGAACCCGAACGAGAGGATAGTCCATATGGCCTTCAGGCCCTCAAACGTGGACTTTCTCGCCCTGATGAAGAGATGTCCCAGGCTTCGGGCCGTCCAGGTTCCACCGTCCTACCACAAGACCATGTCCAAAGCGATACAGGTCTTCCTCGAGATGCAGGGGATAGAGCTGTTGGTGGGCGACGTCTGGGGTCACAGAAAGGACATCGACGAGTACTTCATGGTTGACGAAGAGACGGTAGGCGAGATCGAGTCCATGATCTCCAGCGGCGTCGGCATCGATGAGGCCGCAGACCAGATCATGAAGAAGACGAAGCTGGCAACCGATCTGATCAAGTACATCGCCAAGTCCAAGATCACCGCCTGAAACCTCAGGCTGACTTGGACCTCGCCGAGAAGCACTCATTTCTGCCCTGGTTATACTGGGATTTTCCCGACGCCTGCTCTCGATGCCCTGAGCCGATGAACGTGGTCGCCGCAAAGGGGCAGGCCCCCTTTGACTAACCTTTGACTGATATGTGGCAAGAATAGGTCGGCAGAGGTTGGCTGTGAGGTTGTTCTCTTTTAACCGCGAAAGACGGAACCGACGAAGCTCCAATTTTAGCAGGAGAATGACACGTGCTATCACGACTTCAAAGCCCCGTGAAACGTGTTATCAAGCGCCAGACTCAATATGGACGTTAGTATACATCACAAGTAAGTATAAATACTTTGATTACATCTTAGTAATTGCAAAGGTGAAAGATCATGAAGATTAGAGTTGTGAGTTCAAAAGATGAGATTTCGGAGCTAGGCCCGAACGAGAGAAACGTCCACCTGGCCTTCAGGCCCTCAAACGTCGACTTCCTCGACCTGATGAGGAGCTGCCCCAGGCTGAGAGCCGTCCAGGTTCCCCCCTCCTACCACAAGACCCTGTCCAAGGCGATCAAGCTCTTCCTCGAAATGCAGGGGATCGACCTATTGGAAGGCGACGTCTGGGGTCATAGAAAGGACATCGACGAGTACTACGTAGTGGACGAGGTAGCGATCGAAGAGATCGGGACCCTGATCAATGAAGGCGAGAGCATCCAGGAGGCGACCGCTCAGATCCAGAGAAAGACGAGGCTCGCACCCGACCTGATCAAGTACATCGCCAAGTCCAAGATCACCGCCTGAAACCTCAGGCGGACCTTGGATCCCCCCCAAAAACTCCAAAAAACCAGCCCGATTCCCCATCCTTTTCTCTTCGAAAATTATATCCAGCATCGACGACTCCTGGGGGGAACCATCCTTCGGAGATCACCGTCCTCTTTTGAGGGGAACGTATCGAGAAAAGGCTTCGAGAGTGATTTCGGCCGCCGTATCTTTTAATCCCGCAAGATCGGGTCAAAAATGGGGCATCTTTTGGGATAGATGAGGTCGAAGTCGACCTGCCGGAAAACCAGCCGCATGCCATCATTCTCGAAGTCCTGCTCCATATGGACGTTAATATACAACACAATTAACTACATTGGTCATCGGTTAAGGATTTTGAGCTACATAATCTTGCAGTTTTTCACACGAATTACGCGTTGCATAAACGAGGTACGATTTCAAGAATGGCTTGCTGTAACCTCTTTGATCAAGCCAATCTCACCGGACTTGCTACCGAGATCGCTGCCACATCGCGATTCTTGCCTTAACCGATGACCCATGCAATTAACTATTAATATGTAAATTTACATTCTAGTATTTGTTGAGGTGAATTGACATGAGAATTAGAGTTGTGAGTTCAAAAGATGAGATATCCCAGCTGAACCCGAACGAGAGGATCGTCCACCTGGCCTTCAGGCCCTCGAACGTCGACTTCCTCGACCTGATGAGGAGCTGTCCCAGGCTGAGAGCCGTCCAGGTGCCCCCCTCCTACCACAAGACCATGTCCAAGGCGATCAAGCTCTTCCTCGATATGCAGGGGATCGACCTGTTAGAAGGCGACGTCTGGGGTCACAGAAAGGATATCGACGAGTACTACGTAGTGGACGAGGTAGCGATCGAAGAGATCGGGACCCTGATCAAGGAAGGCGAGAGCATCGAGGAGGCCGCCGCCCAGATCCAGAGAAAGACGAGGCTCGCACCCGACCTGATCAAGTACATCGCCAAGTCCAAGATCACCGCCTGATAGTCCAGGCGGACCTTGGACCCCCAATCACTCTTCTATCGTTTTCCGGATCTATTTTCCCTTGATTTTGACATAGTTGGCCCCCGGCATTCGGCCTTGCGTTTTTCCATTTTATGGGAACGATTCGCGAAAAGGTGGCGAAAGTCTTCGCGGCCCCTTCGGAGCTAAAATTGGATTGTTCGATTTTCGATGGGAATCAGCCGCGTCTCCGATTCCATCCATCCCTACACATCCGTCCACTTCATCCGCACTATCCGCACGATCCGCACCATCCATCCCTTCACTTCAATTCCATCCACCCCATCCGCTCCAATTTTTGCTGCGACCCGCGTCCGACAATTTTATCATTTGATCAGAGGATCTCAATGCGGAGGGAAGAAGAGTTGGCGGCGCCTGGAGAGATCGCAAAGCTGGTGGAGCGGTTCGAGCGGAACGTCGAATCCTACCGATCGGGATTGTACAACGAGACCCAGCTCCGGCGCGAGTTCATCGATCCGTTCTTCAAGGCGCTGGGCTGGGACGTGGACAACGAGCGGGGCTACGCCGAGGCCTACAAGGACGTGATCCACGAGGACGCCATAAAGGTGGGAGCCTCCACCAAGGCTCCTGACTACTGTTTTCGGATCGGCGGTGCCCGGAAATTCTTCGTCGAGGCGAAGAAGCCCTCCGTCAACCTCAAAGACGACATCAGCCCCGCCTTCCAGCTGCGCCGCTACTCCTGGTCTGCAAAACACCTCCCCCTGGGAATCCTGACAGACTTTGAGGAGCTGGCGGTCTACGACGGCAGGATCAAGCCGGTCAAAAGCGATAAGGCGTCCAAGGCCCGGGTCAAGTACTTCACCTACAAAGAGTACGTCGACCGGTGGGACGAGATCGCCTCGATCTTCTCGCGGGATGAGGTCCTCAAAGGCTCCTTTGACAAGTACGTCGAATCCACCAAGACAAAACGAGGGACGGCCGAGGTGGACGCCGCCTTCCTCAAGGATATCGAGAACTGGCGGGACCTTCTCGCCCGAAATATCGCACTGCGGAATCCTGACCTCACCACCCGAGAGCTGAACTTCTCGGTTCAGCGGACCATCGACAGGATAGTCTTCCTCCGGATCTGCGAGGATCGGGGCATTGAAAAATATGGCTGGCTCCAGTCCCTCCTGGATGGATCGAGGGTCTACCCGAGGCTCATCGAGTTCTTCCGCCGGGCCGACGAGCGTTACAACTCCGGCCTCTTCCACTTCGAAAGCGACCCCGAACGCGAGGAGCCGCCCGACGAATTGACCCTGAGTTTGGAGATCGACGACAAGATCCTCAAAGAGATCATCAGAGACCTCTACTATCCCGACAGCCCTTACGAGTTCTCGGTGCTGCCGCCAGAGATCCTGGGGCAGGTCTACGAGCAGTTTCTGGGAAAGGTGATCAGCCTCACAGCAGGTCATCGGGCCAAAGTCGAGTACAAACCAGAGGTCAGGAAGGCTGGCGGCGTCTATTACACGCCATCTTACATCGTGAACTACATCGTCGAAAACACCGTCGGAAAGCTCCTCGAAGGCGCGACCCCCGCCGCCGCCTCAGACCTGCGGGTCCTGGACCCCGCCTGCGGCTCGGGCTCGTTTCTCATCGGCGCGTACCAGAAGCTCCTCGACTGGCACCGGGACTGGTACGCAGAGAAGCTCGTACCCCTCCTGGAGGCGGGAAAGACCGTAGCCTCGAAGGAGGTTTTTGCCCTGCTCCCCGACGATTACGCCACCAACACTACCAACACCACAACCGGAGCTGGGAAGGGAAAGGGGAAGGGAAAAGGAAAGAAGAAAAACCAGTCGAACGAGAACCACTTTCCCATCTTTCAGGCCTCGGGCGGCGAGTGGAAACTGACGACCGAGGAGAGGAAGCGAATCCTCCTCAACAACATCCGCGGCGTGGACATCGACCCCCAGGCCGTGGAGGTGACTAAGCTCTCCCTTCACCTCAAGGTCCTGGAGGGCGAGAGCGAGGAGACCCTTTCAAAGCAGCTGAAGCTCTTCCAGGAGCGGGCGCTTCCAGACCTCGGCGAGAACATCAAGTGCGGAAACTCGCTGATCGGCTGGGATATTCTGGAGGCTCATCCCGAGATGACCGAAGAGGAGATCGACAGGATCAACCCCTTCGACTGGGGGAGGGAGTTTCCGGATATCATGAGCCGTGGCGGGTTCGATGCGGTGATCGGGAATCCTCCCTACGTTCGCCAGGAGGGGTTGGGAGAGTTCAAAGCATACTTCCAGAAACACTATCAGGTTTATCATGGCATTGCCGATCTTTACACTTACTTCATCGAGAAGGGTGTCTCGCTGCTGCTTCCTAGAGGGGGCTTCTCCTATATCGTGGCCAATAAGTGGATGAGAGCCAATTATGGGCAGCCTTTGCGAGTTTGGCTGAAAGGACAGCATATAGAAGAGATCGTCGATTTTGGAGATGTGCAAGTTTTCCAGAAGGCTACGACCTACCCCTGCATCATTCGCATCTCTAAGGAAGAACCCCATGATAGTTTTGAGGTTGCTCAAATCAAGACGCTCAGATTCGCCAACCTTAGAGATTATGTTGAGGAGCATCGTTACCAGGTGACGCAATCCGATCTCGACGAATCGGGATGGTCTCTCGCCAACGAATCGGTCAAAAAACTCCTTGAGAAACTCCGCAAGGCTGGAACACCCCTTGGCGAGTACGTGAAGGGAAAAATTTTCCGTGGCATTCTAACGGGTCTAAACGAGGCCTTCGTGATCGACGAGGAGACCCGCACCCGTCTGATTGCCGAAGATCCGAGGAGCGAGGAGCTTATCAAGCCCTTCCTTGCTGGCCGGGACGTCAAAAGATATCAACCACAAAAGAACGATAAGTACCTGATTTTGATGCCAAGAGGCTGGACCCGAGAGAGATCCAATAACGCCAAGGATGTCCTTGGTTGGCTCAAACAGAACTATCCAGCAGTAGCTAATCATTTGATGCCTTTTGCAGAAGCCGCTCAAAAACGGTACGACAAAGGTGAACACTGGTGGGAGCTGCGAGCTTGCGATTACTACGCGGAGTTCGAGAAGCCGAAGATAATTATTCCAGCCATCGTTCAGAAGGCCTCTTACGCTTTTGACGTCAAGGCATTTTACTCAAACGACAAAACCTCGATTATCCCAACAGAGGATCTATACCTACTCAGCGTACTGAACTCAAAAGTTGCAGACTACGTAATCCATTCTGTCTCCTCCACGAAGAGGGGCGGATATTTCGAATACAAGCCCATGTACGTGCAACAGATCCCCATCCGCACCATCGACTTCTCCGACCCCCAGGACGTCGCCCGCCACGATTCGATGGTGAAGCTCGTCGAGAATATGCTCGACCTGCACAGGCGGCTTTCCGAGACGAAGACCGGCCACGAGAAGACCCTCCTTCAGCGCCAGATCGAGGCGACCGATCGGCAGATCGACCGGCTCGTCTACGAGCTTTACGGATTGACTGAGGAGGAAGTCGCCATCGTCGAGGGGGCGACAAAATAGTGCTAAGACCGCAAATAATCGGAAATGTAGGCTTGTACTATACTTGCTATCGACTCTCCCTTATGGGCTGGAATGTAATGCCCACCTCCCGGAATGCGCGTGGCATCGATATTATCGCTTACAACGCCGACGCTTCGCATTTCATAGGGGTGCAAGTTAAGACCCTAAGCAAGCGCAACGCTGTGCCCATCGGAACCAGGCTGGATAATATTATGGGCGACTTCTGGGTCATCGTAAACAACGTGGCCCAAGAGCCGACCGCATTTGTCATGTTGCCCTCAGAAGTCAAAGAGATGGTCCATCGAGGAGAAAAAGACGGCCGAATTTCCTACTGGCTTCAGCCCACCTCATATGACAGAGACGAATTTCGAGAGGCATGGAATCGCATCGGATACGGCCGCAGGTCGATCTAGTGTCTTTCCCAGATCCGCAGCGTTGATCCGCCTACGGGCAGCGCCGTCCGGCCGCGGGGCGGTCTCCGCCGCAGGGAGTATATTTTTGATGGTATTTTAATGATTCGATATTTCTGGTTGATCTCTCCCGCCACGATTCGATGGTGGACCTCGTCGAGAATATGCTCGCTCTGAACAGACGGATGGCGGAGGCGACAGATTGACGCGAGACGGCTATCCTCAGCGCCAGATCGATGGCGACGGACCGGCAGATCGAGGCCACATCCAGCGAGCTTTACGGATTGACCGAGGAGGAGATCGGCATCGTGGAGGAAACGACGGCGAAAGGCTGAGGCCCGGATCCGGCGACGATTCGGCCGGCCAGGCCCAACATCGCCTCCGCCAATCGAGGCCGACCTTCCCGAGACCTCAGCAACCGAAAACTTTTAGGACCCTGCCCCCCCGCAGTTCGAAATAGAGAAGCCTGATTTTATATTTCAGATCAGGACGGCATCGAGACTGGAACGGGACGATCATGAAGATAGAAGTGCTGGGCACCGAATCTCTCGGCGTCAGGGGCATCTCCTGCGTTGTGGAGGCAGAAGGGCGGACGATCGTTATAGACCCGGGAGTCGCTCTCGGATATTTGAGGCACGGCAAGCTCCCCCACCCTCACCAGGTGGTGGTGGGAGCCGAGGTTCGAGAGAAGATCGTCGAGGCCCTGGGGAGGGCCACGGACGTGGTGATCAGCCACTACCACGGCGACCACATCCCCCTGGCAGACGCAAACCCCTACCAGCTATCCCTCAGCCGGGTCCCTCCCCTCGACGGGGTCCGGCTCTGGTGCAAGGGCCCCCACGACCTCTCGGATCTGGCGGTCCAGCGGTGGATCGACCTCTCCCGGTTCGCCGGCCGCATCCTGCCAGACTCCGAGGAGAGGAGCGAGGGGATGGTCAGCTTCTCCAGCCCCGTCCCCCACGGCACCAGGGGTTCGCGGCTCGGCACGGTGATGATGACCCGGATCCAGGAGGGGGAAGAGGTCTTCGTCCACGCCTCCGACATCCAGCTCCTCGACGAAAAGGCGATATTGATCATCCTTGGCTGGCGGCCCACCATCGTCCTCGCCTCCGGACCGCCCCTCTACCTCTCTCGCCTCAGCCCTGAACTCCGAGAGGTCGCATGGAAAAATGGGAAAGTCCTCGCCCAGAATGTGGAGACCCTGATCCTGGACCATCATCTAATGAGGTCTGTGAGCGGATACCGGTGGATGGAACGGCTCTCCGAGACGTCGAATAACGGGGTCATCTGTGCCGCCCAGTTCATGGGAAGAAAGCCCCGCCTCCTCGAAGCCAAAAGAGATCGGCTCTACGCGGAGATGCCGGTCCCGCCGGACTGGCACGGCGCCTATGCAAACGGGGAGAGCAGCTTCGAGGGGTATAGAGATCTACCTTCGGATTTGATTTAAATTTTCCAAAAAAATAACCAGGATATTTTTGTTTTTTTGTGTTACGCCATCTGAGTTTGAAATGTAATTTCTGAGAGAAACCATATTCTGCATTTCCATAAGATGAATAATAAAAAATTTAAAGATTATACGATTTACTTTTCATGCTCTTTTTTGTGCTTTTCGAACTCCTCTTTGCTTGAAAACGTTTCTCCGCAGAGCGGGCACGTGAACTCTTTTTCTTCCTGGGCCATTTTTTCACCTCCTATTTCCCTATCACCCGATTTCCAAATTTATCAATCTTTTCCCAGGGGGAAACTTATAAACATATTGCAAATAGGATTTCCAAAGACAACCTCAAATCTTAAGATGGTTCTGAAAAACTGCCCGGCGCCAAGTCGAGAAGATGCTCGAACTGCACTTATTGATCGCAGCGAAGAATGCCGGTCACGAATGGACCCCGATCCGATGCCTGATCAAGGACGTAGACCGATCGGTGCATCCGCGAGCTCTGCGATCTTTCCGAGGGGGAGATCGAGATCGCGGGGGGGCGATGACCTCAGGGCGAGGTTCGGGTACTCCGCGGATTCAGCCCGCCCCGGCGAACCCCCCCCTTGCACCCCCATGATTTTCGCCAACACCTCTCCGGGGACCGGACACAATAACCATTTGAAAGTTCGAGATCGCTTCAATGACGCGATCCCATCTCAAAACGCTTCGAGGTTCGATCTTCGGCTGACCCCTTCGCCGTAGAGCTGGAGAGATCGATCCCCGCCAGGGACGCGATCCCGTGAACGGCTCCAGAATTGATCGCCCAGGCTAGGGTGATGAAGATGGGCATAGCATCTGTTAAGCTGTAACTCCACAGACCCGCCAACGTGCCCAATAGCTCCATGTAGCCGCCGACGGCTATGCTGGCGATAACGAGGGAGGCGTTCCAGTCGATGGAGCACCTGTTCGAGTAAAACAGGCCGAGAAGCGCCATGACCGCGTACATCACCAAAACCTCCCTTCCGGCCACTTCGAAATATCCCTCCAGATAGAAGAAGAGGGAGAAGGCCGCAACGGCCGCAGCAAAGGGAAGGGCCCGCCATCCACTGAGCTTGTCGAATATGTGGAGCCTCGCCAGCCACTGTCTCAATAGATCCGATATTCCAAAAATCGCTATCAATAGCATCACCCAACCCGAGACGGCGAAGAGGGTGGGGCCCGCGCTTCCGGTGTAGATCACGATCTCATCTGAGGTGATGGCATGCTCCACGACGAAAGAGACGAAGGCCGAAGATAGGATGAGGGCCAAGAGGTTTCTGGTCTTCATCCTGACGGCGGCCAGGATCGAGACCAAAATCGCGAGAAGGAAGTTCAGGTCGAAGAAGAGGGATCGCATCAGATACCCGTCCATGTAGAACCCGAAGAGGGACGCCTCTGCCAACAGCAGCACCGTGAAGAAGTTGTTTCTCCTCCTGATCCTGTCTTCTTCCGTATCCCCCTGACCTTTCAGGATGAGGAAGGCAACATCGTTCAGCAGCTTGAGTAAGGCGGGGGTGAGGTATTTGAGGACCGGAAGCCTCGCCATGTCGTAGAGGAAGAAGTCGGCTCCGACGTTGAAGAGGGTGCTCCAGCCCGGGAACTAAGTATCAGCTCGATGCCCCAGTTGTAAAAATCCTTGACTTTCGGCTCGGGCCGGTCCCAGTTACCGTCCTTGCCACTGGCGTGCCTGTAGGGAAGGAGGTCGAAATCGTACTTCTGGGATGCGTCGCCGAGGCCCCGTTCCTGGGCGAGCCTCAAGTGCTCCACCTCCATCGGATCGTACCCCATCAGCTGAGAGGCGATGGAATCGGCGCAGACGACGTCGCTCGAGGCGACGATCGTCTGAAAGTCTATGGGCCTGGAGCTCAAGGGTCCGATGGCTTCGTTTCCTATGCTGCCGTCGATTATCACCAGGTTCGGGGCGAAGGCCTTGTTCACCTCGTATATGACCTCCTCGATCTTCATGCGGTGATACTTGGCCTTGTCCACCTCCGGGAAGGTGCCGTACATGTTCTTCATGCCCAGGGTGACTCCCGTGAGGAGGTGGGTCTTCATCGCCGGCACCGAGATTATGACCTGGGCGTCGATCACCTCCTTTGAGACCCTGTCGGTGCCGATGACGCTCTCCTCTCCGAAGTCGAAGTTGACGATTTTGGTGTCGGAGAGGTTCACCAGCCTTACGCCCTTCTTTTTGGCCCATTCGACCCAGCCGGAGTCGGTGGCCACCTGCCAGAACTTGTTCCAGATCATGTCGGCGTCTGCGATGAAGGGCTCTCCCCCCGCCCCCCTGACCACATCGACGATCTCATCGACGACATCGGTGCTCGTGAACGTCCCCTTCACCTCGGGCACCCCACCGCAGATGTTCACCTTGATGAAGACCTTGTCGCCGGTCTTGACGAATCTCTCGATGCCGCCAAGGGAGGCCACCGCATCCCTGACGCACTTTCGGGCATCGGGGTCTCTCGCCACGGCATACTCAGAAGGGCCGCGCTCAACGCGGCTCTTGACGTCCCATAGGGAATAGACCTCCTTTGATACTCGCCTGCGCTTCGAGATCAGTAGGGCGGCTGCATACCCAGCGAAGAGCCACACCGGGTAAAGGATGAATAGGAAGATCACGACGGCGGCGGGGACGTCCTCCTTGGTGATGCCTGTGATGTTGGAGTGGAGCATGAACTCTGAACCGCTCATGCCGGTGAAGAAGGGAAATACGCTCCGGAATATGTCGGCGTACAATAGCAAGCTAAATATTATAAATATCAGTACGATCGCAACGCCCACCACAATCTTTGCATGTCTATCCCAGCCAAGCCTTCTGCCTCCAAAGTAGATGAAGAGGCCTGACAAAACTAGCAGGGGAGGATCTATCAGAAAACTCATGGTTGCAACCTCACGACTTGCAGAAGCTCCGGAATATAATTCGGGCTGCTTTAAATATAAGCCTGCCGATCGGTGAAGTTTTTTGGATTAAAAATTTTAATATAAAATGGGATTCATGTTATGACTACCCGACCCGTCTCAGCACATAAGGAACACATGTGCTCCTTTCGTCCTTGATTATGAAGCCCATGGAATGCTCCAGCAACCCGAAGAGAGGGCTCTTTTTATCGCATAACTTGCCGAGCATGAAGTCCCGCCTCACCATCCTAACCTCGTTTCTAAAAGCCCGTCCGGCAAAATCAAATTCCTGCATCAAATCTTCGGGTAGTGCACCAGCAGTGAGTTGATGTTATTATACTATTACGTCCTATCTCATTGTGGGTGTAGCAAGATGGGTCGAAGAGGTCCAAAACCTGGA
>Ga0265592_1001311_pt1 | contig 10989 bp, 9 predicted proteins | sample saktaG_7_FD_190141 | JGI IMG/M metagenome (GOLD analysis project Ga0265592, IMG submission 190141) | Saline water microbial communities from Sakinaw Lake, British Columbia, Canada - sak_2010_1_5_120m | ecosystem: Environmental > Aquatic > Non-marine Saline and Alkaline > Saline ... | reverse complement strand
ATACTTGGCACGTGCTGGTTCAGCCCGTTCATCAACTCAGGGCAAGCGGCGTGGACATTACTCTAGCAAAACTCAAAGAGATCCTACATTACGACGCAATGACAGACCGATTGCGGATAGGGATAGCAGAACCGTATGGCGGGATCAAGTTGATCGAAAAAGTATGGGGATGGAAGCGACCGGAGGCCACACAATGAGAACACCTACATTCAAAGAGCTTCACGCGAATCTGGAAATGATCCCCATCCTCGCAGGGCTAACGGCACATTATTGCGCCAAGGGCATTGCATTCATTCTCTGCGTTGCCTGTTTTCGCACCGGTGAAGTTATAGATTACATAAGGATGAAGACATGATCAAGTTAAATGGAGCGAGCAAATGGGTGACGGTCGTAATTGGATTGCTTGCCATATTCGCGGGGATAATTACTGCATGGGCTTACAACAATGCTAAGACAGCTCAAAACGAGAAAGACATTACCGAAATCAAACCTCGACTCAAGATAGTTGAAGACGCTGTACTCGGACAAAGTGTTGACCTTAAGTGGATCCGCAGACAAATGGAAAAGGGGAACCCATGAGTAGAAAAATTACAAACCATGAGGCTGGCTATCTCATCATGGATGAGGTTGACTTTCAACTGCCTATGATGGTTGCTCCTGTAGAGTGGCCTGTTCCTGTACGGATTAACTGTGACGATTGGATGCTTCCGTGTTCTGACCAAGGTGACGACCCGTGCTGCGCTGGCGAGGCTGTGAACGGATATGCCGAGTATGTGAATTGGCGTAAGCATCTCTCAATGAAGCAACTCCCTGGTAAGGTCACTTACGACAAAGCCAAGGAGATAGACAATTTTCCCGGTCCCGGCACTTTTCTTAGATTCGCTCTCAAGGCGGCTCAGTTGCTTGGATACATTCCGGAAGACTGGATTAGTCAGCGTGTAGACGATCCTCAAGCTGCTCGTTACGCCATGCACAGGCATGGTTACATCGTTCTCTGTGGGTTGAATGTTACTGAAGGTTGGAACCATGCGGATAAGGATACAGGCGCTATAGACGAGTCGCTTGACGAACCCATTGGCGGTCATGCGGTTCTCTATACCCACTATGATAATGAAGCAAATTTCGATCGTGGCCCTAACTCATGGGGTGAAGGTTGGGGTGACAAAGGTTTCTGGCGAATGAGCCATGAAGCTTTTCAAAAGCAATACGTTACGGGGTTAATCATAACCAAGCCAGGAGGTGCGGTATGAGGTGTGTATCAGTTGCTATAGCAGTTGTCATATCAAGTGCCATATTGTCCGGTTGCTCCATTCTTCCTAAAGCTGCTATGAGAGTGAGAGTCATTCACTTTAATACGCAGAAGGCAGAAGAGGTCAGTGCTTACTATCCGGAAGCGAGTCTGCCCTATGGTGGTCCGGATGCGGAAAAGAAGGTTTCTCTCAGCGCGGATGAGGTTCAGCCTGCTTCTGGCGTCATAGAGACATTCCTCAGCGGACTGTTTGGACTGATCGGAAGAATTGAGATCCTCACTTATGAAAAGGGAGCAGAGTTACCCGATTCTAAGTGAAGACGATAATACTACTCATTCGAGTAGCGGTTTTCGTAATACGATCGTACATCAAGGACCTCGTTGACAACGTGTGCGAGGTCCTCGGAGGGTTAGAAAAATGACTTGTGACTGTATAGAATGCGAACCGAATCTTGAATCACCTGTTCTCAACATTCATGGTATTGGAGAAAATCCCACTACTCCACCCTCTCCTATGTCTGATATGTTTGAACTTACAGTAGCCCTGTTTACTATGCCGGCTGTAGGGTCAACAACGTATCTCACAGTCGTCGACTCGTCAGCGTATACAGTTGGCATGTCTGTCTATATCGTTGGTGCTGGCTGGCTTTATGTGAATGCGATCGCGAATGCCACTGCACTCGAGTTGCAGAACAAAGGAGCATTCCAGAATTCTGATCCGGCAACAGAAGTTGCTATCGGAGCTGCGGTTATTCCGAGCAGACCCCAATTTACGAACACACTCTTTGGATCAGTTGTATGGGATCCGGCGAGTGTAGCTGACGGAGATGCCGTATCGCAGGAAGTGACAGTTACTGGCGCGGCATTAGGCGACTTTGCTATAGCCTCCTTCAGTCTCGACGTTCAAGACCTCGTACTGGATGCTCAGGTTACGGCAGCTAACACTGTTACGGTTGTCCTGGCTAACAACACCGGTGGAGCTATCAACCTGGCATCTGGTACGGTACGCGTCATTGTCCTGGAGATCTAATCTGAAATGCAGGTATTCGATGGATTCGAAACCCTTGAAGAGGGGATGAACGGTGGATTACATCCATCACTGGTCCCAGGCAATCAGGCATACAAGTCGATAAATGTAACCTTCCGAGGTGGCAAACCACGAACACGACCGCGGTTCCAGGAAATCACGATCGTCGCCGGCAGTTCTACCCTTGCATTGATTCGCGATCGAAAGTTTCAAGGGATGCTTCCATACCGTGACAAGAACAGTGTTGAGTACATTGCCTTTGCGATCGGTGGCAACATCTTCCTGCTGAATGCCATTACGAATGTCATTACTCATCTGACAACCGGTGGTGGCGCCACAGCTCTTGATGAATCGGTTGACAGAATATACATGGTCCAGGCCGACAAATGGTTAATCTGTCAGGATGGTGGAGTAGCCGGCACTATTGTCATTGCGGATGCAACAGCATCACATGATGCAGCTACCGGAGTAGGCGCGGCTGAAGAAGGCATGCCATTCGGTACGATCATGGAGTATTGCCACGGCCGACTCTTCATCAAGACAGGACCTCGCACATTTGAAGCTGGCGATATTGTGAAAGCCAACGCTGCTGATAGTGTCAAGAAGTTTACAGAGAATCAGTATCTTGCTGGCGGCGGTTCATTTCTCACACCTGCAGCGAATGGTGAAATAACAGCAATGTTCGCAGCTCACAGGTACAGCACGGGTACTGGACAGGGCCCTCTCGTTGTTCTCGGACAGCATGGTGGTCAGTCCTATAATGTGTCTCTGCCCAGGTACCAGATAGCAGGTGAAGGTGTTCCGGGCTGGGCAAATGCAAGTCTGGCTAACATCGAGCCCCCGGGCCACGGATGCACAGCTCACTATTCCGTGACTGCCATGAACGAAGACATCTTTCATATGAGTTGGCGCGGGATGCAGTCGGAAGCACTGGTAAAGCATGAGACAGCTACACTCTTTCGTGTAACCAATCTCATTGAGGAACTCAAACCATTCTGGAAGCAGGAAGATCCCACCAAGTTGCCTTTTGCATTCTCTACGAGTTTTGATGACCGACTTCTCTTTACGATCGTAGCAGACACTTGCACGGCTAAGACCGCGGTTGGTGCCACGATTGATGATCACTGTTTCAAGGGTATTGCTGTGATCGACTTTGCAACATTCAATGGTGTAGCCACGTTGGGTAAGAATGTACGTCCTGTATTCGATGGGGTATGGACAGGGATCCGGCCGATGGGTCTCGAGTCTTCAGTCTTTGCAAACAAAGAGCGATGCTACTGCTGGGCAAAAGACGCGAATAATCAGAACAGACTTTTTGAAATACTTGACGAACTTGGTGATGACAATACGGTGACGAATGGCGACTCACCGATCGAGTGCAGCATACAGACTGGTGCCGTGCCATTTATTTCTTTCCTTGGTCCCGTTCCTGCCAAGGTCCCTCATCTTCACAAGACTCTGTTGGAAGCTGCAATATGGCTCAGCGAACTGCGTGCAGATATCAATCTTACGATGATGGTCAAACCGGAATTTGCCAATAACTTCGCTCTTATCTCTACAATCAGAAAAGATATTCCTGCTACCAGTGCGGTCCAGAGTGCGTCTCAGGTTCCATTCCCGGCATTTGATAAGGTAACCTGTGATCCTGTGTCCGGAAGAATTATGTTGCGTGGCTACAGATACCAGTTCAAGCTGGCGTGGTCAGGGGTCATGCAGATTGATAAGTTTATGATCAGTGCTATTGCAGACAAGGAACCGGATGTAATGCCGTGTGGCGAGACAGGGATTGTAGCAGAGGCGTCAACAGAAGATGACTTCACTTATTCACTATAGGAGCAATCATGTCACAGAAAATTCGTTTAGCTGAAGCACGTGACTCTCTCGCTTTCGTTTGTGATGGTGGTATGTGTGCTGATGACGTACGCGTAATTGACAGAATTAACGAGGCTGAAGAATTGCTGATGCAGAAAGCTGGCTGGCAGGGGACGCAAAAGATTGTGCGGATGTGTGTCAATGGCTGCTGCCTTTCCCTTCCCCGCGAAATCAAGCGAGTTATCAAGGCACGAATCGGAAACAGTTTTGCGAATGTAATGAGTCACTGGTATCAATTTCTTGAAGGTGGACTCGGGGATATCTCTCAGGATGACAGCGGTTGGATTGATCTATGGGACATACTTGAAAGCCCGACGCGGTTTGATCTACCTGAACCAGCCAAGTTAATGGTTCTTTCGGACCAGGACGAAGACAGAGAGGTGCGGATGTTGATTCGTGGCTGGGATGAGAAGGGCAAAGAGATCTTTGATGACGGGCATCCGGGCGAATATGTACTTGTGAATGGCACTGTCGGTGTCTACACAAAGAACAAATTCTCCGGTATCATGTCAGTGTGCAAGCCTGTCACAACCGGATACATCTACATGTACGCGATCGATATCACGGACGGAGATACGGTCTTCCTTTCTTCTTATCATCCGGACGAAACCAATCCCAGTTACCGCCGTTACCAGATCAAGCAGAATGTGGATGGTACTACGGTCGACCAATTTGACAGGACTCGCAACACCTACCGATACCAGGAGATCCTGGCTCTCGTAAAGTTTCAGCATATAAAGCTTACGCATCCGTCCGATACTCTCTATATCGAGAGTCTTCCTGCAATGAAGTCGATGCTGCAAGCCATGAGATTTTATGATACTAATGAAATTACAAAGGGCGAAGCATGTGAGGCAAGGGCCGAAAAGATTCTTCTTGAACAGTTGTCGGATTTCACTGCTGAAGAATCCACGATTGAGATGAGGGATCCATTTGCCGCGGGGAGTGTTGAAGATGTCCTTTAAGAAAATAGATGATCCAGTAGCTAGAGCGATTAAGAGGAATCCGACACTTCGTTTCAGCAGCAAGTTTATAAGATCGAATGTTAAAACACTTTCGGACAGGTTCTCGAGTACTGGTTTGCAAATGGGACTCGGCCAGACTCTTACTGGTGGAATTTCTAATCGCAATGCAGAGCAAGCAGCAAATGATCAACGAAGAAAGCCATTCACAGATCGGCAACACGGTCTGTAGGAGATTATTATGACTTCATCTGAAGCACGGATATTGAAAGATTGGGGGCCTCAAAGCTCAGGCATCTCAGGCAAACAGCTTGTATCGATCGGCGGACAACCATGGCAGCCGGGAACACGGTACCCTGCGAGTACTCCGGGCTTCAGTTACAATACTGGATCAACGAAGACAGGAGCAACAGGTGGTGTATCGATCGGTGGTGCGGGTGGAGGTGCAGGTGGTACCGGTGGTTATGGAGCTGGTGGCTACATGGACCCTGACCAGGCTGCGAGGATAGCTGGTATCGCCACTCGCAGGGAAATGTATGCAACTACCGGGGCTGCCGGAAATGCTGCCAGCAGGACCGCTGCAGTACTGCAACCAGGCATTACGGCCGCCTTCGAAGCATCACTTGAGAGTGTCCTTCCAGGATACAAAGATATAGTCGACCAGTATGCCGGCACAGTACGTTCTCAACTTGCCGGCGAACTACCAGAAGATGTTATCCGGCAAATAGAAGACTTTGCTGCCGAGCAGGGAGTTGAGGGTGGTTACGGTGGCAGTGAATTCGGTCAACGTGCTGTTGCTCGGGACCTGGGCCTCACCAGTTATCAAGTCACAAAGGAAGGACAGACAGCTGCAACTGCCCTCTTCGATGTAGTATCGAGTCGTTTGCGTGCGCCTACCGTAGATCAGCAACGTCTCACCGAAGCGTTCATGCAGTTTGCTGCGCCCGGATCCGTTCTTCGTCCATCGGATATAATCAATGCAAGTCTTGATTCGGCCCGTATTCAGGCAACTGTCGATATGGCTAACAGCGACCTTGCATGGCAGCAGGCATTGAGTCAGATAAATCTTGGTTACGCACAACAGCGTGATACAGAAGAGCGAAGGATATATGAAGAAGCTCTTGCGGAACGGGACAGATTGGCAAGTGAGTCATCGGCGCTTAGCCAGCGTTTTCTTCAAGAGTATGTTACTCCGGGAGCTTTAGCTACCTGATCTAACTTGTCATTAAGAGTGGAGGTTAAAATGCCAGTATTTCAGATACCACGAGGAATTGATTATAGCCGGTACCTGTCTATTACTAAACCTATCGACCCGCTTGATACTGCATTGAAAGCTATCAGCGTTGGACAGGGTCTATTGCAGATCGAAAGCGGCCGACAAAACAAAGCCTTATTGCCTCTCCAGATGGCAAGAGAAGAAGCACTCACTAAGCAGACACAGATTGCGACTGAGACAGCTCAGCTCTCCATGGAGCATCAAGTATCAGCAGAGATTCGCAGGATTAACCAGGAAGAAAGAATAGAAAAGCAAGAGGTAACCAGTACTGCCATACGGAAACTTGAGTTGGAAAGCCTTCAAAGACAAAAGGCTAAACTAAATATACTCGACGGAGAGACCACATGGAAAATCCAAGCAGAACTGCAGAAAAACAGAATGCTTAATGAGGCAAGACTATTTGATGAAGCGGAAAAGGGAAGGTTGCTGGAGGATAACAATGTGTTCTCCGACTTTCGCCAGACTGTTAAGGGGGAAGATTATTCGACAATAATAAGTCGATACAATGAACACATGAATGATCAGAATATCAGAGGCGACAACAAGGCTCTTATAGAAACGACGATGAGTGAGTTTGACAAGAGGCAGTGGCACTTCACTGACGAGAACGGGAACGATGCAGTCCTGACTGGAGCAGAGATACGCACACGTTCTGCATCTGCTAAGAACCTACAGTTATTTGAGGAGCAGCACCAGGTTCATCCTGCTACTCTCGAGGAGCAGACACAAGATGTTATAATGAAACGTCTCAGACAAAAGTACTGGTACATCACGGATCCAGAACAGAAACGGGCTCTCGTCATGGGCGATCTTCAACAGGCAAAAGAGTTGGCCTTGATTGAAAGTAATTTGCGTAAGTTAGGAACAGATGCACTGAGGCAGTATCGCGAGAAGGGTGAAGAGGAAGCGTCCAAGATGAATCTCATCGGTGGCGTACCGTGGGAGAGTCTCTTTACCGGTGGTCGGATCCGCGATGCTCGTATTAAGACAGCAACCATTCTTGATGCTAGGAATCGACTCGAGGCAATAACAACAAAGGAGCAGACTACGAAGGGACTATCGCCGACAGAATCGGCAAAGTTGGCTTCCGAGCGTCGTGTGCTGAATGCTTTTAACAGTTACATGACGATGACTGAAAGCGATATGTTCTCGCTTGGTACATTGGTACTCACGCCTTATCGACTTGCAGCAAGAGGTTATGCGGTGATGTTAGGCAGTACGACAAAGGCAGAAGAAGGAAAAGCGTTTGATGCTTATACGTCGATGTGGGAAACCAAACGAAAAGTCAATAAGGGCAAGCTCACTATTGAACAAGGGGCTCAGCGCGTTCATGTAATAATGGATTCAATGTATAACGACGATCGTAGTACCGCCGAAAAGACTCAGGACCAGATGGAGGCATTGGATGATCTTCACGATAAGATGTCCAGAGGCTATGAGGGAAGTTATGAAGCAATTAGATCTCTTACTATGTCGGCGATCGCTGAACCGCAGACTGTTGCTCCCGTTGCCACGGCCGGGGTCCCTGTTGTTGATGCTACAGGTTATGACCAGTTACCCAGCGAGGCAGCCTACAGGGGTCCAAATGATCCAGAAGACAAGGTCCGGTACAAACCATAGGGGGTAGTCGTGTCGCCATACCTTGCTGATCCTCTGGTTGATGTTGCCAGTCCTGGTAGTGCGCCTTCAACATGGGAACCACCTGATCCTCTTATTGATGTATCCGGTAGTATATGGGAACCACCAGATCCGATAGATGGCATATCCTCTCCTGATCGACAGGCAATTAGTCCAGAAGTAGCTACTGGTCTGACAAGCGAGCGTCTTACTTGGACTGATGCTTTTCAAAACATAAGAGAGCATCCTTTGTCGTATGTGCCTTTCCTGAATATGTATGACCTGGTCGACTCAGGGAAGTTGCTCAGTGCTTCTCATGCAGTACAATCCGGTATCGCCACGATCGAGCAGCAAAAACTGGTTACCGAAGATCTTAACAAACGAGGCAAAAGCAAGAGTCTTGGATACAAGGTATTCGATACTGCGTTGCACATGCTGTCGTATGGCATCGAGTTTTTAACCGGCACAGGGTTACTCAAAGCAGGCTCAAAGAAACTTGCAGTAAGTGGATTAAAGAGTGGAACAAAGGTCGGTGCCAGATCCCTGGCGGTAAAGGTTGGAAAGTACATTGCCCAGGATGCCTACAAGAAAGGCGCCGCCCTCACACTGAAACAGAAGGCGCTGAAGCTTACCGGTCATGCAGCAGCTCGTGGTGCGCTTCTCCCACTCACTCCACCTCTTATCGATATGGTCTTCAAAAGTCAAATGCAACGCATGATGCCACATCAGCATCTTTCAAAAGACGAACTTGACAGACTATGGGTTATCACAACCGATGAAGGTGACGGATTCTGGAAGGCACTGGCAGCAGGATACTCGGATACTTTTATCGAAACATTCACTGAGCAACTCGGTGAGCATGTGGGGCTCATGGGTGACTGGCTCGGTTCCCGTAATTCGACGCAGGCAGTCAAGGCAGCCCTGCTTAACAGGGCAAGCAAGACTTCTCGTGATGGTCTTCGTGGAATTCTGTACAGATATTTTGTTAAACCGGCGACTACTGGTTTCGGTAAGTTTGCAAGGCGTACCGGATGGAATGGTGTCATTGGCGAAATGTATGAAGAGCGTGTCGGGGATCTTCTTCGTAGTGGAGTCGGGTTGCAGCCTATAGGGCAGGCGTTGCCGTCTCTCAGCGATCTTCTCGCTGAAGGTCTCGCATTTGCAATCAATCCGATAATGATGGCTGGCATAGCAAAGGATGTGGCTACTGGCAAGGTTTCTCCTGATCAATACCAAGACAACTTAAAGGTAGTGAGGAACCTTGTCCGTAAGCCTGCACTATCGCGAGCAGCTCATGTCGATGCAGTAGCAAAAATCGCCGACACTCTCGACAAGGAGAAATCGGATCCCTGGTACAAACCGATCAAAGCACTTATGCAGGTTCTACCGAAGAAACGTTCCGGATCCATGGCACAACTCATCGACAGTATGCAGGTCAAATATACGTCCTTGATGTACAGACAGGCTGAGGAAAAGGAAGAGGGTAGCGGCCGGGAGATGTTGGACAAGCAGTTACCGTCGATGTTCACATACCAGGTTGCTGAGACTGAAGCTGATGCAGCAGAGATCCGGAACAAGTATGCTGAGGGTGAGATTGCTCCAGTCTATAACACGATCGGCAGGATACTTTCTGACAAAGCAGGACAACCACTTTACTTTGCTGAAGAAAAAGCGTGGAGTAATAAAGAATTTCAGGACTTCGCGAAACGTCATGGAGTTATTGCAAAGTTGCCAGTAGGTGAGGTCCTTCCGTTCTCGGAAGAGTTATCTCCTGAAGCATTGAAGATCGATGGGCCCCAGGCTCTTGCTAATGTGAAGAATGCTTTCGGGTTAGAGGATGATATTGATGCACACCGCAGGTTGCAGTTGCTTCGTCGTATCATGTCAAGTGATGCTTATACGAGTGGCCGCATGTCTCTACGTATCGTTCCACCCGTTCTCTATACCGGAACTGCAGCTGAGTTGCTTGATAAGGCCGGTCACGCTGTTTCCACACAGGATTCGACGATTGGAAAGAAGGATGGGGAACCGGTTTACGCTGTGTATAAAGCAGCAATCAATACCGTTGTCACTGAGGCTGACGGCAAGAAGATCGGGGTTGTCACGATAGCGTCCAATGCTCCTGACTTATCGATCGCTGAGGATGTAATAGAAAATGCATTGAAGACCGGCATTGGGTCGATCAATCTTACTGGTCCTGCTATTCGATGGAATTGCGCACTCGATAAGGCACTCCCAGATATGATCAAGGAAGCAACTGGTAGAGAAAAGAAACACCTTGAAGCTATTCAGACTATGGGTACCAAAAAGAAAGGAAGGTTCGAACGATTCATAAAGACATTCCTCATGATGCAGGGATGGGCTGAGGTGGCTGGTATTAATGTGGCGCGATTCAAGGGCGTCCTCGACGTGGCTCAGGAAGAGTCGGCACAGTTCCAAGAGTATGTTGAGATGTATGCCGGCAAGGACCTGGTACAAGCTCTTGCAGGACCGGCCGGAGTAAAGGCAAGAGTAGCAGCAGAAGAGGCTCCCCCTGTTGAGGTACCTGCAGAAGAGGTAGTCCCGGTTGAAGAAGATATTGAACGTGAAGCGATACAGGCTGAGGGAGAACCCTTATCAGAGGAAGATCAGACTACCTTCTCACTGATTGGACTTGAGAAAGCGGTTAGAGCTGCGGACCCGAATGCCTTTAAGCCAGGCATGAGAGCTACGTTCCCGGATGTGTACGGCCGCGGCGACTACACAATTCGTCATGCATTTGGCCGATTGATAACTTCACTTGGTGACGACCCTCTTATTGTCCCGCCCGTTGTTGTCAGGGACCTGGATCCGGAGCAAACGAAGGTGGCTTATCTCGATGCGCTCAATGGATACATTGAAGAACGTGGCCGGAAGAAGAAAGCAGGTAGAATTCAGCTTATAGAGCATGCAGTAGAACAGCGCAGAGAAGAGATAATGCCAGCTGGTGCAGGCAGGGCTGTGACTC
>Ga0265592_1001306_pt1 | contig 10997 bp, 11 predicted proteins | sample saktaG_7_FD_190141 | JGI IMG/M metagenome (GOLD analysis project Ga0265592, IMG submission 190141) | Saline water microbial communities from Sakinaw Lake, British Columbia, Canada - sak_2010_1_5_120m | ecosystem: Environmental > Aquatic > Non-marine Saline and Alkaline > Saline ... | reverse complement strand
CAGCGTAATTCAATCCGCAAAAGGCAGCGCAAGGGGCTTCAGAACAACTAAAAATTTGATCTTAACTATATATCTAAGATTAGGGAATCTTAAGTTCAATCTACCCACATAAAACAGCGAGGAACCATATTATATAACATCAACCGGATAAACGGTCACCACCCAGCTCTGCTGCGGGGATGAGCATATAACTGACAAACCGTTGCTGTGTTCACATATTTTGACACGATATTATGCGGTTTATAGTGCAACGTGTTTGGGGACCGTCCTACAAACCAGGACGACTAAGGCGGCGGCGCGAAGCATGCCCCGCAGTTCTACTGCGGGGTGCGCCGCCGCCAGTTTGACTAGAACCCATAAATAGGTGCATCAGCCAGGGTTTAGAGATCCCATTCAATAGCCTACATCCGCGCGACCTTTTTCGCCCTTAGCTTTACAACTTATTTTGCGTTTCCATGCGCGAATTTTGGGTATATAATGTCAAAGATTTCAGGACTATACAGTTGATGAAGTGGGTAGAAGTAAAGAACGAAAAAAAGTAACAACTATAGCAGAAATTCTTATGTCAAACCGGGGGGGCTCACCCTGCTGCATAGCTGCAGGGCATTCAGTAAAAATAAAATTTTTATAAATACTTTTTTACACGAGAGGGGTTCGATTAACTTCTGGCCGGGCGGCCTCCTCTAAATACCCTTAAAATAGGGAGGATAACAATTTTGGGATTTAGGGGGGGGTTTCGAAATCCTCACGAGTTCTCATCCCAGCCCATACTCCGAGAGCCTCTCCCGCGCGATCTCCCTCTCCCGCTGGTGCTCGGTCAAGAAGAGCTTGATCCTCTCGGCGGCCTCCTTCTTGCAGGTCCCGCAGACCCTCTCGCCGCTCTTGCATTCCTCGAAGATCTCCGAGAGCTCAGCCTCGTCTTCGGAGAGGTGGAAGAGCATCAGCTCGTAGACGGTGCACCTGTCCGGCTCGCCTCCGAGCTTCTTCTGCTCGGCGAGGCTCTGCCTTCCGCCCGTCACGGCCCGCATCACCTTCTTGGCCGCCTCCTCGGGGTCCTCGGTGAGGGCGATGTGGCTCTCGGACTTGGAGGAGGACATCTTGCCGCCGGTGAGGCCCGTCATGAACCGATGGTAGAGGGATGCAGGAGGCATGAAGCCGTATCCGCCCTGCTCGACCTCAAACTCCCTCATCAACTCCTCGATCCTTCCCGCGTCCTTCGCGTCGAAGACGTCGATGTGCTCCTCGTACCGCTTCACCTTCTTGTACCCCATCTCCTTTAGGTGGGCGGTGGCAGCCTCGATCATTTCGGGTCCGGCGGCCTTACCCCGGAGGCTGACGTACCCCTCCCTCTCCTCCACCAGGAACTTTCTCATCCTGCTGGCGAGGTCGCGGGTGAGCCTGATGTGGGCGTCCTGGTCCGATCCGACGGGTATGACCACGGGCTTTGGTCCCCCGTTCTCGGCTAGCTGCGGGTGGAGGATGTCGGCGCTCTGGACCACCACGCTCACCATGTGGGCGACGTTCGTCTCGCCGGAAAATCCGTAGATGGCGGCGAGCTCCGAGAACCTGGCGGCGGCCGCAAGCTCGAAGGCGAGATCCCGGACGGCCCCGCTCTTGGACTGGAAGTAGATGGTGCCGGTGGGCTCAAACCCGAGAGCTATGAGGCTCAGGACGTACTCCTCGATCCCCATCTCTTTGCACCTCTGCCAGCTTATCCCCCGGACCGAGTGCGCTTCCATGTCGGCTATGGCGACGAAAGCGTCCCCCCCGTGCTTTTGGTGCCAGATGATCTCCTCCATCACCATCTTGCCGCCAAGGTGAACCCTTCCGCTGGGCATAAACCCGCTCATCACCGCGAAGGGATTCTTCTCCTTCATGGCCTGGACGACCGACTGGTAATCACGATGGCCAAATATTATATGCCTTTTCATATATGGATGGGAATCGTCAATCTGAGGCAGAATCTCCTCGAAGCTCGATATTCCGAACTCCTCGAAGAGCTTCGAGTAATCGTCTATCGAGACCGCGCCCCAGGGGTCCAGCTTCGTTGCCATAAGTCCAGGCGATGCAGAATATGGTATATTTACCTTCTCGTCATCCCCGCACCACCGGGAAGGTCGTCCGGTCCGGAATGCCGGGCCATGCTGAAAATATTTAAATTTGAACGTCGATACTCTCGTCGATGAGTCCTGAGTCGTTCCCCTGCGATCTTGTGACCTGGAATGAGTTTTACGATCTCGCAAAGTCCCTATCCCGCCTGATCAAGTCCTCGGGCTGGCGACCCGATCTGGTGGTGGCCATCGGTCGGGGCGGCTACGTCCCGGCCCGGGTAGTCTGCGACTTCCTGGTCCACGACCTTCTCACCAGCATGAAGGTCGAGCACTGGGGGATCGGGGCCCAGAAAAAAGATCAGGCAATGGTCCGCTTTCCCCTGGCTACGAGCGTATCCGGCCAGAAGGTCTTGATCGTCGACGACGTAACCGACACCGGTGACACCCTCAACACGGCGGTGGGCTACGTGGAAAGCCTGGGGCCGAAAGAGACGAGGACCGCGGTACTCCAGCACAAGACCAGCTCCGCCTTCGAGCCCGACTACTACGCAGAGAAGATCACCGAGTGGAGGTGGATCATCTATCCCTGGGCGGTTCACGAAGACCTGGTGGGCTTCACCGAAAGAGTCCTCTCCAGCTCAGATCTTCCATTGTCAGCGGATCAGATACACGCAGATTTGAAGAGGAGGTTTGATATTGATGTGGAGAAAGAGTACATGGCCGGGATCTTGGAGGACGTGGTGGCCCTGGGAAAGGGAACACTGTCAGGATCGGTCTACAGGGGTGCCCGTGGCTGAATCAATAATCTTTCTGGATAAACAAAAATAAGCTATTTATATGAGAATGAATTTGTAACCAGAAAAATAGATGTGATTATTATGAGACAATTTTCGGTCAAAGTTTTGGACGATGACGACCGGGAGTTCGTAGAGGTTCTGCGGGATCTCGGCATCCCCCGAAACGTCGCCAGCATGATCACTTACCTCGCCAACGTCCAGGAAGCCACCTCCCGAGAGATCGAGATCGGGTCCAATCTCCGGCAGCCGGAGGTCAGCATCGCCATGAGGACCCTCCGAAACAACGACTGGGTCGAGGAGCGGGAGATAAAGAAGGACGGGAAAGGCAGGCCGATGAAGGTCTACAGGCTCACAATATCCCTGGAAGACATAATCAGGCATTTTGAGGACGAGAAGAAGAGAGAGTCGACGAAGGTGATGGAAAATATAGATCGGCTGAAGGACCTGAGCCGAAAGCTGAGCAGCAGCTGACGAAGCCCTTCATCCCGAGGAGACTACCCGGACGATCTCCAGATCTCCGGGCTCCACCAGCTCGTCGTTCGGAACGGGGTGGCCCTCCCAGAGCGCCACCACCGTCTCAGGGTTAATTTTCAGTAGCTCGAAGAGACCTTCGTAGGTCAGGCCCCTTTCCACTTCGATCCTTCTTTCAGAAACGCGGCCCTCGGCGAGGACCAACACCTTCAAAGCGGTCACTCTTCTTCCTCACCGCCTGTGCCAACGAGATCATCGAGGTTCTCCTCGATCAGCTTCTTCTCCAGGTTCTCCGTCTTCTTGTCGCCCTTTCTCTCAACGTCTCTTTTCTTGAACTTAGGCACAAGCATCACCCCTGCTCTCTTTTTGATCTGAGACGGTATTAACCTTTCGTCACCTCAGCCTTCGTCCAACGCAGGCCCACTGATCGTAGATCCCAAGGTCATCGGGGTTTGCCACCACCTTGCCATCCCACCCGGCGGACTTCAGGGCTTCGGTCACCATGCGGGCCTCCCTTTCGGTGTAGGTGGTGTAGATAACCATATCTTTCGCAAGCTCCGACGACCTGAGAAGTATATCCTTCCATAGAGGCCAGTTGACGTCGTCTATCAGCCCCACCATGAACCCCACCACCGCCTCGAAGTGCAGGGGAGGAAAGAAGCGGTCCATCAGTCGGGCGTCCAGGACCATCGCCCTTTCGGGGTCGAGATATCCTGACTTCAAAGCCATGCAGATCTCGCAGCTGTCGATGTCCTCGGTCCAGGGACTAAATCCGAGCTTTTTTAGGGCTTGGGTGGCCATGCCGCTCCCGCAGCATATCTCCAGCACCTCGCCTCCGGCAGGTAGAAGTGGTCGCAGAAACCCCTCCAGGCTCTCGATCCTCTCGGGGACGAAAAGGGGAGGGCTTGCCACAGGACAGCTTTCGCAGAATAACTCATCTTTGAGGGAGATCGCAAGCCACTCCACCAGCCCCTCCATAAACGTCCTCTCCTCAACCCTTACAACTTTCGAGCTCGAGCTTCTGGGAAGGGCTTTGAGGGCATTGGTGCCTGAGTAGCGGTCCGTCAAGAGCAGCCAGAGCTCTGCAGGCTCCGTCAGCTTCAATGCAACTCCCAAACGGACGTCACCGTCTTCTCTTTCGTCCTCGTCTCCGCTCGTCTCCTCCCATATCTCTATCGACTCCCCGACGTCCGGCCCGGACTCGAGGATCTCCGATGTCACCGGGAGGGCGATCAGGTCGGCCAGGGACTCTTCGGCCAAAAAGACGTCCTCCTCACCGTCGATTTTCAAGATTTCATGAAGCAACACGAATAATCACTTTCGAGCCTGGCAGATATCAAGGTTTCTTTTGGGGAAACGGCTATATTGTCTTCTGTCGACTCTGGTACGGTTTGAAGCTGAAAGATATTCCAGGGGTTGGGGCAAAGCTGAACGAAAGGCTCGCAGCCCACTTCGGAGATGAGGATGCCGCCCTTGAGGCTATATTGAAGGGAGACGTGGCAGGCCTTCTGGGGATGAGGGGGATGAGCCAGCGGCAGGCGACTGCCCTCGTTCAGAGGGCCCGAGGCGCAAAGTACGGCGTTTCTCCCTCCGACTTTCTGGCCACAGATGAAGCGGTCCGGATCTACGAATCTTTGATGGAGCTATTGGGAAGGTCAGCCCATACCGACTACGCAAGGCAGAAGCTCGGCACCTTCTTTCCCTCCTCCTGCCGGGAGATGATCGAGGAGAACAGGAAATTTGCAGAATCGGCGATCAGTTCAGCTTCAGCTCTTGTTGATACCGACCTCGCCCTCCACCTATCCAAAATAAAGCCGCTTCGAAAGGGCGCCAGCTTTCGGGTAAGGAACCGGGCAATTGCGGTCGATTCAGCAGCAAACCTTCGGGTTTTGAAAGAGAGGGGCATCGACAGAATTGTCGACGTCCATTTGGTCGAGAGCTTGCGGGAGCTGAGAGATATCTCCCAGGGGTACGATCGCGTCACCCTTCTCGGCGGAACTCTCGACAGCCTGGCCCTCTCCGAGATCGAAGAGGCGGAGAGCGAGGAGGACTGGTACCTCGTCCCGGAGCGTATACTACATCGTTACCAGGAGAACCAGGATCTTCTCGACGCGATCTTCAAGGCGGCAGGAATCCTGGAGATGTGCAAAGTCGCCTCCTTCGAGGGGCTAGAAGAGCTGGTTCGTGGGCTTTCAAAGCTCAAGGTTGACGACGACCCCGAAGTCCTGCGCCTCGATCGGCTCATCGCGAAGCTTGAAGGTCAGGTGGAAGAGGCCGTGGCCTGGGCTAACGCCGAATTGAAGAGGAGGGTCGAGAGCTGTTCGGTGACCCTCGCCGGGGACGACCTACTCTTCGCCCTGGGCAGGAGCGGGGACCTTCGGGATGTCTTCAAATCTCGGATGGGGGAGACGTTCCAGGACGTCCTGAAGGCGGCGAGGGATCGTGCCTCTTCTGATCTGGAGCTGAAGGGGGCTGAGAGGGCGCACATTGAGGAAATAGTCTCCTCTGAGGTCCGCTACCCCCTGGAGGAAGACCGGGAGGCAATGGTGCGTTTTCTCCAGGAGCTACGCAAGAAGGCGGAGGCGAAAAGGCTGAAGTCCCGACGGGATCTTGCCAGAGATCTTGCAGGAAAGTGGAACCTCGTCGAGACCCTCCACGCAGACCTCTTGGAGTTCGATGTGGGATTTTCCCTCGGCTGCTTTGCCCTCCAGAGGGGTTTGATAATGCCCTCATTTGTGGAGGACACCTGCATCGGCTTTTCGGAGGGAAGAAGCCTCTTTCTCGACGGCCCAGAGTCCGTAAGCTACTCGGTGGGTCCGACGGGCCTGGTCGAACCCTCGGAGAGGACGGCAATCCTCAGCGGCGTTAACTCCGGCGGCAAAACGACGCTCATCGAGCTTGCAGCTCAGGTCGTGATCCTGGCCCAGATGGGGTTTCCGGTTCCAGCGGCATCCTGTCGACTCTCCGTTTTCCAGAGCCTCTACTACTTCGGCAAAAGCAGAGGCACCCTGGGCGCCGGGGCCTTCGAGACTACGATCCGAAAGTTCTCTGTCCTCGCGGGCAAGGAGAGAAAGCTCGTTTTGGCGGACGAGCTTGAGGCGATAACCGAGCCAGGCGCCTCAGCCAAGATCATAGCTTCCCTTCTGGACGAACTTTCGAGGGGAGGGTCTGTCGCGATCTTCGTGAGCCATCTCGCGGAGGACGTGGCGAGGTTTGCCGAGACCAAGGTTAGGATCGACGGGATCGAGGCTCGAGGTCTCGACGAAAATAACCAGTTGGTCGTCGATCGAAACCCCCTCTACAACCGCCTGGCCAAAAGCACCCCGGAGCTGATAATCGACAGGCTAGCTCGAACCACCGAGGGAGATGAACGGGAGTTCTACTCCAGGCTCCTTTCGAAATTCCGGTGAATTTTTATACGAGTAGGATAATTTATATTTCATGGACGTCTCTTACCATCTGGAGATCTGGCAGATCGCCGCCATATGCCTCTTGATGCTGCCGCTCTTTTTCATCGCCAACTACGTCATCGTAAAGCGGGTGGTCCAGGAGAGGAAGATCCGGGAGGAGAGGGTGGAGAGGTTCATCGCCGCCGGCATTGCCAGGGACATGAGTCCCGAGAACAGGTCCAAAAAAAGGCTGCGCAGAAGGTTCTGAATCGGGTTCCATTGGTCATCGGTTAAGGATTTAAAGCTACATAATCTATCAAGTTTTAACACCATTTATGCGTTACATAGGCGAGACCAAATTTCAACAAGTGCATGCTGTACCCTTTTTGATCAGTCCAGTCTCATTAGACTTGCTACCGGGATCGCTGCCACATTGCGATTCTTGCCTTAACCGATGACCCATGAATCGGGTTCAGGATTTCGGCCCAGACGAGCGCTGTCTTCGAGTTTATGCTTCGCGCACTCAGAGCCTCGATATCGGTTCAGGTTGGAGTTTTGAGGGTGGAACATCTCGGATGGACCTAGGATTTCTGGGTTATCCGTTCTGTGTTCGCGATCGCATCCGCGTCTTCAGGTCCGGCGAACCTTCGGGTCGCTCTTATGTCTTACGTACATGTTGGCTCGGCCGGGATGTTTGCCTAGCTTATTTGCTATTTCATATCACGAATTATACTATTTGGTGGCTTACATATCCGAATAATTATGTCTTAAATTTCGAATAACTCACATACTGTCAGTGATATCGTCTTCTATTTGGATGTATATTAACTTTTTAGATTTGGTATATTTATCTAGAAATATGCAGCGGGTGCGAATGATCTTATGCAGATACATGCAAAATATTTATGTATCTCGTGCACATCATCGTACCTTCGACGGTGAGATCGGATCGGGGTCTCGTCGTCTTGTTCATCAAAAGAGGTCGGCTTTGATGGAGACGACCCGTTACGGAACCGTTTCCGTGCCGCGAGCAGGTGGCGTGGCGGCTTTGGTTCTGCCACGTCCCCGCTTACGCCTTTTCTGCATCAACGTCATCGACCACATCTAAATCTCACCAATCTTGCTGAATCAGGGGTGTTTCCAGCACGGCATAGTAACTGGATCATCCGGGGCACCATTTCAAACATCTAAAATACACTCGTTTGCCACCTGAATAGCTTTCGTCTCATCATGATGCGGATACATGGTTGTAATTAACATGTAATTTTACAAATATCATCGAAATTATGTCGTAGGATGCTTTATGTCGTAGGATGCTATAAGCGTAGTTTATAAAAATAGTGTGAACTTATCACAAAAAGCCTTATTTACTATGAATGCTCTGGATGAGCAGAGGTGTCAGGCGTGAACAATCTTCGAATCGCTTTGGGTTTATTCGTTCTGCTGATATTTTCGGTTACAGGTGGAGCGCAATCTAACCCGATGGGCTCAATCGACGAATCCAACGATTCCGTAATTAGTGGCTCCAACAGCGCTATTTCGCTGAATGTTCGCTCTACGCCCGATGACGTCAGTGAAGTTGATGTGGTCACGTTCACCTACGCTGTCTATAATCGTGGCACTTCCAAGCTTTGCAGTATCGCCATAAACAACTCCCTCTCTGGGGTAGTTCCCTTAGAGCCCTTCGACCTGGAATCTGGTGAAAATGCAACGCTTACTGCAGAGTATGTCATAACATCCGAGGACCGCGAGTTGCTGTGCCTGGTGAACGACGTCAGTGCGACCGGTCACAGCTGCGAGGACGGCACCGCAACAACAATCGCGGGTTCGCGATGTGTTGTGATGTTCAGTTAGAGCGGAATCCCATCACGATCACCTCTTTTGGTGAACAAATTGGTCGGGGAGGCTCCGATCCAGCCTCTCTGACTAAAGCTATTTTGGGGAGATATGCGGACTTTATCTCTGTCGACCATAATTATCCGAAATTCGAAGATGAATAAATAAATATTTAAAAATATAAGGTCGTTCCGATCGGTGTTTAGGGCCGCAAATCGAGTACAATGTTCTGGTTTTTGGACGCAGCTACGCATCTCAGGACGGGTGCATCAAATACAAAATTTCGTTAATGCAGTCCATAATATCCTGGAATATATATTTTAGCTAGGCCGCCCGGTCAATATTATGGGAAACCTCTTTATAGTATAAACAAGGGAGTTATCGACGGGGTGTGTACTTAAATGAGCGATAAGACGGAGCAGTTGAAAGAGCTGTTCTTGAAGATCTCAAGCAGTACCAAAGTGGTCGAGAAGCAGGCCACGCTACATGGCGATCTCAAAGGAAGTTCAGAGATCGAACGTAAGCTTCGGGTGGTTGTATCCGATATGTGCAAGCGATACAACATACAGACCAAGCTCACCCCCGAGCAGCTGGCCACCGTGGTGAGGCTATTTTATAAGGGGCTCAGCGACACCGAGATCGCCGAGCAGCTGGGAGATCGAGCGCTCAACAAGACCGTCAGTCGCGCCAGGATCAAGCTCCATCTGTTCCGGGAATCTGACCTGAAGCCGCCCTTCGAAAAACAGGAGTTTTTGAAGCTGGCTAAAGCTGGCCTCTCGGTGAAGGAGATGAGCGAAAGTCTGGGTGTAGCCCCTTCTACCATCAGCGAGTACAAGAACATCTTCGAGTGCCAGGCGGCTGCAGAGAGGGACGGATATACCAAGCGCTTTGAGGATATCATCTCTGACCAGGACGTCTCAGAGAGGATGGTCACTCACATCTCCAAGGATGGACTGCAGGATACCATGGACACCGATTATGAGACTGCAGAAGCTTGAGATGGGGTTGCTTCAAGACAGCAGCCCCAAAGATTTTAGAAATAGGAATAGTAAGTATAGATTCATCCATTCACCTTCCACAAAAAGGTCCAAGTAGAGGGGATCTCGTCGCTCTCTGAAGTATAATATTGAGGCATATCCATAAATGATAAACATTGTCATGAAAATCCTGATGCTACCACTCATCAGGGTCAGACAAGGCAGCAACATACAATTCACGCCCAAAAGTAGGAAGCAAGTCTTCTGCGTCCCAAGAATTACTGGTATCGTTTTAGTCCCACTAATGATGTCGCCATCGACATCTCTTACGTCGTAAAGGACTGTGTTTATGAATCCCTTTATAAAAACGAAATAGAATATCACTAATACGACTAAAGGAATCTGTATTCCAGGTAATAGCTCGATCGAAGGTGATGATATATCTTGTTTCTTCATTAAGCTTAATGCTGGCAGCAATGTTGCAACAGTTGACCAAGAAACAGCCGTAACTACGTTCTTCATAAGTGGTATATCCTTGAGTCTGGGAACCCCCTGGAATATGTGTGAGCTATATAAAACATTAGCAACTATGGGAACTAATAATACTAGTGTAGATTGGGGGTTATTTATATATGCTAAATATAATGAGAATGTATATGAAGCTATGGAGTAGTATATAACAAGCTTTTTATGATTCCCAACGAAATTCACTCGTTCTGGCATATTTATTGCATCTTCATCGATATCGGAAATTTTATTTAAACTGTAAACGCTGAATGCCATCAAAAATACCGCAAAACATATTTGAAAGTCGACTAAACCTTGAAAAAATTTATAACAGACGATTGTGACGAAGAATCCAGACATGGCTGTGAAGATCGAACTAATTGTAAGAAATAACAGAATCTTCTTTAATCTAAAATGAATGTTTAGGATATGTGTCCGTAAGGTCTCTTCATACGACATATCTGTGTATTCTAATGGCATAAATTTATAGTCCTCCTTTATGAGTATTTGTCGGATAATGCCCTGCATAGTATCACAACTTAACGGTATGCTGTGAAAATCGAATTTAAAAGTCTGCCCGTTAGGCGATTTCTGTCCAAAGAGCAAAACCCCGCAATTGGTATAATTTACCACTCCTTTAATGAGGTTGTCGGCAGGAAAACCATTCCAAACCAAAAATTTTAGATTTTTGGGTACTATCTAGAAATCAAGTGATTTTGGTTTTTTTGAAATATGGCTATCCTCCTCGATATCCCAAAACCCACACGCATAGATTGTTTTGACCTACAGAAGGATCTTCGTTTTGGTGTTCCGATCCAGTGATATCACTTGATAATTCGAATATGCCGATTTTTGGGGAGTATATACTGTGGTTACTGTGGTCCTCTCAATGGTAATACACTTTTGATCTGATAAATTTTTCGTGTTATAAACTGCTTTCGAACACGTTTAGTGATTATAGTCAAGAAC
>Ga0265592_1001305_pt1 | contig 10999 bp, 9 predicted proteins | sample saktaG_7_FD_190141 | JGI IMG/M metagenome (GOLD analysis project Ga0265592, IMG submission 190141) | Saline water microbial communities from Sakinaw Lake, British Columbia, Canada - sak_2010_1_5_120m | ecosystem: Environmental > Aquatic > Non-marine Saline and Alkaline > Saline ... | reverse complement strand
AATGAAATTTGCTGGGACTATTGGACAAAATCCGAACTTATTTTAAGGAGAATCCTGATGCTGAATTCTAAAAATTTGTACGCTCGGGCGGGCAAAAAGGAAGGGGTTTGGGGGGAAGGAATTTTTGTCCGCCCTCGCTTTTCCGTTGCCGCCGAATTTCGTGCCAACTTTGTTGGCGCGCCACTATTTATTTTTTACCGTATTTTAATTCTCTCAATGTTTTAATTGATTCTTGCAAATCTTCTGCAGTAAATTTTGTGTTTTGCGTATTTTCTGGATGATGAATTGAATGTCTGATGTATGTTGCTAATGATACATCCTCTGTCATGTCGGTCTTTTTATTTTTCCATTTCTTATTTTTTGGTAATCCATCAAGTTTCGATTTTTCTACATCCTCCAAGTATCCATATAATTCGTTGTGATAATCTGATGAGGGAATACCAAAAACTTCGTAATTTACCTCCGAATATGAAGTTTTACCTAATTCAATTTTTTCTAGTTTCGTTTTCCGATTTGATTGTTTAGATAACCTAAAGCACCTTTCAATATGGTCTTTATCAATCATGTAGTTTGAGTGGGTCGCAAAGAAAACGATATTATTTTTGTCATTTCTCGTTATTTTGATCAATTCATCTTTTAAATACTCCTGTGCTTGTGGATGTAGGTGAGTTTCCGGCTCGTCAAGCAACAATAATGAGTTAGAAAGTTGGTTTGTTGCGCTTTCCGCCGAAATAGTTAGCAAAAAAGAAATAAATTGCCGAAAACCGTCACTTCTTTGTTCTGTCGTCTTTGATTTGTATTTTACTTTTTCGTCCTCTACAAGAAATGACAACAAAGAATTGTTTATCTGAAATTTAATTTTTATAGGATGATTTGGCCACACTTTTTTGATGTGTGCCGTTACTTTATCGCCAAGCTTTTCCTGTAAATTATTTATTTCGGCAGGGTCAGTTTTGAGTTTGGCAACTTGCACGGCAATATTGTCTTGACTAACACCGCCCAACTCAAAACAATTCACTAAAGGAATTGATGTGTTCTCTGGATCGGCGGCAAATGTGTCTAAGTTTATCTGTTCGTTGATGAGGTGTTTACTATCTGATTTCCAAAAGACAATACGATGGGCAATTTTCCAAAAATACTTTGGCAGATGTGCTTCAAAGTATTTTTCAAGGTCAAAATCTTCTTGCGTCTGTTGCAGATCTTTTTTAACTGGTTTATCGCCCTGCAAAGTATAGTCCTCAAAAACTTTTTTCTGTAAGACGATCTGGTCGAAAACTTTTTTTGGTGCATTTGCCACCGGATCAAAAATCGCACAAACCGCCAATTTATCGATCTTTATTTTTGAAAGAATATCTTTTTCAAATCCTTTTTCTGTAAGCGCATTTTTGAGTTCTTTTTCATCCTGTGCCTCGAATTGATAATTGAGAATAATACTTATCGGTTCGGATTCTTCAAAATAATCCTTAGGAAAAATAACTTTTTCGTCATCATCATCTACTAAAGAAACAGCTTTCAAAAAGCTACTTTTACCGGATTCATTGATACCAATAAGTGTAAAAGTATGAGTTCCGTCAACTTCTGCAATAGTAAAAGTTTCGTCCTCAATGCTACGAAAATTTTTAATTGTAAGTGAAAGTAATTTCATATTATTTCCCAGATTTAGTTCGGTTGTGTTCTTTACACAACATCTGGCAATTTTCTGCGGTTGTTTCTCCGCCCTCGTGCCAAGGTTTTATGTGGTCGGCTTCCATTTCTTCAATTTCCCATTTCTTTTTCTTATTCTCGCCCTTGCAGTGCGGACAAATTCCTTTTTGTCTCTCATAAGCTTCTCGTTTCATTTTGTCGGTGAAAGCGCGAATATTCAAAAACTTCTCATTTCTGGTCAAAACATATTCGTAAATACCGGATTTTTTAGTTACATCCTCGTCTTGCATTAACTCGGATATTTCTTTTTCCAATTTCTTTGAATCAAATATTTTTCCTTTGAATTGGTTATACAGCACACCCCACGGCACATTGCTCATTTCCCGCCGATAATTTGGAAAAACTAATCGTACCCAAGCGATCACATCTTGAAAATAATCCCACAGATCATCAGCGTTTTTGGCATGTTGATGCTTCGCCATATAATCTTCTATCTTGCCGTCGTTTATCCATGAAAGGGCAGTTTCTAAATAGTCTTGTCGTATTGGCGAACCACTAACTAATTGTCCGCCATCGTTTGCTAAAAGATACGCCACACAATTTGATTTACTAAATTTCAACTTCGCGTCTGAAAGCCACGGGCCGGTATAGACCGCGTTGCGAATTTCTTGCTCGTTTACCTTTTCTCCGTACGTATTTATGACCGTAAACCAATCGATTCGCTCTTTATCAGTGCCTTCGCAAAGATAAATCATCAGTTCATAATCCAAAATTTTATTCTGCTCTTCTTTGGTTAAATTATGGAAAAAGCGACTATTGAGGGAAAAATCGCCATTCATATATTGCCCGATGCTAATAGTTCGCTGTTGGCCATCCATCACTTCGTAGCCACCATCATCTCTAATCATCCAATACATTACGTTCAAAGGAAAACCTTTTTTTATAGTTTCTATCACGGCATCACGCTGTTTTTCCTTGTACACAAATTCACGCTGATATTTCGGACGAATATCAAGCTTCCCGCTATAAGCCACAACGCCTTCTTCCGCGCTGTCTTTGTAGCCAGCAATTACTTTTCCTATTTTAATTTTTTGTAGATCGATTTTCATATTATTTTTTCTTTTTTATTAATAAACGCCGAAACAATAACTTACCGTTAATAGTAAAGTCTTTGTCGCCATTTTTTCCTGTATATCTATCTAACCCGATAATTTCAAACTGATCAGGATTGTGTTTATCAAGAAAAGTTATTGGTACCCCCATTACTCCGTTATAATCCTTTGGAATATCAATAAATCGATTTACATTGATAGCATTATAGTTGTCATATTTTGGATATTCTTTTGGGGAATACTTTTTATACAAAGTAAATTCATTATGACGTTTAGAGACATAAAGATTTGTATACCAATTAACGCTTCCCATGCTAAAATATTTCACACCGTTTACAATTTTCTTTCTTGACTCTGTTGGAATGTCATAATCCATCGGAACCTGAAACCATTTTGTGCCACCGTTGTCATACCCAAGCCAAACTTTATTTTCTTTTACCAAAGGAAAGAATTCTTTATAAATAATTGCCCCTTGTTGACCCAGGATTAAAAATTTCTTTTTATACTCCATTAACTGTGCAACGTATTCGCGAAAAAGAGAAAAGGGTGGGTTAGTCACAACGATATCAGCTTGTTTGAGCAATTCTACACATTCATCACTTCTAAAATCACCATTGCCTTTCAGGGGCGTGGCAGTGTTTTTGTCATGTTTTAATAAATACTCCACGTCATCAAGGTTTATCGCGCCATCTTTGTCGCTATCTGGCACTTCTTTGATTTCAATTTTGAATGGTTCTTTACCCGACGGCTTCAATCCTTCTACTTCAAACAACGGCAACTGTCCGCCGACAATTAGTGACTTTACATAACTCGTAGTGATGAGCTTCCTTAATCCGAGCGCGTTGAAATTAGCGGCGAAGTATTTAAAGAAATTGCTTTCAAATGGGTCGTCACAATTACAATAAACAACCTTGCCACGAAACTGATCTTTGTAGTGTTTCAGTTCTTTTTCAATATCAACAAGCTGAGTATAAAACTCGTCTTTCTTGGCTTGGTTCGCTCTATGTAAATTTTTGTTTAAAGATTTTGCTGTCATATTTATTTCATTAAAACATCAAGCGAAACGCCCAACGCGTCCGCAATTTTTTTAACAGTATCAATGGTGGGGTTTGGTGTCGCTCCTGCCTCAATTTTTGCAATCGTATGAAAAGCCAAGTCCGCTTTTTTTGATAACACATCTTGAGAAATACCAAGCTTGTTTCGGTATTTCTTTATATTATCCCCAATTGTGGTTTTTTCGTTTGACATATTCGTATAGTTTTACTATGATAGTTAGTAGGTATACAAAGTTTTAACTATCTACAAGTTAGTATATGAAATTTTTACGATTTAGTCAAACGAAATTAGGGAGTTTCTTGTCGTTGCCCGCGCACGGGAGGGCTGGGGCAAGGGCAACATCTTCTTTGGCGGCGCATTTCGCAAAGCGAAATACGAAATTCGGCGGCAACGGAAAAGCGAGGGCGGGCGAAAATTCCTTCCCCCCAAACCCCTTCCTTTTTGCCCGCCCGAGCGTACAAATTTTTAGAATTCAGCATCAGGATTCTCCTTAAAATAAGTTCGGATTTTGTCCAATAGTCCCAGCCACTTAATACAAGATGAATTTCCTGCCTCGCTCGGGGCTTCGCCCCTCGCTTCGGCGCACGAATTTTCAAGCAATTTTTAAACGAGCCAATCTTTTTTTTGTCGCCCAAAGGGCGACCACAAAGCGACAATTTTTTGCCGAAAAGCAATTATAAATTTTTAATAAATAAAATATATGACAAAATATTTTTTGTACGCAAGAAAATCAACCGATGAGCCAGATAGACAAATTCTTTCCATTGAATCTCAAATAACAGAGTTGAAAGAATTTGCCGAAAGAGAAAATTTAGATATTATTGAAACTTTTATTGAGTCGCAAACTGCCAAAATTCCGGGTCGTGTGATTTTCAACGAGATGATAAAACGGATTGAATCTGGCGAGGCCAATGGAATTTTAGCGTGGCACCCAGACAGGTTGGCAAGAAATTCTATAGACGGAGGACAAATAATTTACTTCGTAGATACTGAAAAAATTATAGCGCTAAAATTTCCAATATTCTGGTTTGATCCAACTCCGCAAGGAAAATTTATGTTGAATATTGCTTTTGGACAATCAAAATACTACATTGATAATCTTTCAGAAAATGTAAAAAGAGGCTTGAGGCAAAAAGTAAGGCGAGGAGAACAATCTGGAATGGCAATAATTGGTTATCTCAACGACAAAATAAACCATAAAATTATTCCAGATCCTAAAAGATTTCCTCTTATCAAAAAACTTTTTGAACTTTACTCTACAGGCGAATATTGTCTGAAAGATTTAAGAAATAAAATGATCTCTTTAGGATTAGTTAGCCGAAATAACAAAGTTTTAGCTGTTTCCAGTATTCATATAATATTGAAAAATCCTTTTTACTACGGAGCATTTTATTTCAACAATGAACTTCATCAAGGAATTCATAAACCAGCGATTAGAAAAAAACTTTTTGATAAAGTCCAAGCAGTAATAAAGAGTAAAACTCATCATGCAAAACGAGGTGTAATATTTTACGCTTTTCGCGGACTTTTGAAATGCGGCGAGTGCGGCTGCGGTATAACTTCTGAAGCACAAAAAGGACATAATTACTACCGATGCACTAAAAAGAAGCAAAGATGCTCCCAGCCGTATATCCGCGAAGAACTTTTGGTAGAGCAAATTTCAAATCTTATTCAAAAAGTTTCTTTACCCTTGGCTTGGACTAAAAAAATGATTAAAGAAATAGACAAAGAAAAAGAACAAAATGTCCAAACCAAAAAAACTTTCGTTCAAAATCTAAAATCTCAAATTGAAGATTGCGAGGAAAAATTAAATAAACTTTTGGATTTACATTTATCTGAAACTATTTCTGTTGAAGAATATGCTGCCAAAAAACAAAAAATTCTCAATCAAAAGATTGAGATTTCCGAGAAATTAAAGGATTTTGAACGAAAAGGTAATCACTGGCTCGAACCTTGCCGAAATTTCATTTTGTCCACTAGCCAAGCCCAAATTGTCGCTTTGCGAGGAAATTTTTCTGAAAAGAAAGATTTCCTAAAAAAGATTGGCTCGAACCTGATTTTACAAAACAAAAAGGTTTTTGTAGAGTACAAAAACCCTTGGAAATTACTTGAAAATTCGTGCGCCGAAGCGAGGGGCGAAGCCCCGAGCGAGGCAGGAAATTCATCTTGTATTAAGTGGCTGCGGGGCTTGGACTCGAACCAAGATACGCAGATCCAAAATCTGCAGTCCTACCATTAGACGACCCCGCATCTGTACTTACTTCTTTTGGCAAAGTTCTACAATAGCTAACTCTATCGGTAATTGAGGGATTGAAGAATATCTGATTTTGCTTTCCGTGTCTATAAACTCTTGTAAACATTCATGAATCTTTTCCGAAGAGAACTTTTCAGCAAATTCTTGTATTTTTTCTTTTTCTTCTTTTGATAAAACTAAAGTCAAAGAATCTTCAAACTTTGCATCTATTTTTAAAAGTAAAATTTCTCTTAAATAATTATTCAATACTTTAATAAATTGTTGAACATCAACTCCTTTATCAATTGATTCATTTAGGAAAGAAATCGCATTTTTAGTATCTTTTTCCAATAAATATCCGATAAATTTAATAATAACCTCATTTTCTACATTTCCCAATATTTTTATAATTGTTTGTTTTTCTATTATTTTTCCTGGACCAGAAAAACTTATTATTTTGTCCAGTAAACTTTCCGCATCTCTGATTGAACCAGTTGCTTCGGCGGCAATAAGAAATAAAGCTGGTTCTTCATATTTTATCTTTTCTTTTTCTAAAATAATCTTTAATCTTTCCACAATTTCTTGAACTGTTAATTTATAAAAGCTAAAACCTTGGCATCTGGAAATAATTGTTGATATCATCTTCTGAATTTCAGTAGTAGCTAAAATAAATATGGCATGGGCTGGTGGTTCTTCTAGAATCTTTAATAAAGCATTAGACGCTTCTTTGGTCAATTGATGGCAATTTGAAGAACAAATTCCATTAGCAATAAAGGTGTGGCTGTTTTCTACTGTAAAATCATATACTTGTTCTTTCCTGTTTAAAATCTTAATTTTTTTAATTTTCTCATATCTGAATTGTAAATATTTGTTCAATTCAGGTAAATTCCCTGCTTTTATAAAATTTGTTACTGTCCTTCTCGATAAATGTTGCTTTAAATCTGGATAGATTCCAAGTGATACTCGTAGCGAATACGGCAGTTTTATTTCTTTTTGTTTTTCAAAAATTATTTTTTCAATTGGAATAGTATCTTGTCTTTCTTTTTCTAGCGAACATTCTAATAATAATTTAGCTTTTCGCTGTAAAGACAATCCAATTTTTTTATAAAAAATTTTAAGATTATAATGCGATAAACAAAGACGATATTGATTAGAATGATTTTTATTTTTATTTTCTTTTAGTATTTTTAGAAAACTAGTAGAAATCCCAAATTTTTTAAGTAAAATCTGAAGTTTTCTAGTAAAAATTTCGGAGCTAGAATTAAAATGTAATCTATAAAGATTACGAGTTTTATCAAAATCAACATTTCCCTCGCAACAAAAACAAGTATTGATATATGATTTAACGCTTTTGAGAGGGGCTTGAAAAACAACATCTGGAATATCAATTTTTTTGCCTTTTTTACCTTGAGGACAATCTAATTTAATTAAAGTATCTTTTAATTTTTTAGAATAGACCCTGATTAATCTTGTTCCTCGAGATGTTTGTTTAATCACTGGTTTCTCTTTTATTTTCCAAGCTTTTAATCCTTCTTTAAAAACTTTTTTAAAATAATCCTTATCTTTTTGAATCTCTATTTGTATTGTCATTGAGTCCTTAGATACATGTCCATCGCATTGAATTAAAGCAAGCAAACTAAGTTGAGCAGGGGTGAGATTGTTTGTTTGAATATGGGGAGAATAAATGGGGCTTAAGAGAAAATCACCTACTTTAAGATTTTTAGTTTCTATTAATATAAATTTACTATCTCTTGAAACCCATAATTTATGGGTAGGGGTACATTTAAGGAAAGCTTGAGGAGTCTTTATTTCAACAATTTGGTTGGTCTCTCTTTTGAACCAATTTTTTACCTTACCAGAAACAATATTCCCTGTTTTTATATCAATAGATGCTATCTTTTCTCCATTTTTTATTTCAGATATTTTTTTTATCCTACCATCAGCTAATGTGATAAAATGATTTTCTGTAAGACACTCATCAATAATAAAAACTTTATATTTTGACTTGTTAGGCACAAAACGAATTGTTTCTTTAAGTTCCCTAATATCATCAATCCCCCTGTTAGAAGCCGCATCTATTTCTATTAAATCCATGGAATTTCCTTTGTTTATTTCTAAACAGGATTCACATTTATTACATGGTTCATACTCCCCTTTTTTTCTGTTTTTACAATTTATGGCTTTAGCAAAAAGTCGTCCCATAGTAGTTTTTCCAGTTCCGCGAGAACCGGAAAAAAGATAAGCATGTGAAATCATGTCAGAAGCAATAGCATTGGTCAGAATCTTTACTATGTGCTTTTGGGCTATAATTTCCGAAAAAGTTTGAGGTCTGTATTTACGATATAATGCTAAATTTGCCATCTTATTCTTTAATTTATTATTTGGTTATATTATCACGAAAGCGCATAATTTAAAAGTCCCGAAAGTTGTATACGAACCAACCTTCGGGACTACTTGAGTTTGTTTATATTACTTCTATCTTTACTTCCCCTGCTAGTGTCCTAAGAATAATATCACATGCATCTTTTGAATTATTGGCTAACTTTCTTATGTTTTCTTCCTTCTCGTGAGAAAAGTCTATATCTATCCATCTATTCCATTCATATTTACTGTCATTCCACAGACATATTCCTCTTGGGGCAATCTTTAATTTTTCTCTCAGCCCCCATGGCCACACTAATGTTAAGACTATTTCTCTCCCTTCTCTTCCTTGTGTCACTTTCATTAGTTCATTCAAAATATCAACTCTGTTTTGTCTCGCTTTTTGAAGTAGCTTGCTTAGTCTTTTAAAAATATTTTTCATGCTTATCGTCTCCTTCTTTTTTAAATTTTTAAATTATCTTAAGAATTCCTCTTAAACTATTTACACTATAACGAATATATTTTAATTTGTCAATAATTGAGATTTTACAAGAATTAGTATATTATTATATAATATGTCTATGATTAAATTATATAATACTCTTTATAGAAAAAAACAAATATTTAAACCTTTAAAGGATAAAAAGGTTGGTCTTTATACTTGTGGACCCACAGTCTACCTGTATGCCCATATTGGAAACTTAAGAACATATCTTTTTGAAGACATATTAAGGCGAACTTTGGAATATAATAAATACAAAGTAAAACAGGTAATGAATATTACAGATGTCGGCCACTTAACTTCTGACGCTGATACAGGAGAAGACAAATTAGAAAAAGGAGCAAAAAGAGAAAACAAAACTGTTTGGGAAATTGCTGATTTTTATACAAAGCATTTTAAAAAAGATTTAAAAAACTTAAACATACAAGAACCAAGTATTTGGATAAAAGCAACTGACACAATTAAACAACAAATAGATTTAATAAAGATTTTAGAAAAAAAAGGATTTACTTATAAAATTGAAGATGGAATTTATTTTGATACTTCTAAACTTAAAACCTATGGACGGCTTTGGGGAAGTAAAATAGAAAAGATAAAACGAGAAATGAAAGCTGGAGCTAGAATCAAAATGGTTAAAGGCAAAAAGAATCCAACTGATTTTGCTTTATGGAAATTCAGTCCCAAAACAACTAAAAGACAAATGGAATGGAAATCGCCTTGGGGAGTTGGATTCCCGGGCTGGCATACTGAATGTGTGACCATGGGAGCAAAGGAATTAGGAATCCCTTTTGATGTTCATTGCGGAGGAATAGATCATATTCAAATTCACCATACTAATGAAATAGCCCAATCAGAAGCTGTTTATAATAAGGTTTTAGCTCGTTTTTGGCTCCATGGTGAGTTTTTATTGCTGAATAAGGGTAAAATGAGTAAATCAAAAGGAAACCTCACTATTCTGGATGATTTAATTAAAAAAGGCATTAATCCCCTTGCTTATCGTTATTTATGCCTGACTGCTCATTATCGTTCCCAATTAATATTCTCTGAACAAAACTTACAAGCCAGTCAGAATGCTCTGGATAAAATCTATAATAAGATACAAGAATTAAAATCTAAGACCAATAAACCAATTAATAATAAAGAAATTAAATCATATCAAGATAAATTTCTTAAACTTATTAATGATGACTTAGACACACCCAAGGCCTTAGCTTTATTTTGGAAAGTGCTTAATAGTAAAAAACTATCTAATAATGAAAAGCATTTTCTTGCTTTGGACTTTGATAAAGTTTTTGGCTTAAACCTAAATAATATAAAAAAACAAGACATTCCTAAAAAGATTAAAGAATTGGTTAAACAAAGAGAAAAATATAGAATTGAAAAACAATGGGGAAAAGCTGATGAAATTAGAAAAGAAATTGAAAAACTTGGTTACAGCGTAGAAGACACTAAAAAAGGAACAAAAATAAATTGACATTAAGTGTTTAAAGATTTAGGATAATAGCACATAATATGGCTGATTCAAATTCTAAAACAATAGAAGGCAAATTGCCTCCTCAAAATATTGAAGCAGAAAAATCTCTTTTAGGAAGTTTAATGATTGACCCAGATGCCATTTTTAAAGTGGTTGATTTTTTATTAACTAAAGATTTTTATAAAGATACTCATCAAAAGATTTATCAAACCATGATTGAACTTTCTGAAAAAAGAGAACCAATTGACTTTTTAAGCGTATCCTCAAGATTAAAAGAGAAAAAAGAATTAGAAAGAATTGGCGGAGCAAGTTATCTTACAACTTTAGTTAATTTTGTCCCCACGGCATCTCATATTGCAAATTATGCCAAAATAGTTCAGCAAAAAAGAATATTAAGAGATTTAATCAGTGCTAGTTATGAAATTGGAGAAATGGGGCATAGAGAATCAGAAGATGCTGATATTTTACTGGATGATGCTGAAAAAAAGATATTTAGCATTGCCCAGAAGTCTTTAAGTCAAAGATTTGTTCCAATTAAAGAAATACTAGGAGAAACGTTTGAAAGGATAGATGAACTTTCCAAACATAAGGGTACATTACGAGGAATACCAACTGGT
>Ga0265592_1001298_pt1 | contig 11017 bp, 7 predicted proteins | sample saktaG_7_FD_190141 | JGI IMG/M metagenome (GOLD analysis project Ga0265592, IMG submission 190141) | Saline water microbial communities from Sakinaw Lake, British Columbia, Canada - sak_2010_1_5_120m | ecosystem: Environmental > Aquatic > Non-marine Saline and Alkaline > Saline ... | reverse complement strand
AGATAATCTTGAAGTTTTAAAGCTTCTGCAAAAGTCTTATTATGGAAAAGTTAAAATGATATATATCGACCCGCCTTATAATACTGGCAATGATTTCATTTATCCCGATGACTATAAAGAGAATCTGAAAACCTATTTACAATATACCGGGCAGGTTGATGTTGAGGGGAAAAAGTTTTCTACGAATACCGATACAGAAGGGAGATTTCATAGTAAATGGCTTAACATGATGTACCCAAGGTTATTTTTAGCAAAAAATTTGTTAAGCGATAATGGGATAATTTTTATAAGTATTGATGATAATGAGGCTACTAATTTGAAAAAGATATCTGATGAGATATTTGGAGAGGAGAACTTTATTTCAATAATCGCAAGAGTGGCAAAAACTACCAGCTTTAGAGGAAATTATTTTGCTCCGAGTAAAGATTATCTTCTTTGTTATGCTAAAAACCTTTCTTTTGCTAAACCTTTTATGGATGAGGTTGATCCAGAACAATTTAAAAAAATTGAAGTGGAAGGTGAACGAAAGGGTGAGAGGTATAGAGATGATATAGCCTTTTATCTTTCTACTTTAGAGACAAGACCTAATCAAAGATATTTTATTGAATGCCCAGATGGTTCGAAAGTTATTCCTCCAGGGACAACGTTTCCACCAGAACCACCGAAAGAAGGGGATGGTGTATGGAGATGGAATTTAGAAAACTTTAATAAAAAAAAACATTTTATTGTTTTTAAAAAGTCAAATCAGTCTCCATTGATTGATGAAGATGGCAATAAAGCAAATTGGAATTTATATACAAAAAGCTATCTCAAAGATAAACAGGAAAATGGTAATATCCCAAGAGATTTTTTGGATAAATTTTTAAATCGCCGTGGAACATCTGAATTAAAAAAGTTAAAGATTCCTTACAGTTTTCCTAAGCCAACAGGGTTAATAAAGCATCTACTTAAAATTATTGGTTTCGAAGATGGTGATATAATCGTTGATTTTTTTGCAGGCTCCTCAACCACTGCACAAGCTGTTCTAGATCTAAACAATGAAAATAAAAATAATCGAAAGTTCATTATGGTGCAATTGCCAGAATTGTTGGATCAAAATGTTTCTAGCCAAAAAGATGGCTACGAATTTTGTTTGTCAATATCTAGACCACCAAATGTTGCTGAAATCGGCAAAGAGCGAATCCGACGCGTAATAAAAAAAATTGAAAAAGAAACAGACCAGACTTTGTTTAAAAATAAAAAAATGGATTTAGGTTTTAAGGTTTTCAAACTCGACAAATCTAATTTTAAGATTTGGGATTCCGAGAAACTATCACTTGATAAAAAATCTCTGGAGAAACAATTAGAACTTCATATCGATCATATTGACCACAAAGCAAGCCAGGATGATATTTTGTATGAGATTCTACTTAAAGCCGGATTTGAGTTGACCACAAAGATTGAGAAAATTGAGCTGGCAGGAAAAGCTGTTTATTCCATAGAAGGCGGAACTATGCTTATCTGCCTTGAAAAAGAGCTTAGCAAAGAGCTTATAAAAGCAATGGCAGAAAAACAACCAAGCAGAGTTATATGTCTGGATCGGGGCTTTGCTAATAATGACCAGCTTAAAACCAACGCTGTGCAGATTATGAAGTCAAAAGGCGTTGATGATTTTAGAACGGTGTAAGATAAGGAGGGAAAATGAAGCCATATATACCTGATTTTTTACCATTAGAAAAATTGGATTGGATGAGATTTATTCATCTGATTGGACCGGCAAATTCCGAGCTTGCGCGCTATGATGGTATAGTGCAGGGCATTGTCAACCCGCATATTTTACTGTCTCCATTAACTACTAAAGAAGCTGTTTTGTCTTCGCGAATTGAGGGAACGCAGGCAACGCTTGAAGAGGTTCTGGAGTTTGAAGCCATAGCAAAGGTAAACATTGAAACAGAGCGCGAAAAAGACATCCAGGAAATTATTAACTATCGTAAATCTATTTTATTTGCTATGGATTGGCTCACTGTAAAGCCGATTACTCTTAATATGATTAAACAGGTTCATAGTATTTTGCTGGATAGCGTACGGGGAAGGGATAAGGGACGTGGAAAATTCAGGGCTGTTCAGAATTGGATTGGGAAGCCGGGAATACTGATGAACCAGGCAGATTATGTGCCTCCCGAACCGATGAGGCTTATAGAATGCCTTTCGAATTTTGAAAAATACATACATTTTAACGAAAAAGACTTTCTTGTGCAGCTTGCTATCATTCACGCCCAGTTTGAGATTATTCATCCTTTTGTTGATGGAAATGGCAGGGTCGGTAGGATTTTGATACCGCTCTTTTTATTCGAAAAGAAATTACTCAGTTCACCGATATTTTACATCAGTGAATATTTAGAGGCGCATCGAGATGAGTATTATAACCGGCTTAGAGCAATTACTCAGGGAAGGAAGTGGGAAGAATGGGTAGAATTCTTTTTAAAAGTAGTATTTGAGCAGGCAAAAGCGAATTCACAGAAGGCAAAAGCAATACTTGAGTTATATAATCAAAAAAAGGAGCGCATTCAATCCGTTACCCATTCTCAATATTTAGTAAAGATCCTTGATGCCCTTTTTACCCGTCCCATATTTAGCACAGCAGATTTTATACGAGAATCGAGTATTTCAAAAAGAAGCGCTTTACGTTTTCTCAATCTTATGGAAAAAGAAGCTATTATTTCTATATTGCGCCCTGGAAAGGGTAGAAAATCTACTATATTTATGTTTAATAAATTAATAAAGATTATCGGATAAATATTGCATGCCATCTATTAAAAGCAATCTTATTTGTGGGCCATAATTCGAATATTGTGACACACAAAAGGGAAAATGGATATTCTATGGCACACAACAAGGAGTATTATGAAATTAAAATTTGATTCAAATTTACAATTTCAAATAGATGCGGTAAGTGCAATGGCTGAAGTATTTTACGGCCAGCCTTTGTCAGAAGGTGATCTTGAAATAGGTTTCAAAAGGCTGGACTGGATTTTCCAGACCGAATTAGGTATAGGGAACAACCTTATCTTAGATGATGCTGCTTTGTTAAAGAATATACATTTAGTCCAAGAGCATAATGACATTGAAAAGGTCTCTTCCTTTCAAGGTAGGCATTTTTCAATAGAAATGGAGACGGGTACCGGTAAAACCTATGTATATCTTCGTACTATTTTTGAGCTCTATAAAAAATACGGTTTTAAAAAATTTGTCATTGTTGTTCCCAGTGTTGCGATTAGAGAAGGTGTCTTAAAAAACCTCGAAATTACCAAAGAGCATTTTCTGCATCTTTATAATAATGTTTCGTATAATTATTTCGTCTACGATTCAAAAAAAATTAATCAAGTGCGTCAGTTTTCTGCTAGTAATAATATTCAGATAATGGTGATAAATATCGATGCGTTCAGGAAAACTTTAGAAGATAAGGATGAAGAAAAAAAGAGCAATATTATCCACAGAGAAAGTGATAAATTGTCAGGTAGAAAACCTATTGAATTTATCCAGGCAACGCACCCGATAGTCATTATAGATGAGCCTCAAAGTGTTGATAACACCCCAAAGGCAAAAGAGGCTATTGAAACTCTAAATCCACTTTGCACCATGCGTTATTCTGCTACGCATAGAAATCCTTATAATCTGCTTTATAAACTTGATCCTATTAAGGCTTATGATATGCGCTTGGTAAAACGAATTGAGGTTGCATCTGTTTTGAGTGAAGAATATTTTAACGAACCTTTTATTCAATTTAAAGCGGTTGATAACCAAAACGGAATCAGGGCTAAATTATCTATACATGTGGATTCGTCAAGCGGTCCGAAACTTAAGAATGTGACAGTTAGATCAGGAGATGATTTATTTGTCAGATCAAATGAGCGGGAAAATTATCGGAATAGTTATATCATCAATGAGATTAATGCCGAACCGGGTAACGAATATATTTCATTTAGCAACGGTAAGACCCTCAGTTTAGGGCAAAGTCAGGGTGGCTTAACTGATGATATTATGAAGGTTCAGGTTAGAAATGCCATTCAAGAACATTTAGAGAAGGAGTTAAAAGTTAAGGATAAGGGAATTAAAGTTCTTTCATTATTTTTTGTTGATAGAGTAGCGAATTACCGCTCTTATGATGAGCAAGGCAATCCGGTAAAAGGGAAAATAGCTTTGTGGTTTGAGGAGTATTTTAATGAGTTAATCCAAAAACCGCGTTATAAGGATTTGCTGAAATTCCCGCTGGAAAAGCTTCACGATGGTTATTTTGCTGCCGATAAAAAGGGTATTTTGAAGGATACTTCAGGTAGTACTCTAGCAGATGAAGATGTTTACAATAAAATTATGAAAAATAAAGAACAGTTACTATCTTTAGATGAGCCGCTACGTTTTATTTTTAGCCACTCTGCTTTACGGGAAGGGTGGGATAATCCCAATGTTTTTCAGATATGTACGCTCAATGAAACAAAATCAGAAATGAAAAAGAGACAGGAAATCGGGCGGGGACTAAGGCTGCCGGTTAATCAGCAAGGAGAGCGGATATTCGATGAGACAATTAATCGTCTTACTGTTATTGCTAATGAAAGCTATGAGGATTTTGCCAGAAAGCTACAGACCGAGATAGAGGAAGATTTTAATGTCCGCTTTGGGGCTGTGAGTAAAAATGCCTTCGCAAAAATTATACAAGTTATTAATGATCAAGAAACGACATTAGGAGACGAAAAATCGCAAAAGATCTGGGAAGAACTAAAACAGCAGGGGCATATTGATGAGGACGGCCAAATTCAGCCTAAATTTAATCCTTCGGATAAATACTTTGAAATTAAACTTAGCCCGGAATTTCAAGATGTAAAACACCAGGTTATTGATATCGTTCAAAGTTATTTATTTTCTGAACATGTTGTTAATAGGAACAATCGAAAAACTTTGAAAATAAATAAAATGATATATCTTGATGATGAGTTTAAGAAGCTTTGGGATAAAATCAAACCCAAAACAACATATTCAGTGGAGTATGACACGGATGTTTTAATTGAAAAAGCTTCAAAAGCCATAAGAGAAATGGACCGGATAGAAAAGGTCAAAATTGTCTACAAAAAAGCTGAGATGGATATACAGGAAAAGGGTATTGTAACTAAAGAGTTAAGAATTCAGGAGACTACAGCCTCTTGTTACGAAGATAAAGTGAATTTACCGGACATTCTTGCCTATTTGCAGAGAGAAACAGAGCTAACCAGAAATACAATAGTGGGGATATTAATAAGCTCCGGTAGAATCGAAGAATTTCCTTTAAACCCTCAGAAGTTTATGAATTCAGTAACTCGATTAATAAAAAATGATCTTCATAAATTAATTGTGGATGGCATTAAATATGAGAAAGTAGCCGGACAGGAGTATGAGATGAGGTTATTTGAGGAAACAGAAATTATAAGCTATTTAAACAATCTAATTGAAGTTAAAAAATCAGTGTATGACGCCATTGAATACGATTCTGAAATTGAAAAGCGATTTGCCGAAAGCCTGGATATGCGCGATGACATAAAATTATTCGTAAAGCTTCCTTCATGGTTTAAGATCGACACACCTATAGGAACATATAATCCTGATTGGGCTATAGTTAAGCACGAAGATGATACGCTTTATCTTGTAAGAGAAACGAAGGGTATTAAAGATTTTGAAAAACTAAGAAATATTGAGGCAGATAAAATTAGATGCGCTAAAAGGCATTTTCGGGAGTTGCAAGTTGATTTTAAAACAGTGGTTGAAGCTAATGAAGTTTAGTAAAATAAAATTTTCCTCAAAAAGAAGGACTTTTAAAACTTATGTCGTATACCTAATATATAACACGTGAAATATTTCACTTAAATAAATATTTTATATTTCTATGATTTTGAATAAATTCAATATTGTAACCTGTATGAAGGCAACAGGAGAAATCTTTTCTTTTCAAAAAAAGAGGAAAGAAGCCGAAGAGGCAAGATACTAAATGTATCCAAACTTTCAGGCAAAAGGACTGTTACCGGACAGAACTCTGGAGAGCTTTATGCAAAAAAGCACCGACGGGGCAACTCCTAATCTTTAGGAAAACCCATACAGAGTTTTACTAAAAGAACTATCTCCTAATTTCTTAGGAAGAATCTTCCAGGTAAAAGGACAGAGTAAGAAAGTAATATAATTATTTTCTAATTTTGTCCTTTTTATTTTTATAAAAAGATTTTGGCAAAGTATAGAAAATAATGATTTTAACTTTAGGATTAGAAATCTCAAATGTTTTCGACCCCTTTATTTCTATAAGGAGGCAATTTTATGAATATCAATGATGACAAGAAGGTTGATATATTACTAAGTTTGTTAAATGAAAGATATAATGCTTCTCACAGAATGCGCGAAAGAAGTTTAAATTTTGCAATTTGGATTTTGGGTTTTGGCATAGCTGTGGCTTGGATGTTGTTACGAGATATCAATCTATCTATATCTCAAAAAGTAGTCCTAACGATATTCATTGTTATAATTGGGTATTTGACAAAAAAATTTTTGTTATGCATTGAGGCAGGATTTAATGCAAATAAGGAAGTTATGATAACTCTCGAAGAAGCTCTTGAATGCTACGAACAAAACAAATATATGGAAGGCAAATCATTATATCCTGAAAAATATAGAAATTCAGAATGTACAAAGACATCACACTTTAAATCGCTCTATGAATGGATATGGGTTATTATTACATTGCTTACATCCTTGATATGGCTTGAGCAATTTTTAGATTTGATTAAAAAATTTATCTGTAAATAACAGGAGGTGTGAAATGGCAAATTGCCATGATCTTTTTCAAAAATACCATGACGTGGTTAAGTTAAATTTTTCAAAGAAAGACTTGCTAAAAAAAGGAAAAAACGCATTACGAAAAAAAATTAAAGAATATTTTAACAATAACTTAAAAGCAGAGTCTCCAAAATTCTGGAGTCAAGGTTCATACGCTTTGCGAACTATTGTAAATCCGCTTGATGGTGAATATGACATCGATGATGGAGTATATCTTCAAAATATTGGTACAATCAAAGATAAATGGCCAGCACCACAGACAGCACATAAATGGATTTATGATGCTGTTAAGGGGCATACAAAAGAGGACCCGATAGATAAAAGGACTTGTGTAAGAGTCGTTTATTCAGGACAGTATCATGTCGATTTACCTATTTATGGTATTTATAATAAAGAACATTACTTAGCCGAAAAAGGTGAAAGCGGATGGCATGTAAGTAATCCTCAAACACTTCACAATTGGTTTATGAAACAGTTAAAGGTAAACGGTGAGCAACTCAGAACTTCCGTGAAATATTTAAAGGCATGGGCGGACTATCAGGCTAAAACAAAAAACGTAACATTGCCAAGTGGGCTAATACTAACTGTTTTAGTAACAGAAAATTATACTTTAAGAGACCGAGACGATGCTGCATTTGGTAGAACAGTAAAAAATATCTATCAAAAAGTAAGCAGCGCATTAGTTGTTTATAATCCCGTTGATAAAAGTGAGATTTTGACAGAGCGTCTTACAGATAAGCAAAAGAAAGATTTTTTTGAGTTACTTTTGGGGCTCCTGAATAGCGCAAACGAAGCTCTTGGACAACAGAATAAAAAAGAAGCCTGTAAAATATGGAGAAAAGAGTTTGGCGATAGATTTCCCTGTTGTGATGACATTAAAGAGTCCGATGACAAGGTGTTACACACAAGGGCGCCTGCGATATTAAAAGATGATGCAAGGTCGGCATGAAAATATGCTTCGTACTTTTTACACTAAAGCAATACAGGATACAAGAAAATATCTTAAAGAGTCCGGATATGGTTTAGAAACCTGTGAAAAAGATGACAAAGATATCCCAGAAATTGTTAGAAAAACACAGGCCCCATATAGGGAATTTTGGAAAATTAAGATTACGAGAGACTTACGAATAATCACGCTAATATTAGCAATTCCTAATACTTTCCCGGATACGTTCCCAAAAATATATTTATCCAAAAAAGATTTCCAAGAAATCTACCCGATTCCCCATCTTGACCAAAATGGTTTGATATGCACCAGAGATCCTGAAGTTGCTGTCTTAAATGACACCAAACCGGGGGAGGCTACAAAAAATTTAATAGAAATAGCAATCAAAATTGTCGAGTTTGGTATAACAAAGGAAAATGAAGCTGATTATATAGAGGAATTTCTTGCGTATTGGAACGAAAAAGTAGAAAAGATATTTCTAAGTATTTTTGCTCCCAAAGATGAAGTATGTTACTTGCAAATTTTTAAACTAAGTAAAAAACTATTTGGGTACAATTATATTATAACAGACTCAAAGCTTCATTTAGAAGAATGGCTTAAACCCTTTGCTGTAAGTGTAACAGATGATAAAGCTATTGAAGCACTTTATCTACCAATAAAACGATTCTCACCATACGCACTTAATACGGATAATGATTTATTAACAATCATTGATGGCAAAAACGTCAAAGATTCCATTGGGACCTATTTTAATCAGGATAGATTATATTATATTCTAATCGCTTCGTTCTTTCTAAATGGTGAGAACATCCTGTTTGGTTGGAGACATAAAGGATGGAAAAATATTACTTTTAAAGGATTCAGGAAAAATCATATTCCGTTAAATATTAGATTGGGCCATCCTAAAGAGGAGCCTGTAACTAAAATAAGTCTGATGCGATTAGATAAAGAACGGATTTTTGTAAGAGGCGGGACAATGCCTACACTAATAAAGAAAGATGTTTCTATAGCCGTCTTGGGGTGCGGATCTTTGGGAAGTTTCTTGACAATGTCACTTGCAAGATGTGGGATATCAAAGTTATTGTTGGTTGATAAAGAATGTCTGTCACCAGAAAATACTCCTAGACATCTTTGCGGATTTCTAGAGGCTTCTTGTAATATGCAAAAAGTAGAAGCTGTAAAAAGGAGAGTTACAGAGCATTTCCCCGGCACGAAATGCAATATTTTCCATGCTGATATTTTGGAGTTGCTGGAGAAAGACGAAAAAGTTTTGAATAACTATAATATGGTGATAGTTGCCTTAGGTAGCAGGGCTGTTGAAAGGCGAATTAATTATTTGCTAAAAAAAGGTTTAATCAATAGCCCGGTATTATTTTTATGGGTTGAACCTCTTGGTGTAGGTGGGCATATGTTATATATTGATCCCAAAAATGGTGGGTGTTATGACTGTTCTTTTAATGAGAAGGGAAATTTTATTTATTCAATATCTAGTACATCCGAGAGCTTTCAAAAAAGAGAAAGTGGATGTCAATCCACTTTCCTCCCATACTCATCATTAACCGTTGAGCAGTTTGCTCTCGTTGCATCCAAGATAATATCTTCATTATTAGAAAACAGGCCTAATAGTTCGACTTTATTTACTTGGTTGGGAGATATTGAAGAATTTGAAAAATCAGGTCACAAGATTAATCCAGCGTATGATGCTCAATTACCATATAGAATAATCAAGAAACAGATTAGGAGACGGGGATCGTGTAGCGTATGCGGAAATTTAAAAACAGTGGTATAGAATTTTCTAATTCAACAATGACGTTAAAAATATCATTAACAACTATTGAGAAATTCAGAAAATACGAACAAAGAGAGGGCTACAATGAATCAGGTGGTATTTTGCTCGGATATGTTACGAAAAATTGTGATTATATTCAGGAAGTTACCATTCCTAATAAATATGATTCAAAGGGATTAACATTTTTCATCAGATCGAAAGAACCTGCGCAAAAAAAGATAAATAAATCTTGGAAGATAAGCAAAGGTTCGTTGATTTATTTAGGAGAGTGGCATACTCACTACGAGAATAATCCTACGCCATCTCGTGATGATGTAAATATGATAAAACGAGCATTAAAGAACACAGAGATGGAGATAGATTTTCTCTATTTGATTATAGTTGGAGTAAATAATACATATTGGGTAGGAAGGTGTACTGCAAAAGGGGTGAAGAGATTTTGAATAAAGGAATAAATCCCATTTTCTTAGACAATTAATATTTTACTTTTAAATTAGAAAAATAGGGAAGGTGTGCCAAGTCAATAATTCGATAATTTTTAGTGGAAAATCTGTAGGGTCTAAGGAGTTTATTAGCCGGATGGTTGAGGCTTTAGGTATTCTTATAGATAGATGTTCTAAAGGAAGGCCTCGTAAAATGGAAAACTAAACCATAGAAAAAATAGTAAAAAAGATAGTGGGGTCTATAATTAAAAAAAGTATTTTATAACTATAGAATAATCTGAAAGATGAGGATAGTCAAATAACTTTCTTTATGCAAAAATAGAATATATGGCCAGAGGAACATTTGTGGCTTCCGGGGGCTGTCAAAAGACAAGTTCTTTGTGACTCAGCCTGAACTGCCGGATGTTCCTCTGCCTCTTGTCTAGTCCAATGGGAAGATGCCTATAAAAAGTGGCTATTATAGACGGGATAACAGATAGAGGCAAGGCCATAAACCCATAAGGAGGAAAGAAAGATGAAAAGACTATCCGGAGGAATCGATGTGGGGAGTGAATCCCATCACATTACCATCTTAGATGAGTGAACCTCCCCCGCTTTACCGGACAGTAAGATAAGACTATAATAAATTTAATGGAGGTTCAAGTAACATGGAAGGAATAAAAAGACAATTCACCAAGGAATTCAAGAAAGAGGCTGTCGAATATAGTCTCACATCAGAGAAAACGATAGAGGAAGTTGCCCAGGATTTGGGTATCTCCCCACATAACTTAAGTCGTTGGCGCACCCAATACCGCAGGCGTGGAGAACTGGCCTTTCCTGGCCATGGCAAAGAAAGCCTGACTCCCCGGGAGGAGAAAAATAGAAAATTACAAAAAGAACTGAAGGATGTTATCCAAGAGCGTGATATACTAAAAAAAGCTTTGGCCATCGTGCGTCACGGAGAAACACCGTAGACAGGTGTTTGAAATTCCATAGGAGATGAGGGTAGGCCCCTCGAAGTCGCTATACAGG
>Ga0265592_1001294_pt1 | contig 11071 bp, 9 predicted proteins | sample saktaG_7_FD_190141 | JGI IMG/M metagenome (GOLD analysis project Ga0265592, IMG submission 190141) | Saline water microbial communities from Sakinaw Lake, British Columbia, Canada - sak_2010_1_5_120m | ecosystem: Environmental > Aquatic > Non-marine Saline and Alkaline > Saline ... | reverse complement strand
TTATGTAATCCGGCAGCTCTCGGGCGAAAACCAAAAGAAAAGACAAGCGCCCTGCCAGCAAGCAACATTGCTTCATAAGCAAGTTGATAACTATTTTCCCGATCATCATCTATAAGTAACCTGACACTCTTTATGCTCTGCCGCGATTTTTCAAGCACACTTTGAACCTGTGAAGAATCAATATAGTCATCTTTTTTAATAAGGTTTTTATCAATGAATTCTTGTATTATTTTCATGTTTCCCTATTAGAAAAATTACAGGTTTTAATAAAATTTTTGAAATGAAGGAATTTTTTTCTTTTATTCTTTCTTCAAATTCTCTTTCACTGTAAATATGATAATTTATTTCCCTTTCAAATTTACTCTCGAGTCTGGAGATTTTCTCTATTAAAGCATCTTCATTGATGTCTCCTATAATCATAATATCGATATCTGATAAGGCGTCCTTTGTTCCATTTGCAAAAGATCCAAAAATAAAAGCTTTCTTAATACCACTTACTCCGGATAATGCATCCTTTAGCTGATTTTCGATTCCTATAGTTTTGGATACAATATTTCTAATATCACTATAAATCGGTAACTCCATATTCAGAAAATAATATACTTGATTGCCAGACTTTTCTCTTTTGAATATGCCGTTTTTTTCAAGATTAATAAGTTCTCTTCTAATATTCTGTACTGGAAAATGCAAAATTTTTTCTAACTCTCGAAGGTAATATTTTTTTTTCGGATGCGAAAAATATAACTGGAGAATAGCTTTCCTTGTTTTTGATCTGGTTATATTAAAGATATCCATATTGTAATCCTTTTTGATTACAATTGTAATCAGTATCGATTACAAAAGTAATAGTTTTTTACCTTTTGAATTCATAACTTCATTTAACATTATTTACCAGGATAATGTAATTGTAAAGAAGTCTTGAATAATCACAAATTAAGATATTGCTAAATTAATAAGCTTAGACAGCACACATTAATCCACTGCAAATATGGTCTATTTGATTGCGATGCATAATAATATATTATAATCTATAGCAGATTAATAAAATATATAACAAGAGTTTAGAAGCTTGAAAAAATTCATTTACCTTAGCTGTAATTTCACAGAATTATAAATATTTACACAGGTTTAAAAATTGAATATCAAAATAAAAAATAAAATTAACATCATCCCTGTAGATAACATAGACAATAGCGTGCTTGATTTTATTCAAAACAGCCTTAAAAGAATTTTTAAAACAAAAATTTATATTTTAGATAGGATAGATATTCCAGAAAATTCATTTGTTAAAAGCAGGAAGCAATATAACGCAGCCATAATTTCAAATTATATAACTGAAAAATTATCCTTAAAATACATTCAAGACATAAACCTGGCAATTCTTAACACAGATATTTTTGTTCCTTCACTAAATTTTGTATTTGGTATAGCAACCGACTTTCCAAAAATATGTCTTATATCCATACTAAGATTAAATCCTCTCTTTTATACATTCTTTAGTCTAAATCATAAAGGTCAAGATTTAATTGAAGAACTAACAGATAAGGAAAGAAAAGTATTCAAAGATAGAATATTGAAAGAAGCAGTACATGAAATAGGCCATACCCTTGGACTTAACCATTGCAATAGCTATAAATGTGTTATGTACTTTTCAGATACATTAATTGATACAGACAAGAAGAGTTATAATTTTTGCTCTAGTTGCTTGAATCTATTATTAAAAGAATAATACGTATCAGGAATTAAATCCTGGAAAAAGAATTAAGTTAGAGTCATTTCTTGAAAAGCAAATTTATTTGTCATATTGTAAAAATACTACTAACATAAAAACATTATTAATATTATTTAAAAAGTAACTCAGGAGGAAATTAAATGTCCACTATAAGACAGGATCTAGCAACAAAGGATTGGACTATATTTTCTACAGAAAGAGCAAAAAGACCATTTGATTATAAAAAGGAAGAAAAAAAACAGGTAAAAAAAGAATATCTTGAAAATTGTCCATTTTGTAGAGGAAATGAGCATATGACTCCTAAAGAAATTTACACCATCAGGCAAGGAAATGATTGGAAAGTCCGAGTTATCCCCAATAAATTCCCTGCGCTGCAGGCTAAGAAGATAATCAAGGCAACTACTGAAAGACATATTAAAGAACCGTATCTTTATATGGATGGAATTGGAAGCCATGAAGTTATAATTGAATCTCCAAAACATAATGACAATTTACCAATTATGAAAATTGAACAGGTAGACAGAGTAATTCAAGCCTACAGGCAAAGGTTTATAAATTTAAGCAAGAGTGCTGATTATCAGCTTATAATAATTTTTAGGAATAATGGTAAAATAGCTGGTTCTTCATTGGAGCATCCACACTCCCAGATTGTTGCTACTCCTTTCGTTCCAAGTTATGTTAGAACTAAATTATATGAAGCACAGAGGTATTTTGATGACTTTGGTACTTGTGTATACTGCGATATGATCAAATATGAACTTAAAAATAGAGAGAGACTGATCTACGAGAATGATAATTTCATTGCATTCGCACCATTTGCATCCATCGTTCCGTATAATATAATCATAATACCAAAAAAACATATGTCATGTTTTCTTGAACTGCCCGAGGATGAAACAAGAAGCTTTGCTCATGCTTTAAAAATTATCCTTTCCAAATTATACTATCTATTAAATGATCCAGATTATAATTATGTAATCGATAGTACACCACCTGATAAATCAGGAGAAAGACATTACCACTGGCATCTTGAAATTTTACCAAGACTCACCACTAGAGCTGGATTTGAAATAGGTTCAGGAGTTTACATAAACACGATAATGCCTGAGACATGTGCAAGATTTTTGAGAGATTATAAAATTTAACAAACTAAAATCAAGTTATAACAATACTTATAATTGCTCAATTTTATTTTGATAATCCTGTATATAATATTTTTTACGCTTCTTTATTACCTGATGAATCAGTATACATAGTAATTAACATGTACTGTCTTAAATCTCTGCACTCCATGCCCTGGATAGCCATCACTTACAGTTACACTTATAGTACAATACTCTACTTTACTCGGAGCTGTCCATTTAGTAGGATTTATTGTTGTATTACTAAAAGTACCACCGCTTCCAGTAGCACCAGTAACATTCCAACTATAGCTCAGTGCATCACCATCGGGATCTTCAGCATCTACATGGACATAGTAAGTATAGTAGCAATAATATGAATAAGCTGGGAATCCTGGCTCTTCTTCTATAAATATCTCACTTACAATAGGGGGCTGATTCATTTCTATCACCTCTACAGGTACAGTCATTGAATCTGTTCCGCCTCTTCCATCATCTGCTACTACAGTTATATCACAATACCCTGCAGTATCAGGAGTAGTCCATACCATAGGATTAGCATGGCTATTCTCTATAGAGCCACCAGCGACACTCCAGCTATAAGAAAGGATGTCTCCATCAGGATCAGTAGCTACTGCTGTAACTGTATACTCTACTCCAACATAATGGTTTCCCATTAGAACTATTTCACTTATCACAGGAGGCCTATTACAACCCCATGTAATAAGAATTGAATCTGTATCAGATCCTTCTAGATTAGTAGCAGTGCCAACAAGTGTATAGGTCTCACTGCTGTCATATAAATTAACCTGCGCAATATCATCTCCCCATGCACCACCGCTATCATCTTTGCTCCATGTAATAGCAGGGAAGGGATCTCCAGTAACAGTAGCCTTTATTCTATAGTAGCATAGATCCTCATCTAGCTTATAAGTTGGACCTCCTAAAATCTCAAGTTCTATTGTAGGAGCTTCCCATTCCTCCTCTTCAATCGGAATATCTTCATCTTCATCTGGCTCCTCTTCGGGCTCTTCTTCTGGCTCTTCTTCTGGCTCTTCCTCTGGCTCTTCCTCTTTAATTACCTCTATTTCCTCTTCAGGCTTTTCTGCAGTTTCTTCTATTTCTTCTACAGCTTCTTTTTCTCCAGATCCTTTCTTGCAGAATGTAAATAAGAGAAGCAACATGATAACCAGTATTATTACAACACCAACTGCAACACCAATAATAATATACATTCTTTTATTTTTTTTCTTTTTTTTATTATCCTGCTTTATATCTTTTACCTGTTCTTTATCCTTATCCTGCTTTTTATTATTATCCATTAGAGCCTCCTTAATAGAATTTATTTATTATTTATTATACAAATTATATTTAAAGTATATACATCATGATAAACAATTGTAGTAATTATATAATTATTTTTACAAATTTGTAATTAAAAATAATAAAAAGAGGGACAGAGAAGAATATTTAAAAGACTTATTCTCTTTGTAAATACTCTCCTCTGTTTGAGGTATACTGAGGTATGGTGTTTATAATTTTTATATTTTATGGATATTTTATAGTATAAAGATGTAGAAAAAATGGAGTTTTATTCCACCTTAAGTTTAATTACTCAATTGGCATGGCTTATTTAATCACTGCTTACTTGATTTCTTCCTTCTCCTAAGAAGGATAAAAAGTAATACAGCTAGGTAAGCTATAAATATTAATAAAGAATACAGATACAGTATTGGTTTGTTAGCACTATACCCAGTAACTGCTAATCCTAAAATAAACATTAATGGAATACCCAATGGCAGAGCAACAGCACTTCCAATAACTATATTTTCTGCCACATTAGATTTAGAATCGGGATCAATCTCTCGAAGCAACGCAACACCTGTTGTAATAGTACCTGTCAACATTCCATAAAGAGCAACAATATGCTCTAGAACATACCTCTTATATACTCTCTTGCTAATATAAATAGCATATATAATTGTAAATAATCCACCCAATGTTGTTATTATTGTAATAGGTATCCAATTCTCTCTGAATGTAACAATAGAGATAGCAGCTATAGCGGCTACTATCATATAATCAAATGAGGAAGCAGAGACTCTTTGTAAAATGTAATTATCAGGATAGTTTATATGCAGCCAATTCTTCTTCTTCAAAATATTTAATATTATACGAACAAGTATTGCAATCATAGTTGCCACTACAAAATGAAATCCCCAAAACAGGTTTGCAACAGTATTCCCATAAGTACCTAATGGCTCCAGTAAGATTGAAATTCCCTTCAGGGTAAAATAGGTTAACAGGTATACAAATCCTATAAGTACCAACTGGACGGTCAAATTATCAATAAACATTTTCTTCGGAACTGTTCCAGTATGCTTCTCAGCTATATCGTTAATTGTTTTTTTACTTGCCTGATCACCTATATCCAGCCCAAGTCTTTTCTTTCTTCTAACTAAATAATTTAGCAGTGGAATGCCAAAAATTATTGCCCATAAAAATCCTATTGTTGCAATAGACAACCCAATATTTCCACCATTAATTAGACCAATCTCCTCCCAACTGCTACCTATCGAATATGCCTGACCAGGGCCCTGGCCAAATCCTAATGGAAGCAATAGTCCAAATGGAGGAAAAAGATTAGGAAAAATTGTATAGGTAAAAGCAAGCGAGACAATAAAACCTAATATACCCTGAGCCAGGTAGGTTGAAACTATTATAAAACCTGTATTTACATTATCTCTATTGCGACTCCCTTTTCTATCTTTTAAAGCCAGTGCTATAAAACCAATAGCCATTAAGTGATAAACAAGTTTCCCTAAACTATCCGGGCTTATTTTTATAAGTTTTAATACTTCAGAACCTAATATTAATCCTATAAATCCACCAATAATCGCAGTGGGTATTAAGAATCTTTGGAAAAATTTAATCTTATTCTTCAGTATTATTGCAATAATTAAAAACAGAGATAAAAAAAGAAAATCCTTAACTGTATCCCAGAACACCTCCATTGATATTTGCCCTTCAATTGTTTATTAAATATATCTAATACATATATTATAATTATTTATACTTAATAGTTGAGACGTATTATTGCAAATACATGTTTCAATAATAAATAATAAAATTTAAATTAATAACTAACAGCAGTTTAATACTGAAGCAATGCTATTTATCAAAATAAAGCTAAAAAGCTTTAAAGCATTCTGTTATAATCAATTCTTAATAGATTTACCCATAAAATAATAACTCAACTTAACAATTTAAATAAAGGAACAGAAATGGTAGATAATATTATATTTAAAATTGCTTATGTAATTGCAAGCTATCTTCTGGGGTCAGTGGTTTTTGGTTACATTATGGCTAAAATTTTAAAAAAAGAAGGTTTTGGAAAAATAGATAGGCCGGGAACAGCAGGAGCAGGCCGCTTATATGGTTTAAAAGCGTCAGTACCAACATTCTTTTTTGATGTCGGTAAAGGAGTAGCCATCCCTCTTGTAGGTAAACTTATCGGGCTGGATATGCTTACTATTGTTTTTGCAACTCTTGCAGTACTCGTAGGTCACAACTGGCCGGTATTCTTTAAATTTATAGGAGGCGGAGGTATAGCTACAACCATAGGCATAAGCTTTGTATTAATTCCTAAAGAGGCTGCAATTGCTTTTGCAATTGCACTCACAGTTGGATATACCTATAAATATACTCTTGGCAAGAAACATAAAGTCAACCCTAATGTAGTAGGCGGCGCACTAGGAACTTTTTTGCTGCCAGTATTCACTTATATATTTTATAAGCCAATATCACTTAATGAACCTTTCCTATATAATGAGCCGCTGCTGCTTATTATCCTATTTAGTGCTATGTTTCTAATAATACTTACAAAAGGACTTATTCTCCACTTTGCATACAGGAATGTTTGATTAGAAATTTTTGTAATTAGTATTTGAATGTAAGTTGTAATTATAATACTTTATCTAAACATATAGAATATACTTGCTATAACTAATTCATTATATGTGGAGTGAACTGATAATTAAACTATCTAAGTCTATTAGTTTATAAATAAATTGCTTGAAGAAAATTTACCATCGGTTGTAAGATTTACTCCTAGCCGCTTTAATCCCACTTTATCTCCAGGAGTTGGGATATGAGTCATATGCATTTCACAACCCTTTAACTGGCAAAGCTTATTCATTGCTAATTCTGCAGTATGGTTAGTCGTAGCGCTGACCGAAAGCGCAATTAAGGTTTCTTCCAAATCTAAACTTTCTGATTCCGCCTCAAAAATGCCTTTTTTTAATTTTGAAATCTGGTTAATAACGTTCGGCGAAAGTAAAAGTATCTCATCAGGAATGTTTGCCAAAACTTTTACGGCATTAAGCACCAGGCTAGAAGATGCATGCATAAGATTTGAATTTTTCCCTGTAACAATAGAACCATCAGTAAGTTCTATTGCTGCGCCGCAAAAAATACCGGCATTACCTTTCCCTTTTGCCTTTGCTTCTTCAGCACTCCTACGCGCAATTCCCACTACTTTCCTATCCATGATCTTTACTGACAGTTCTTCCATTAAAAGTATTACACGGTCAACAGTTTCTTTCTTTTCTATTCCCATAACATATTCTGTATTATAGCGGAAATAGCGGCGTATAAGCTCTTGTTTGGCTGCATTCTGAACAATTTTATCATCTACTATTCCGAAGCCTGCACGGTTTACACCCATATCAGTTGGAGAATTATACATTGTTAGGTTTGTATTTTTCTTGGCAATAATCTTACTAAAAATAAGTTTTAGAATTGGGAAACTTTCCACATCGCGATTATAGTTAATGGCAGTTTTGTTGTACCTGTTAAGGTGGAACGGGTCAACAAGGTTAAAGTCCTGAATATCAGCAGTTGCTGCTTCATAAGCAATGTTAACCGGATGTTTAAGCGGCAGATTCCAGATAGGAAATGTTTCAAATTTCGCATAGCCTGCGTTAATCCCTTTTTTATGATCATGATAAATCTGTGAAAGGCAGGTAGAAAGCTTGCCGCTGTTAGGGCCTGGGCCAGTTACTATTACAATCTGATTCTTTGACTCGATATATTCGTTTTTACCAAAGCCCTTCTCACTACATATAGTATCAATATCTGCTGGATAGTTTTCAATGGGGTAGTGCAGGCATACCTTGATATCACGATGCTCAAGTTTATTCTTAAAAACCACTGCGGAAGACTGGCCATTAAAGCGTGTAATCACAACCGCCAGTATATCCAATCCCCATTTGCGAAGGTCATCAATCAGTTTAAAGGTTGCCTCATCATAGGTAATACCAAAATCACCCCGAACCCTACCTTTTTCAATATCGCCAGCATAGATACAAAGGACAATATCAATTTTATTTTTAAGGGATTGCAAAAGGCGGATTTTTACATTCGGGTCATATCCAGGAAGCACCCTGGCAGCATGGTAATCAAAACAAAGTTTACCCCCGAATTCCAGGAAAAGCTTATTATCAAACTTTTTCACCCTCTCAAGAATTGCTGCGTTTTGCTCTTTAAGATATTTTTCGTTATCAAAACCTATTTTTTCCATCACAAATCGCCTTTATCAAACCGGATTATTGTAGTATAAGTTATGTATTTTATAAATAATTCCTTTTCTTGCTAACATGCATACTTAGTATGATATTTTTTAAGATAAGTTCTGAAAAATTTCCTGAATAAAAAAAATATACGTCAATGTAAATTTATTATAGCATGAATAAATATATAGTTCATATAATCTAAAACTAAAAAAGTCTTATATGCTAACTTTTTTAGGGTATTTTACCTGCAGTATAAAATTGATGGAGTTAACCTATAAGCCGATTTATAAACTAAAAATACTTAAAAGATTTATTTAAGGTTGTGGTAAGATAATTCTTTACTTTGTTTTATCAATTATTTATTTTATTTATTACCTACAAAAATTCAGATAAGTTTTTAAATAAACACTTTCTTTACATAAGGTGAAGTTGACAATCTAAGTAATGCCGAATAGTTAATATCAAATTGTATTTCACTCCCTACTTTCATACCATTGCTTTTTACGTGCAAGATTAAATGATCGCTGCTTGCTCCAATTATATCAGCTTTGATTCTGGGCTTTATAGCTTTTGTATCAACATCTTGTTCTCCGATCCCAACAATTATGCGATTAATAGCTCCAATATCTGTAAATTCAGGTTTATAGCCAAATGCATTCTGACATTTATCACCATAAGGCAGCGAAGGTTTTAATTTGGCTTCTATTACCTCACATATTAAAGTAAATGCGCTAGTATAAAGATGCGGGATTCTATTTTTATGTATAGTTTCCCTACCTAATAAAATAGCTTCACCAATTCTTAAATTGTTGATATTTCCAGTATTATCTGTTTGGGAAAACCATTCGTAATTTGCCGAATTTCCACCTGAAACCATATCTATTTTTATATGGTATTTTTCTTGAATACGGTCTACTATTTGAGATAATTCAGTCATATTTTTCTCTGATGGTTTAATACCTCCAAAGCAAGCAAGATTTACACCTATTCCATATAATTTTATGCCCTTAAGCGGTATTGTTTGTTCGATAACAGAGTCTATATCTTCAGGTAGTATGCCTTCTCTTAAATCACCTAGTTCCAGCATCAACACTACTTTATGTCTCCTGCCCTGTTTTAGGGAATGTTCAGATAATAATTTAACTGTTGATATTTCAGAGTTTAAGCTTATATCAGCATATTTAACAACATCCGAAACTTCGGTGTGCATAGGTAAGCGTGTAAGTAAAAACTCTGCTTTCACACCAAATTCTTTCATTTTTTTAATGTCTTGAACTTTAGAAACTGCTATAGTATTTATTCCACACTCAAGTATTGCATTTGCAATTTCAGGAGAACCTGCTACCCCTTTTATTACTGAAGTAATAGTGATACCTTTTTTTGCAAATTCCTCTTTTAATGTTTTAGCATTGTGCTTTATTTTATTTATGTTTATTTCTAATCTGGTCATTAAATCATTTTATATCTTTTTAAAGCTGATTTTATAATTTCATCAATTAAGTCTGAAGCACTCATGTTGTCTGCAGCAGACATAAAACCAAAGTAACTATGTGGTTTTTCTTTTGGCGTACACATTAATCCCGCAAAAGAATTAATTTCTAAAAGGTAAGGACCCTCTTTGGTTAACACAGTATCAATTCGTCCATAATCTTTAGAGCCAATAGCAAGGTAAGCTTTTTTTGCAAATTCTTTGATTTTGCACATATCTTTATCATCCAACCGGGCTGGGCAATAGAAAGTATCATTATCAATTTCTTTTTTATCAAATGTTAAGAAGCTTCCAGCTTTGTTAAAAGAAATTTCAAGTGGTGGAAGTACTTTAATATCATTTTCATTGCTTATTTTGATATTAAAGGATTTATGGAAAGAAGTAAAGGACCGGCTTTCAGATACTTTTTTTAGTAAGGCAACAGGGGTGGCGATGGAAACAGAGCATGGTTAAGATATTAAAGGCACTGTTAACCGAAAGGGACAGGAACAGATTAAACTTAACCTGAACTATTCGCGCCTTCACTCCACTTGGCGGTCGGAGGGCGAAGCCCTCCTCCTACTCGATTTCTTCCCCCTGCAATATTTCATATACCATGCATCTTAGCAGTCATGTATTTGTATTATTTCAAATAAAAGGAGTTGAAAGTTAATTTATGGTATAATTAAAAAGTGAAGTTAGCATTATTTTCAATCTATTTAATTGCTATTTGATAACTTTCTCTTTATTTCCTACATAAAAAGAGAATTTTTATTAAGAGGTGTCTTCTTAAGAGATGACATTGTTGTAATTGTACTACTTGTGAAATAGAGGTGTATTTTAGAAAAGCTAAAAAAAGTCTTAAGGGAAAAAAGTAAAAGTATAAACGGAATATATATATCATCATATATACCGAGAAAATGTGGGATTGCAACATACACAAAAGATTTAACTGAAGCCATTAACCTCATTAACCCATACTCCAAAGCAGAAATCTTTGCACTAGTTAAACCGGAAGATAAAATCAATTATTCCCCTGTAGTTAAATTTAAAATTAACCAGTATGAAATTGACTCCTATGTTAAAGCTGCTGACTATATTAATAAATCAAGAGTAGATATAGTTATTCTGGAACATGAATTCGGTCTATACGGCGGTGAATTTGGGGAATATATTA
>Ga0265592_1001292_pt1 | contig 11075 bp, 9 predicted proteins | sample saktaG_7_FD_190141 | JGI IMG/M metagenome (GOLD analysis project Ga0265592, IMG submission 190141) | Saline water microbial communities from Sakinaw Lake, British Columbia, Canada - sak_2010_1_5_120m | ecosystem: Environmental > Aquatic > Non-marine Saline and Alkaline > Saline ... | reverse complement strand
ACGACTTAAATAAACCGCAAACCGCAAACCGCAAAATAGGGGCTAACCCCCTATTTTATTTGACAAAAATATAGAGTTGATGTATTACAACCTATCAAAGAATATTTCTTTGGTTTTTAAAGTAGTTTTAAAGAAAAACTCTTTTAAAAATAAATATACAGAAAGGTAGGCATAAAATGTTAGTTACATGTCCAGAATGCGGAGCGAAGGTTAGCAGTGAAGCTTATACGTGTCCATGTTGTGGTCTTTCCGGAGTAGGAGATAAAGCGATAACACGCTCTAAAGAATTTAACGAAATTAGGGTTCATTAAGTTGATGGCAGAGAATTTAAGATTGCGTATAGGGGAAAACGTCCAAATTGCGGTTTTAAAACTTCTAATTGGGGGATAGCAAGAGCAAAACTAGTAAAATTTGGAGAAAATTATTATGACTACACGATTCGGGTTTATTGTCCTTAATGTGGGGTGGAGCTTGACCCAACTAGAATACCTGATGCATTCTTGTTTTTGTGATTTCGTTAAAAAAAAGGTAAAGAGACTAATTCTAATAACGCCAACAAAGAAGGCAGAAAATTTTCTGCCTTCTTCTTTTTTTAAAAACACCTGAAGCCCTTGACAAAAATAAAAAACTATAATATAATACAGACATCAGGAAATGGTTTCTTGATCTCTGGATAATTTCAGAGGAATAATAAAAAGCAACTTTACAATAAAATAATTGAAAGGAAGGTAAATAAAATGGCAGATGAACAAAAAGAAGAAAAGGAGTACCAAAAAAAGAAGGACCCACGGATACGGATTTTAATTATTTCTGTTTTGATTGAGGTGGGGATATTTGTAGGCATTAACTTGCTTTTCTTATTGCCCTCAACCGTTTCAATAACTACTCCACCGACTATTTCACTGATCCTCCCATCATCTGGAAAAATTTTAACAGGAGTAATATTTGGAATAGTTGGGATGATAGTTGGATTTGTAGTTTTCAAAAAGGGCCTTCGGAGGAGAATTTTCTTAATCTTAGTTTTGATTGGGATATTCGCAGTCATTGGTTTACTTACTTTACCGACTATCTCAGTGGCTACTCCAGCATCGTGGACAATCTTAGTAGGAGGAACAGTTGGGATAACTGTAATAGTAGCTGTCGGCTTTCTGCTGATTTACTGGTGGTGGGCAGAGAATAATCTGTTCTTTACTTTTGTTCCCGAAGGAAGAGCGAAACACGTGGTAAGGGGAGATGCTTACAGGAAAACACTGATTCAATGGAAGGGGCATACTTTAGCCACCCGAAAAACGAGAGGCGTAGATGTAGGAGATGTTGTAGAGGTAGAAACACAGAAAGGTTTGAACTGGTTTACGTCGCCTATAAAGCGGTTAAAAACGTTTTTCAGAGGATTTTTTGGAGGATTTGAGTTCTATGGTTGGTGGCCGCTTGACGATATTTATATCTATGATTTCAGCTGGACAAATAGGACACAAGATGGTCAGATTCAGAGACACGAGAAAGAGCTGCTTGATTACCTTATTCTTAAAGATGACATCTATATTTTGGAAGTTAAAGACGCAGAAGACAAAGACCTTCTTCCTTTAACCATTAAATTAGCCTTGACGGCCAGGATCCTCGGTCCATATAAATCATCATTCTGTATTCAAAACTGGTTGGAAACATTATTGAATAGAATGGGTCCAGCAGTAAGAGATAAGATTACTGAACGAAGTTACGGGGATTGGATTAAAGAAAAAGGAGATCTAGCAGACTTGATTATTTCAGATCCAGAAACCAAAAGGCTATTAAAGAAATTTAGAAAATATTATGGAATAGAGGTAAGGGCAATCGAGATCATAGAGATTGACCCAGGAGAAGAGTATCGTAAAGCCACTCTACAGAAGTTCCTTGCTGAGAGAGAAAAAGAAAGGATTAAAGCGGTTTATGAAGAGATTGAAGCGCACGGGGACATCGGTAAATTAATCCGTACATTAGAAGCTTTGGAAAAGTCGCCAGGTGAAGGATCAAAGTGGGTTATACTACCTGGATTAACCGATTTAATTTCACAAGTTTTTCCAGGAAGAACACCAGAAACACTTAAATCCGAAGATATAAAAATGCTTCGAGAAATTATTAAAGAATTTCGGAGCTCAAAAAAGAAAGTTTAATAAATCAAAAAGGGAGTGGTCAAATGACACACTCCCTTTTCTATTCCTCTAATTTTAACTAAGGCCTTCTTCCTGTTGGAGCTGTCCCACCACTACCTGGGCGTCTCCCGCTTGGAGCTGCGCCACCAGGACGCCGACCACTTGGTGGTGGAGGCGGTGGACCCATTGCTGCTGCGCCGGCTGTGGTAATTGTAGTAGCTGATGTTTCAACTTCTTTAATTTTAAAGTTAGCCTCTCTCCATCCAGTGTCACGCACCCTTTTATCTTCTAAGGCTTTAAAATAACCATCAAGGCCTTCATTTTGAGTTTTAATATGTTCTCTAAAATTCTCCCAAACTTTTTTATAATCTTCGCTTCCATGATTTTCTAATTTCTTGGCTATGTCTGACTTAGACATCCCTTCAAATTCAGGCCGTTTTATAACAAAATTTGAAAATGCTTTATCTATTCCTTCAAGGCTTTTTTCTTGTCCATTTTTTATAGTGCGGTTGACCTGCAACCATCTCTCTCTATCAAATTTACCTAAAGTAGCTTGTATAACATCTTTATCTTCAAACACTTCCGGTTCCCAGCTGGCAATATGTTGAGACCTTGCCTCTCCAACAACTTTTTTAACAGCTTCTTGGCCCGAAAGGCCCGCATAACCTTTTATTTCATTTGGTCCGCTAGCTTTAGCTGCTATTTTAGCCAAACGAGGATCTTTTCTTAAAATCTTACTAGTTAAAAACCCTGATTTTTGAGCAAGATTTAATGGGCGAACTAATCTTTTTATAAAAGCATCGTCATTTAACAGCTCTTTATCTGATTTTCCTTTAAACCTTTTTAATTTTTTAGCTCCATTGAATATATCTTGTCCAGCCCCTCTTTCTAATATTTCTATTAAATCGCCCAAGGCATCAGTTTGGGTATCTGCTCCTTTAAGGATTCTATGAGCTAATGTTCGAGATGAATATGCTTTTGCTTGAGTTTGGGCTTTTTCTACAGCTGGTCTCGTTTGACCATATAGTCTGGCTTTTTCAGGCAAGAACCATCTTGCTACGGGAGCTTTTTCTATCACTCTAGCTATATGCCCGACAGCTTCTTTCGTTCTTGCTTTTTCTAACAATGGTCTTATTCCTCTTTGAGCTATTCTTCCTCCTACCCATCCAGCTCCTCTTCCAACGCCTCTCGCGGCTCCCCTGCCTTTTGACTTAGCGAAATTTACCACCGTTGAGGCACCTGCGGCTGAGGTTGCAAGTCCAAAAACAACCCCCATTCCTAAAAAAACCACTGCAACAAAATAAGGCATAATTGCATTAAAGGGCGCGTCCGAGTTTGGTATATCCGGAGTACTAATCGCAGCGCCTGGATTTGTTTCAAGCTGCATTACAAGGAAAAGGGCTAAGTATAAGAAAAAGCCGCAAGTGACACCAATAAAACACCAATTAAGAAATTGTTTCCACCACAAGTCAAAGTATTTTTTTGTAATTGGCAGGATATAGCAAATAAAAGCTATAGGGGAAAGGATAACTAATAACCAAATAGCAACATATCTAAGCATAAATATAACTGCGAGAATGAGCAGGATAAAAGTTAAGACAAAAAGAAATGGTACTAATACGGCAAGTTGTACGAGCCTAGCAATGGGACCTTCTTCTGTCTCTACCCAATATTCTCCTTTCATTTTTGCAACTCTGGCTCCCATTGTTTCGCTAAAAGTATCCACGCTCAAGTCCTGTATAAAAAAGTTCATTATAATATTTGAAGCATCAACAATCAATCCGCAGATAACTGGGGAAAAATTTACTAAAAGAGCAACAACAATAAAAATAATTAAGATTCTCTTCGTTCTATAGTCTGCTAATTGTAAAATAGTAGCAATAGCAATATATACCAAAATCAAAACCAGGAACATATTTGCAAATCCCTGCGTAACCGCTAAACCCGTTTCAATTACCGGATTAGGATTAGGTCCGCCCGGGTTTGTATAAGAATAACTGATAAAACCAGGGCTTAATATCCAATTTAAAAGACTGCCGGCAAACCCCGCTATATAGACAGCTATGCTTACTATGACGTAAACAATATAATAGAGAGGCGCGACTGCAATTTTTTTTGCCAGTTCTACTATAAAAGCTGAAGAGATTTTGGGGTAAGTAAGCCCTAAAAAAATAAAAAAGGAAACAAAGAGAATCGTCTTCTTTTTAGATAGATTAAATAGAAAGTTTTTAATTTTCCGCAGCATTATCCACAGCATTAAAGTATTATAACACAATAAAAAGAATTATGAACAGTGAATTATGAATTATGAATATTATTAGATAAATTTATCCAATCTTGGATCGTAAGAGTTTCGGCTCGTTGAGAAGGTTTGATGCCGCTTTTCAAAAGCAAATCATTAACTTCTTGTTTGTTTAATTTTAACCTATTCGGCAAGCTCATGGCAAGCTCATTAATCAGATTGTTGGCAAGTTGTTTTCTGGGATGGGAAAACCCTGCCTTAACAATCTTAAAAAATTTATCTTTATTTTGTGCTAAACCGAGTTTAGCACAGTTAGTATGAGGAGTGATTTTTATTATTGCGCTATCTACTTTTGGACTGGGCCAGAAAGATTTTTTTGAAATATAGGAAATAATTTTGGGTTTAGCATAAAATTGGACAGAGACAGCTAAAATGTTCATCTTGGGAGGCCTAGAACATATTCTTTGAGCAACTTCTTTTTGAACTATTAAAACCATCTCTTCTGGCGGATATTTGCTTTCTAAAAACTTTCTAGTCACTGGAGCTGTAATATAAAACGGCAGGTTAGCGACAATTTTGTATTTTTTTGAAAATTGAAAATTATATTTGAGTATGTCTTTGTTAATAATTTCAATATCCTTAAATCCTTTTAAATTTTCTCTTAGCGTTTCTACCATTCGCGGGTCTTTTTCTACCGCGGTTACCTTGCCTGCTTTTTTAGCTATTTCTTTGGTTAAAGCCCCAATTCCAGGACCGATTTCCAAAACAATATCTTTTGAATGAAGCTCAGCTGCTTTAATAACTTTTTTAACAACGTTTTTGTCAATCAAAAAATTTTGGCCAAGCCGCTTTAAAGGTTTAATGCCATACATTGTTCAATAATACCATGTTGCGCTCTGCGGGGGAAAGGGGTGTGGAAAAATTGCTTGACTTCGTTAAAAGTTTTCCACTTTTAACAGGGTTGACCTTTATTCTCAATAAGCTAATATATCAAAATAGATGTCTAGATTTCGTTTTTATCTTAAAAAATTCTGCCAAAGATTTCAGAAATCTTTTAAAGAAGAACTTTTTTTTGGGGTGGCAGCGATTTTAACTGTTTTTTTATTTGGAATTTTAGTTTTTGAGCCGGCCTTAAAATCCCTTTCTCTTTGGGATTTTTCCTTTTTAACTGCAACCATAAAAACTAAACTTCCTCCCCAAGATTTATTTGTAGAACCTGTGAAAAACTTCCTAAGAGAATCTCCCAAGATGAGTTTTATCCAAAAAAATAGCGTAGTTGGGGTTTCCCCGCCAATAACAATAACTCCTCAGGTTTTGGGAAGTATGCTGGGAGGCATTGAAAGCGAGATAGAGGGAAGAAAAGAAATTATTGAACATATTGTAGAATCAGGCGACACCCTTTCTTCTATCGCAGCTAAATATGATATTTATCTCGACACGATTTTATGGGCTAATGATTTAAGCTCAAAATCAATAATTAGGCCGGGTCAGAAATTGATTATTCTGCCGGTTTCGGGAGTACTTTATATGGTTGAGAGAAATGATACTCTAAGTAAAATTGCTGAAACCTATAAAGCAAATCTGGAAGAAATCGTTGAATTTAATGAACTCGGCAACGAAGGGAATATCTACATCGGCGATTTTTTAATTATTCCTAACGGCAAGCAGCCTCCAATTCCAAGTCCAACTTTTGTAAACGATATTCCGGTAGGAAAATCTTATTTTATTTTACCTTGCGAGGGAATGATTAGTCAGGGCTTGCATCCTTATAATGCGATTGATATTGCTAATGATTGCGGTTCATTAGTTGTAGCTGCGGCCGGAGGGACAGTAGAAAAGGTAGGGCGAATTAAAATCGGAGGAAATAGAGTTACAATTTTACATCCAAACGGAGTGGTAACTTATTACGGGCATCTCTCTGCGATTTTAGTTGTCCCTGGACAAAAAGTAAGCACAGGAGATCTCATCGGAAGGATGGGCGCTACGGGTTATGCTACGGGATGCCATTTACACTTTGATGTGTTAAAAACAACAACGAAAAACTTTTTAAGCAAATATCCCGTAGGAAGTTTTGTAAGCAGGAAGAATTGAGGTCTTAGAAATTAAAATTTAAAACATAAAACAAAAAAAACAGCTCAATTGAACTGCTTTTTTGTTTTAGGGTATCGGAGATCCTGACCGGTTTAGTTAATTTTCTCGAATTCTATACATTAAAGCTTCGGTCAAATGGCTGTAACTAATTTTTTCAGAATTGTCTAAATCGGCAATAGTTCTTGCTACTTTCAGAACTCGATGATAACCACGAGCAGAGAGTTTAGCTGAATCTACAAAGCGCTTTAAAATATTTTGAGACCTTGAATCAACTTGGCAATATCTTTTAATCTCTGGAATTTGCATTTCAGAATTAGTAATTTCTGTTGAGAACCGTTCTCGCTGAATTTTACGAGCTCTCTCTACTCTTTCTTTTATTTTGATGCTGGAATTTTCCTCATCGGGACTGGTTAGTTTTTCAAATTTTAATTGAGGAACATCAATAAAAAGATCAATCCGGTCAATCAAGGGACCGGAAAGCTTTCTTCTGTATTTGGCAATTTGGGAAGGTAAACACTGGCAAGCTTTATTCGGGTCTCTATAATAACCGCAAGGGCAAGGATTAGCGGCGGCAATTAGAGTGAAGCGACTGGGAAAAGTCAAGCGGTGTTTAGCTCTTAAAATAGTAATTTTTCCTTCCTCCAAGGGCTGACGGAGGGACTCTAAGACATCTCGATGAAATTCCGGAAATTCATCTAAGAACAGAATGCCCCGATGGGATAAAGTTATTTCTCCGGGCTTTGGCGGATTTCCTCCGCCGATTAAAGCCGCTTCAGAAGTAGTGTGATGGGGCGAACGAAAGGGGCGGCAATTAATTAAAGGTTTTTCTTTTGGCAAAAAACCGGCAACGCTATAAATTTTAGTAATCTCTAATATCTCTTCAGGAGAAAGGTCGGGTAAAATTGAAGGAAGAGCGCTAGCTAATAAACTTTTCCCAGCTCCGGGAGGACCTTGCATCAATAAATTGTGGCCGCCGGCAGCGGCAATTTCCAGAGCTCTTTTAGAACTTTCTTGGCCCTTAACCCAGCCAAGATCTACCGGATAACTGGGTTTTTCTAAAAAATCTTTGATGTTAATTTTAAAAGGATCTATTTGGATTTTCCCTTCTAAATAATTAATCGTCTCTTTTAAAGATTCTAAGCCGATTATTTTGAGATTCTGTTTGCTTGCGTGAGAGGCAGAGATTAAAGCAGCTTCCGGAGCATTAGCTTTTGGTAAAATTATTTCTTGCCAACCTTTTTCTTCAGCAGTTAAGGCAAGCGAAAGAGCTCCTTTAACTGGTCTTAGTTTGCCGTCTAAGGCCAATTCTCCAATAAAGATTTTGTTTTGAGGATTAAATTTAATCTGGCCGGAAGCAGAAAGATATCCCAAAGCAATCGGAAGATCATATAAAGAACCCTCTTTTTTAAGGTCAGCCGGAGCTAAGCTCACCAAAACCCTTTGGGGCTGGCTGTGAGGAGATTGAAAATTAGAACTTTTAATTGCCGCTCCAACTCTTTCTTTTGATTCCTGAACTGCCTTATCTGGCAAACCTACAATTTCAAAATGCCTCAATCCATACGAGGCATCTACTTCTACTTCAATAATTTGAGCATCCATCCCGGCAATAGCAGCTGAATATATTTTAGAAGGCATATTGTAGTATATCAGAGATTAAGATTTAGTGAAACAGAAAGCTCAAACAGAGAACTATTCTCTGTGAAGGGGGTAGGATACGAACCAGAGTCAGATTTAGAAGCCAAAAAATAAGATGATTTCAAGGCGCGACGACGAAATTGTAGTATAATATACTACATTGAGGAGGAGCAACGCAGAAATCAGCCATTTTTTGGTTTCCCTTCGGGCGAAGCGAATTTCATCCATCTTCTTCGTTGCTCGTCGCTTATGTATCCTGCGGATATACTTCACTCCTCCCGCCTCGAATCTGAATAAAATTCGCTCCGCTAAATTGATTCTGGTTCGTATCCTGCCCCTTAAGATTAATTTTGCCCTTTTCTTTTTTTGGAGGATTTGCTATAATTAACCCAGTAGAGAAATTTCGACTCGTTTTATGATTTAAAGTTTTTTAAAAGAAAACTTTTGTCGAAATTCTTCTACTGGGTAAAAAATATGAACCCCGTTAGAAATCTATAAAATTAACGGGATTTATAAAATAAGTCATTATGATGAAAAAAAGAGAAATTTCTAACGGGGTGAAAAAGATAGCTTTAATAGTTTTTTTGGGTTTGTTTTTTTTGATTTTTAATTCTGTTCAAGCTGCTGGTTTAGTGCCTTGCGGTGGTCCTGGAGAAGATGTTTGCACGCTTTGTCATTTTTTTGTAATGCTTGATAATATCATTGATTTTCTTTTATTTAGAGTTGTTCCGGTTTTGGGTGCTTTGATGATAGCAATTGGCGGTGTGATGTATATTATAAGTCAAGGGAAACCAGAAATGCTTTCCAGGGTAAAAAACTTATTTACCGCAATTATAATCGGTCTTGTAATAATTTACGGCGCCTGGTTAATTGTTAATTTGTTTTTAACGACAATCGGGGTAGCGGAGTGGACAGGACTAGGAACATGGTGGGAGATCTCTTGTCCGTAAACCCCGTTAGAAGTCTTTGACAAAAAATCTTTAGTTCTAAAAATTTTTTATAACTCCTTGGACAAGCTTATTATATTAATAATTGTATTTTTAGTTCTGAAACATTCTCATATAGTATGAACAGACCTCTAACGGGGTAAATCGCCCCCATAGCTTAATTGGAAAAGCAGATCCCTCTTAAGGATATGAGTCCAGGTCCGAGTCCTGGTGGGGGCACATTCAACTGTTAATCTTCTTAGATTAATCTTATTTTTTAAAGGAATAAGAAAGTTGCTTACTTTCTTATTTGTTTTAGAAAATTATGCTATAATAAAAATAATTAATATGTTAACGCCAGAAGAAAAAACAAAAATAATTGAGAAGTATAAACTACATAAGGCAGACACTGGGTCTGCCGAGGTTCAGATTGTTTTACTTACCGAAGAAATTAAAAAGTTACTTTCGCATTTAAAAAAACATTCAAAAGATTTTCATTCCAAAAGAGGGCTTTTGAAAATGGTTTCTAAGAGAAGAAAACTTTTGAAATATCTAAAAAAAGAGAACGAAAAGAGCTATAATAAAATTGTGAAAGCAGTAGGACTTAAACGATAATTTTCAATTTATGGTTATAAAACACAGCGGACAAAGAGTAGGGGTGTTAATTGATGTCCAAAACTTATATCACTCCGCCAAGAATTTATATAATGCCCGGGTTAATTTTCGGGAGGTTTTAAAATTGGCGGTCAGTGAAAGGAATTTAATTCGAGCATTCGCTTATGTGGTAAGAACAAAAACTGGGGAGGAAAAACCTTTTTTTGAGGCGCTGACCAAACTTGGGATTGAAACAAGAGTGAAAGATCTTCAAGAATTTTACGGAGGTCAGAAGAAAGCCGATTGGGACGTAGGGATAGTTGTTGACGCAATAAGAATAGCTCCGAGCGTTGATACTTTGGTTCTTGCTTCTGGTGACGGCGATTTTATTTCTTTGGTTGAGTACTTAAAAAACCAAGGGAAAAGAGTGGAAGTCATTGCTTTTGGAAGGTCGTCCTCCGGCCGTTTAAAAGAAATAGCCGATGAATTTGTTGATTTAGGGAGTTTGCCAAAGAAGTATTTATTAAAGAAATAGAATCTGAGATTATGTAATTATGAATAGCCAAAAATTTAGTCTAAAATTAGGAGAAAAAAATCTTGAAGTTGAAATTAGGAATTTAGCCGAACAAGCAAACGGTAGCGTTTTAGTTAGTTATGGCGATACTTTGATTCTGACTACTTGCGTAATGGGTAAAAAAGACCGAGAAGACCTCGGTTTTTTTCCTTTAACCGTTGATTATCAAGAAAAATATTATGCTGCTGGAAAGATTAGAGGTTCTCGCTACATTAAAAGAGAAAATCGGCCTTCTGACGAGGCGATTTGTAATGCCAGATTGATTGACCGGGCTATTCGACCGAGATTTCCTGAAAATTTAGTCAGAGAAATTCAGGTAATAGCTACTGTGCTTTCCTGGGATGGCCAGAATGACCCTGATATTTTAGGGCTGACAGCTTCTTCCCTGGCTTTGTCTATTTCTGACATTCCCTGGCAAGGACCGATAGGGGTGGTTAGAGTTTGTCAAAAAGACGGCAAGTTTATTTTAAATCCAACTTATAAAGAAAGAGAAGATTGTGAAATGGATGTTATCTTTGCCGGGATGTTAAAAAGTGGAGAAGTTTTAATTAATATGATTGAAGGAAATTGCGAGGAAGTTGGCGAAGAAGTAGTTTCGGAGGCCTTGGTCTTTTCAGAAAAATATTTGAAAAAACTTGTTGCTTTTCAAAAAGAAATCACGGAGAAAGTTGGGAAAGAAAAAATGCTTTTAAAAGCATTTCTGGTTGATGATGTCTTAGAAAAAGAAATTAAAGAATTCTTGGGTAAAAAATTAGAGGAAGCTCTCTACCAAGAAGACAAAAATCAAAGAGAAGATAAGATGGATGAACTAAAAGAAGAGCTTAGCTGTTTTGTTGAGGAAAAATATTCCGAGGAAGGAAAAACAAAATATGCTCAAGATTTTT
>Ga0265592_1001279_pt1 | contig 11135 bp, 17 predicted proteins | sample saktaG_7_FD_190141 | JGI IMG/M metagenome (GOLD analysis project Ga0265592, IMG submission 190141) | Saline water microbial communities from Sakinaw Lake, British Columbia, Canada - sak_2010_1_5_120m | ecosystem: Environmental > Aquatic > Non-marine Saline and Alkaline > Saline ... | reverse complement strand
TATGAAATTTGAAAAATTAGCAAATGATAACGCAGTTTATTTTATTAAAGGTAATCTTGCTTATCCAATAAGTTCAGGAGATGATTATCTTAACTTAGAAGAAGATTGGTCAGCAGTTGAAACAGTAGAAACAATCTCACAACCAATTTCAGATAAAAAATTATTTACATTTATAAGATGAAACCAATTTTAACTTTAGACAATTTTAAACCAATACAAGACGGTGGTTCTTATTTTTTACAAGGATTTACACCAGAAGTATATGGAAATCAAACAGTACTAGCTCCATTATATAGAACTACTTGTCTTAAAAATAGTTCTGATACTGGATATTCTCATATAGGAACATTAGAAGCTTTTTGTCCAACAATAGTTGGTACAACAGATAATATATATAGTATGAACGGAACTGGATATTTGTTTGTAAATAGTTTAGTTAGTTATCCAGGAGAGATTAAAAAAACTAACGAAGGAATTAGCTCTAATCCAGACATAATTACTACAGAAAACGAGACACTTTTATATACACAAGGAAGATATTTAGGTTTAGCTTATAGATTTAAGGCTACAAGCGTTACTGGAACTTCATTAACCGTTAGTGGTGAAACTATGTTTGCTACTTATGGTATTGATGATGATACTCGTAATGGCACAATTTATAATTTAACAAAAAGAGAACAATATGTGAACACTACTTCTGAACCAACAACTACCATTAGCTTTTCTACCCCAACTACCGCTCCTGCTACAAATGATGAGTTTATAGTTTTTGTAGATAGAGCATTTGAATTTGTAACAAGCACTTACGGAAGAGATGTTCATTTTAAAGGACAATTTGAACCAACAAGTTGGGTAAGACAAATAACTTCTTTTGGAAATGATTATTATATTACTAATGGAAATTATTTAGCAGTTTTACAATCAGATGAAACCACTTTTGCTAAAGAAGAAAAAGCACTTCCATATCAAACGCAAGCTACTTGTATATCTTCTAACGCAGACAAAATACTTGTAGGTGGCGACTATAAGGGTAGTGGTAAACTTTTACTTTGGGACGGAGATAGTGATTTCTGGAACTATTCTATAGACCTACCAAAGCCAGTAGAAGCAATAACTCCATATAACGGAAACTTTATAATTTTATCAGCTGGAACTCTTTATTGGACTAATGGATATGAATTACAGGAAATAGATACAATACCAGATACAATAAAAAGATATGGTTATGGACATTATAATGGATTAAAAGTTCTTGGAGATGAATTATTCATATGTAATAATTCTTATAACTACAATCGTTTAAAGTGTGGTATCTATATTTATAACTTCAAAAAAAAAGGTTTTTCTTTTATCCCTGCGGCAAGTAAGACAATGGGTTATCCTACTTATGGCGTAAGATTAAATGCTTTATATTATTATTCAGATTGGGATTATCTTTATTGTGGAACTTCTGTTGGGTTTAATACTATTAGAAGGACGCCAAGCACTTCATCTCTGAACTCATATTTTGCTCAATTTATGATTGACCTACCTAAACGAATGAAGATAAATATGATTGAATTAAGTCTTTCTGTGCCAAATACTTATTTAGACAATTACTCTGACTATCAAACTAACGTAATTGTGTCAGTTGGAGATGGAAGAAAAGGTTTCTATAGATTTATTCAATGTGATGACAACTCAACAACGACTAAACTTGTTAGTACAAGCGAAACTGGTTATGAAACAGACGCAGAAGTTGATGAACAAATAGAAATAGTAGATGGGAATTCAGACGGTAACTCTGCTGGTGAAAAAAGATTTATAACAACAATAACAGACCCAGGTACTTCTTCTGTTGATTATGGGCTTGATAGTGCTATTGCTGCAAAACCAGTAACAAGTGGCACAAATGGAATGCTTTATAAAATAAAAAAACAAGGCACAATAGCATTAACAGTTCAATCTCTTGACCTTTCCGAAAACTTACAATTCCCAGTTAGCGACTTTTATGGAGATAAACTTAATTTAGAAGTTTTATTCCAAAATGCAACTGGGAAAACTGCCTTTGCTCTGAACATTAATTCAATTAAAATATACTAAAATGACTTTAACAAACATCCTCTCAAAGATACGTTATTTACTTGGCGATATATCTACAAACAATTATTCAGATGTAAACGCCACAAGAGCAGTAAATGATTATTATAACAACGCTATATCTATTGCGTTAAAAGAAAGTGGTAGTTGGGAAGTTCAAGGTGAAGTTGCTACTACAAATTTAGTAGCGGACCAGCAAGAATATGTATGTCCAACAGACCTTTTAGACCTCAAAAGAATTGAGGTCAATTTTGAAGATGCTGATGAAGATACTTGGAGCATAATGAAGATAAAGGATATGTCTAATATGAGTACTGTTCTTTCTAATCAAACCACTTCAGCTGACAGTTCTTATGTGCGTCTTTATGATAACTCTATATTCTTTGAGAACCCAATAGAAACAAGTGTTACTAAAGGATTAAAAATATATTATTCAGTAGAAGCTACTGCTTTGTCTGGTGCTGGAGTGTCTAACTTACCAGAACACTTAAACTCATATTTAATACACGGAGCTTGTTTAGATTATTCTATACGCATAACAGATGAAAAAGGAATAAACATCTACAGAACTTTATTACAGGAAGATGAAGCAAGAATTATATTACATTATACATCTAAATTACCCGCCGTTAAAACACGAATTAGCGTGTCATCGGAGGATTATAACTAAATTATTATAACTAAAATTATATGAATTTATATCAGGAATATCTTGGTGGAGGCGGAGTATCACAACAAAAGATTTTTGGTTCTTCTCTTGAAGATATTAAACAAAAAGCAATTAAAGCAGGAATAAATCCTGTCAATTTACAAGAAGCACAACAATTTCAAAATGGTAGTTGGACACCTTTTACACAAGGGCAAACTGCTACTTATAAAGGTAGCGATGGTATCCCAGAACAATCATTTGCTGGGACTAACCAAGAAATCACACAACAGGCAACTGCGGCAGGAATAAACCCAAGTAATCTTTTTAGTGGTCTTGATAAATTTGTTCCAGAACAAGGAGATAACATACAAGTTGATAAAGGAACTGAATCTCTGCTACAAGGTGGACAAAGTGATTGGTTTAAAACTTTTCAAAACGCTTATGTGTCTGGACAAAATACTATCCAGCAATCTATTGCCAATCTAATGAAACAACAAGCAGATATTACAGAAGAGCAAAGACAAGGTTATCAAGGAGATATTGATAAAGCCACAGAGGGTCTAGAAGAAGCTGAAGCAAAACCAACTGGAGAAGAATTAGGTTCTGAATTGTCTGAAAAATATAAACTTCAAGAGAAAATTGATGCTCTTGGTGAGATTGGAAACCAATTAGCTCAATTACAAGGTGCTTATGATACTAGTATTGCTGAAACAGAAATGTCTGGCATTACTGTTGGGCAATCTCGTGGTGAGTTAAGTCGTAAATATAAAGAATATGCGTCTAAAGCCACAGTTTTACAAGCAAGAGGTGCTGTTATAAATGAACAATATAATTTAGTTAGTGATTTGGTTAAACAATATTATACATCAGCAGAAACTGAAAGAACTGCTGAGATTAAACGTTATCAGAATTTATTAGATGTTGCCACACAAGCTAAATTAGCTTTAACTGGCGATGATAAGAATATGATAACAAACCAGATTAACCTTTTATTAGGAGAACAAACAAAACAAGAAGACAATAAAGATAAGATAATGGCACTTATGATAGACCCAAGCACAGCAGAAGCTTTCTTTAACTCTGGTGCGTCATTAGATGATAGCTATGAAACTATATTAGAGAAAATGTCTCCATATATGAGTGCGTATGCTCAAGAGAAGAGAACTGGTGCTGATACAGAACTTGAATTAACAGAAGATGCTGAAGGAAATCCATTAGTATTTAATCCAATTACAGGTGAATTAACATCACCAACAACAACTACTGACAGCAGAACTGATAGAAATTTTAATCCAATAGCAATATCTACCGCTAGAACAGAATGGCAAGATGTTCTTAAAGAGGGTGGTTTTGACTTTAGCGTTGAGAGTGGAGCAGATTTTGGAGAAGGATTATCTACTCTAAACTTTGGGTCAGCTGAAAATGGAATAGAAGCTTCTAAATTTATATTAGGCAAAGAAATACAAGATAATAGTGGTAATGATATATCACCATTTTATTGGTATAAAAATCATACAGGACAAGACGCCTTAGATGAATATGGCATTGAATCTCCAGAAGAATTTGAAAGTTTATCTGATGATATAAAAGATAGTATAGTTAAAGACATTTATTCAAACGAACAACCTGGTGGAGATTTATTTGGAAAACAATTAGATGTAGAAGAAGAAAAGAAAGATTTACGAAATAAAATACTTACTTTATCAGCAGGTCAACAAGAGGGAGCATTTTCATCTGTAGCATCATTTAAAAATGCTAAAGACCTATTAGATTTACTTGATACTGGAGTTAAAACTGGTTTAATTCAAGGTACTGAAACTGCTGGCATAGAATTATTTGGAATACCATTAATACCTGGAAAACAACAATTAGGCACAAGCAGTAAAGAAGAGAATGAATTTATTGCGGCATCTACAGCATTTGCTGCTAACTTTATTAAATCTATTTCTGGCGTTGCTGTATCAGCACAAGAGTTTAGAAGATTGTCTAAAGCGTTGCCATCTATAAAAAATCAAGAAAATGTTAATAGAGATAATCTTAAAATGTTAACAGATACTATTAAGAACAAATATGAATTACAGCTTGGAATTAATTTTGATGATTATCCAAATGCAATCCCATCACTCAAAGGTGATGAAGAAAGTTCTGGAGAAAGTTCTGACAATATATTTAATAATTTATTAAGTCAATATGGTAAATAAAGAACAAATAATAAAAAATGTTAAAAAGTTAGAAAATTCTGGTGTTCCAAAAGAAAAGATACAAGAATATGTACAATCTGCTCAAAGAGAACTATCTCAACCAAAGAAAGAAACAAAAACCTTTGGAGATATTGGAGAAAAATATCTATTAAATCCATTATCTAAATTTTTTGGGATAGAGCAAGGAATGAGTTTTGTTGCTGATACTGCCAAGAAAGTTGGTTCAGCATTAGCTCAACTTGACCCTGAATATATGGAAACAATTTCTACTGTACCTGGGGCATTTGAACACGCTACTGGACAATCCTTAGACCCAAGCAAGGAATTAAAAGGTGTTGCTGGACAAGCACTCAAAACAGCTGCTAACATAGCTCCTTTTTCTAAAGGTATGTATGCTATCAAAGCTGCGTCTAAGTTATCTAAACCAGCACAGATTGGTTTAAGGGGTACTGGCATTGGAGCTGCGAGGGGAGCTGGTGAATCATTAATAAAAGACGAAAGCTTTACAGAAACAGTTAAAGATGCTTTGATTGGTGGAGCAATAAGTGGAGTTACTTCATATTTAATGTCTTCTATATTTCATAATATAACAAAAACATCTAAAATAAAAGCAGAAAGATTAACTGGCAGAGCATTAAAACCCAGTAAGACAAGAGTAGCTTCTGATATTAGAAAAGGAACTGAAACAATAGCAACAAAAATAACTAAAGAAGGATATAAAGGAAATAATGCTCAAATATTTACAAAAGCAGTTAAAAATAAAACATCTATTGGAAACACAATAGGTGAAGTTCTGAAAACAAGTGATAAAACTATACAAAAAAAGAATGTAGTGAATTATTTTAATAAGACAATAAAAGATAAGGTTGCTATGTCTGTTTTAGAGCCAAGAGAAGTTAAAGCAATTAATAATGCTATTGCTAAAATACCAGAAAATATGTCTGCTGCAGATGCTAACAAATATAAAATCTATTTTGCTAAATTAATTCCAAAATCAGCTTGGATAGAAGGAGCAAGTTCTTCTGATAGCTTTAAGTCTGAATTATTCAAAGGCATTAGTGGTGGTTTTAGAAAAGAAATAGAGAAAGCAGTTCCAAGTATAGGTGTATTAAATGAAAAATGGGCTATAGCAAATGATGTAACCCATATAGTAGATAAAAAATTAGCAGAAAATATTATAGGTGGAGGATTTTGGGAAATGGCAAAGCACGGACCATTAGCAATAGCAGTGTCTTTAATAAGTCAACCATTTGTAAATACTTCCGTAAGAACCGCTAATGCTCAATTATATTATAAATTAGCACAATTTACTAAAGAAGAGTTAGTAGAGAAAGTTGCTAATATACTTACACTTCGTCTTCAGTAATAGACTTCATTAGCTTTATTTGCTTGTGTATTATTCTTAATAATAATATTATTATTAAACAATTAAATATCATAAAAAAACCTATTTAGGTTATCTCCCCTTGGTGTTCTGTATATCTTACGCCTTGGGGAGATTTTTTATTAACATTTTTGCTACTTCTAAGTGAGAAAAAACTTTACCTAGAGAAGTACCACCGTCTAACCAAAATGGGATACCAATCTCATCTAAAATAATTTTAATATCTGTTATATTTTTAACTGCTTCTTCTTTTATAGACATAATCTTTCAATTATTGCGTGGATACCTTCAGTTGTTGGTTTAATAGGACCAGTAGGCTCAAGGTATCCCTTTTTTCTCATTAATAAAACTCTTTCGTGTATTGCTTGCTTAGTAATACCAAAATGTTTAGCTAATTCTGGCATAGTACAAGGTTTTATCATCACCTTGTCTAAAATCTCTCTTTGTTTATTTGTCAGTCTTTTTAACATCTGGTTTTACTTCTTTTGGTTTATTAATTTCTTCGGCAATCATCTTGTTCAATTTTCCTAATTTTTCCTGCCACGCTTGAATGTTTGCCATACAATCGTAGGCACTTGCTTTTAATTCTTCTAATTTCTGATTTTCCATAATTTTTTAAGTTAATTTGTTAAATCTTAATGACGAGTGTTAAATATGGGTGTTTATAAGCCATCACAGGCGTTTATATATAATAGTTGATAACTTATACCTTTTTTATCTTACTCTACTCACAGACGTCTTTAAGTTAATCTCTGGCTCATTTCGTTATTTCTTACTCTTTTTACCCCTTATTTCTAAAACTTTCGAAACTTCTTTCCATAATTTAGCCATTTTGTGCCTTGCTCTCTTTTCTGCCTCTTGTTTTATCATTTGTGGAATTTTTAAGTAAGTATTTATTATGTTCATTAAACTTTCTTCGGGTTCTATTTCATTTATATTTTTAATTCTCTTGTAATCAGGTGTTTGTAATAAATATTCTGCCGACTTAACGAGGGCTTTTCTAATTGTTGGCTCCCACTCTTCCCAAATTAAAAGATATTTTAAAATATTACTTTCAATATTTAATGTTTCCTTTTTCATATAATTTAAACTATAAATACCCAATAATGGGTATTACCAGTTCTTATAATATACATTTATTGTATATTTTAAAAATTGGTACTACAAGTTAGGTTTATCTTTACTTCCGTTTCACATTACGAATAAATCTATCAACATCAATTTCATACCAATCTGGTTTTCCATCTTTACCAATTTTATACTGACCTCCAAACATAAAATCAAGAAAATTAGTCCACTTTCCACCTGCCTCTTTAATTAACTTTTTTACTTTTTCTGTTTTCATATATGATACATTATTGTCATACATCTTGAGGTTCCAATTTGACACCTCAAGTTAAGTTTATTCTTTTATGATACTTAATCCCATTCAAAAATATTTTCATTTTTAGGGTCAAAATTATATCTAATCCATCTAAAAACATCACGCTCATACCAATCAGGTTCATTTGGCGTTCCACCAATAGTTTGTCCGTTCATCCATTTAATAAAGTCTTCCCATTTGCCACCAGCTTTTTCAATTAATTGTTTTGCTTTTTTAGTTGTCATATATGTTTCAATTTTGTTAGTAAATAATAAATCTCATTTCAATTTTTTTAGGTTTTTGTACAAAAACTGAAATGATTATTCTTCTATAATATTATCATCCTTTTCTAAATTAATATTCACATTCCAAGTATTATGTTTTTGATGCCATTCTTCTAAACCATTTTCTTTAATAAACCAAAGCATATTCTTTAATGCCTCACAACGACTTTTTTGTGCTCCAACTTCTTCTTGTTCTTCATCATAGGTAAATGCTTCTTGTACCCAACGAATTTTATCTGGTTCGTTATCCCAATAACTTTTTATTTCTACTATCCAACCATTATTGATGGGAAATATTTTTACTTGTGGCTTTTCCATATTATTTTATTTATAAACTTTATGTGTATCTATCCCTGTAAATAGCTTAATTGTTTGTCTTATGCTTTTGCCTGCCTCTTTGGCGACCTTTTCTAATTCTTTTTGTGATAATTTATCTTTATAGTTATCGTATATTTTTGCCATAAATACCTCCTGAAATATAAGAGTTGCGTTCATTAAATCCTCATCGTTATACTCTCTATAAATTCCAGCGTTTTCTAATACTTTGTTTGCTAGTTTATTTATTTCTTTTTTCATATAATTTTAAAGTTACTTAAATCTGACCACCGTTTTGGGTTAGGGTCTTCGTCCGTTAAAGCCACAAATTCTATTGGTATTCTCCCAAGACAATACTTCGAATTCCAAGTATCTATTCCTTCAAGTTCATCATCAAATTCTTCTCCAATTTTAATAAGAAGTTTTTGTTTTTTGTAATTGTCGTAGCATTGAATTTTCATATAATTCTATTTATATTATTTATTATTTTTATCTTCGTTTCGTCAAAAAAAGGTATTTCTATTATAATCTTGTCCCCTTTTCTATAAATTTTATTTTCCATATATTTATATTATTTTTATTCTAAATTTATAATTCACGAATATTTAATTTTGGTGGGCAAGCCTTGGGATTTACACCCAAAGACGAGCTTCCTGCATCCGTGTACTTTGGAAGTTTAGGCTCTATTCTACGATTAACTCTTCTCGCATTTTAGCGTCTATATTCCGCCACTTGCCCACAATATCTCCCCTAACTGCTATCTTATGAGTATTGCCATTTAGACGCAGGAATACAGGTATGGGAGGTTTATGCACTTACTCTAATCCCTTGTTCAGTGCATAGTGGGCAGGTTTGGGTGCGACCCAGATATAGCTATCACTTTAGCGATAGGGTCTGACGACCCGCTATATAATAGTTTACAGTTTAATAACCGTGACAGGGCCTAGCGAGTATAAAACCCACATAATAGCCCTACTATTACCTGCCCATATATAATGGCTCGTAAGGGGTTTTGTACGCATTTAAGAAAGCTGCCCTAGGGACATTACCTTTATCACCATTTGTTATAAGTTGGTACCAACTTATAACAAACTATGTCGTAAGTTGGTACCTAATTTGTAAAAGTTGGGCGGACTTTCACCGCCCTGTTTTTACTTGCCATTAACCAAGAGAGGAGCTGTGATAGTTTTACCTCTATCACGGTCAAAAAGAAAGAACGATTGTCTTGATGTTTCGTAGTCAGCTTTAATGCGTAAAGCAAAGGCATTATATCCAATAACAGAACCATTACATATCCAGTTTCCATTATCTTTCAACTGATGAAAATGTCCAAAAACATCAAAGTCAGCGTGCCTTGCTTTATTCCATTGTGCGATTGCCTTATTGGTAGGAATTGTTATTCCTCCAATACCACCAGCATACCTAATTGCGTGTCCGTGGTGAAATCTTATAACTTTACCATAAACATCAAGATAGCAGTGATAACCTTTAGCAACGATAACTTGAACTCTCCTGTTTTTTTCATAATACTTAGCTATCATACGATACATAAAGTATTCAAGAGAGTTTCCACTTTCTGTGGAATAATGAACTTGTCGTGTGATACGAGGATGATTACCAGAAACACAAGGAATTACCAATTCAGCATCAGAGTTTTGAAGAATGAAGTCAATGCCAGAAATAATTTCTTCATAAACAGCCAATATAGCATCCATTGGTTGCAAAGAACAATTCTCAAGGAACTCTTCGTGGATATTACCAGTAATGAAATCGCCAAGTAAAGCAAGAACAATCTTCTTGACCTTAATGTCTTTTCTCATAAGGTCATACAACCTCAATCCGCTAGTAAAGAATTTTACAACTCTCTGATGTGCGATATTCAGGTTATACTTGTTCAACCCAGAAACAACTTCAGGTTTTACTGTTTCTTCATAGTGCCAATCACTTGCCACCATAAAGGCTGTAGCCTCAGAGCCATTAGGAACTTCAGGGACAATAGAAACAGTTTGTGGTTTCTCTTTTAGGCGATAAACAGCACTTCTTTCTTTTTCAAGAACTTCAATTTTATCCAAGAGATACTGATATTTCTTTTTGATAACACTTGTCTTTTTGGTTTCAGTCTTCTTTACTTCATCAATTTCAACCTGTTGGTCCACTGGTAAACTTACTTCGCTTTTACGCAACCCAAGACGATACATCTTTCTCTCAATACTATCAATACTTCTGTCCAGTTTTTTGGCAAGTTCTGGATTTGTCATTAGATTGAAGTTTTTTTCCAAAACTTTAACTTCATCTTTTGACCATTTTCCTTTTTTCATTTTTACTCCTTCGGAGGTTAATAACTTTGCCTCCTTATTTAATTATTAAAAAGACCTTTATATATAATTAACTTAAATTGCATATTTTACATTTCATATATTTATTTTATTTAATCTTAAGTTCATCTTTTAAAATTCTTATGCCCCAAAGTATTAAAATAAAAACTAAAATAAAAGAAACAATAGCAAGCATAATCCCTATAAATATAGCAAAGATTTCAAATAAATTCATAATATTATATATTAACTTAATTAGTTTTTAACTGTCTATTTAAATCTTTTAATTTATTACAAGCTGTCCTTAAAAAATCATAATCTTCATCATTTTCTCCTTTACTTGCCGTATATCCTCGCATCCAACATAATATATCTGAGATATATAAATGTAAATCTTTTTGTATTATTATTTTTACTTCTACTCTTTCCATAAATATATAATTAAACTTAATTAGCTTTTGGTGGGCGAGGGCAGGTTTCAGCCCTACACTAAGTACTTAGCTTGCTACACTTTTGCAACCTCGCCCATATAATGTCAGTTTTTA
>Ga0265592_1001277_pt1 | contig 11144 bp, 10 predicted proteins | sample saktaG_7_FD_190141 | JGI IMG/M metagenome (GOLD analysis project Ga0265592, IMG submission 190141) | Saline water microbial communities from Sakinaw Lake, British Columbia, Canada - sak_2010_1_5_120m | ecosystem: Environmental > Aquatic > Non-marine Saline and Alkaline > Saline ... | reverse complement strand
TAGTTGCATCTCATATTCCTAATTCTGATGGAACTCCATTTTTTGGTTCTCCAACAAAACTTTTTGAATATATGGCAATGGGAAAAGGAATTGTTGCTTCTGATTTAGATCAAATAGGAGAGGTTTTAGAACATAAAAAAACTGCTTGGTTAGTAAAACCCGGAGATGAAAATGATTTAGTAAATGGTATAATAAAATTAGCTAAAGATAAAAAGTTAAGAGAGGAATTGGGTAAGAATGCTCGGGAAGAAGTAGTACAAAATTATACATGGGAGCAGAACACCAAAAGAATTATTAGTTCTTATTTAAAAATTAATTAATTTTTGAAAAATCTATAATGGTTATGAATAAAGAATTATATTTATCAATAATTATTCCTGCTTATAATGAAGAAGAGAACTTGGATTCCACGGTACATAATATCGTAGATATTTTTGATAAAAATAATGTCAGTTTTGAATTAATAATTGTTGATAATGGTTCGACAGATAATAGTTTTGCTGTAATCCATAAATTAAAAGAAGAAATTCCAGAAGTAAAATCTATTAAAATTTATCCAAATATTGGTTATGGGAATGGTGTGATTCAAGGATTGAAAATAGCTAGAGGAGGTATTTTGGGTTTTATACCGGCTGATGGACAAATTAAAGCTGAAGATGTTTTAAAGATTTATTTAAAAGTGAAAGAATCCGATATAGATATATGTAAAGGAACTAGAGTAGTTAGAAATGATAATTTTACTAGAAAATTGATTAGTTTTACTTATAATTCTATTTTTAAATTAATGTTTCATTGTCCTTATAGGGATATTAATTCACCGCCTAAGATTTTTAAAAGAGATTTTTATAAAACGGCAAATTTAAAATCAAAGGACTGGTTTTTAGATGCTGAAATTATGTTAAAGGCGTATTGGGGCAAATATAAAGTAGAAGAAGTACCAGTAGTTTTTTTACCAAGAAAAAATGGCTGGTCAAAAGTACGCTTTATGGCTATTTTAGAATTTTTTAAAAATATGATTTATTGGTTTCTGGCTCGTTTAGGTGCTATACTTTAATTGTAAATTTTATTTATAGATTATGTCTGATTATTTAAAAAAAGATAAAAACATAGATAAAGACAAAATCCCAGTTGTAATTCTTTGTGGAGGGAAAGGAACTCGTCTTCACGAAGAAACTACAGTTATTCCAAAACCTTTAGTTAAGATAGGTCTTAAGCCCATTTTATGGCATATAATGAAGATTTATAGCGCATATGGGTTTAATAATTTTATTTTGCCAGTTGGCTATAAAGGAGAGAAAATCAAAGAATATTTTACTCAATATCACATTCTTAATAATGATTTTACGGTTGCTATTAACGACGATAGTTTAGATATAAAGTTTGAGAATAAAACAAAGGAAAAATGGAAAGTTACGATTATAGATACAGGAATAGAAGCTCAATCAGGTGCCCGTATTAAAAAAATACAAAAGTTTATTCCCAGAGATACATTTATGGTGACTTACGGAGATGGTGTTGCTGATATAAATATTAATCAATTGTTAACGTTCCATTTTAAACAAAAAAGAATTGGTACAGTTTCTGGGGTGAGACCTCCCGTTAGGTTTGGGAATCTTATTGCTAAAGGAAATATGGTCAAAGAATTTAAGGGGAAAATTCAAGTAAAATCTACCTATATAGATGGTGGATTTTTTGTTTTTAATAAGAAGATTTTCAAATATTTTAAAGGCGGCGACTCTCTTTCCTTAGAGAAAGATATTTTACCGTTAATAACTAGAAAGAAACAGTTATCAGTTTTTAAGCATGATGGTTATTGGCAGTGCATGGATACTATACGCGATGTTGAGTTTTTAGAAGCAGAATGGAAAACGGGGAGAGCCAAATGGAAAGCATGGTAATTTAAATTAATTTATAGAAATTTATGAAATCTTCATTTTGGAAAAATAAAAACGTACTTGTTACTGGTGGATCAGGTTTTATAGGAAGTTACTTGTGTAAAAGATTGGTTTTAATGCAGGCTAAAGTTGTTGTAATGGATATTAAATTACCAAAAGAATTTTTATATTCTGTGAATAAAATAAGTAATAAGAAAATACTTTTTGTTAAGAGTGATGTGAGAGATTTTGCTCTTGTAAAAAAGATAATAAAAAAATATAAAATTGATACGATATTTCATTTGGCGGCTGAAGCGATTGTCGGTCGTGCTTTAAAGGATCCATATAGAACCCTTGATACTAATATTAAAGGAACCTGGAATATTCTTGAAGCATCAAGAGATAGTTGTTATGTGAATAGAATAGTGGTAGCTTCATCAGACAAAGCTTATGGTGACGCCGATAAATTACCGTACGCAGAGGAAACAGTGCTTAAAGGAAAAGCGCCCTATGATGTATCAAAAAGTTGCGCTGATTTAATTTCTCAGATGTATTTTAAAACCTATCAATTGCCTGTATGTATAACGAGATGTGGTAATGTTTATGGGGGAGGAGATCATAATCTTTCGAGAATTATTCCTGGCACAATTTGTTCTGTTTTAAAAGGGGAAAGCCCTATTATAAGAAGTGACGGAACATTTTTAAGGGATTATATTTATGTAGAAGATATTGCAAATGCTTACATTACATTAGCTGAAAAAATGAATAAAAAGATTATTGGACAAGCCTTTAATTTTGGATATAATAATCCAAAATCAGTTTTAGAAGTAGTTGAAGCTATCTTAAAATTATCAAATACAAAAAATTTATCTCCATTAATCCTTGATGAAGTAAGGCATGAAATTAAGCATCAGTATTTAGATTCAACAAAAGCTTATAAATTGTTGAAATGGAAACCTAGGCGTGGTTTTATAGATGGGTTAAAACAAACAATTGAATGGTACAAAGAAAATATAAATGATATCAAAAACAACAAATAAATTATCAGGTGTAAATATTTTAATCACAGGCGGATCTGGATTTATAGGCTCACATTTGGCGAGGAGATTAGTTAATGAAAAAGCGAATGTTTCTTTACTTATTAGGGAAAATACTGATTTAAAAAATATTCAAGACATTAAATCAAAAGTCAATTTAGTTAAAGGGGATTTAACTGACTATTTAGAATTGGTAAAAATAGTTAAAAAAGTTAATCCACAAAAGATTTTTCATTTAGCAGCTTATATAAATCGTAGTCGATCTCTTGAACAGATAGAAGATTGTATGAAAGTTAATTTTTTTGGAACGGTTAATCTTGTTCGCGCTTTAGAAAATGTAAATTATGATTGTTTTATTAATACAGGTACTTGTGAAGAATATGGTAATATTATAGCTCCTTTTAAAGAAGATCAATTGGTAGATCCGGTTTCTCCATATTCTTTATCTAAGTCAGCATCGATTTTGTTTTGCGATATGTATCACAAAAATACTGGACGCCCCATCATTTCTATACGACCATTTACTACTTATGGACCCGTACAACATAGTAGGATGTTAATTTCACAAGCTATTCTTTCTGCAATAAAAAAAGAGGATTTTAAAATGTCATTGGGCGAACAATATCGTGAGTTTAATTATGTTAGTGATATAGTTGATGGCTTTATTAAAGCATCTTTATGTAAAGAAGCTATTGGAGAAATTATTAACCTTGGAACAGGAGTTGAATATACAGTTGCTGAAGTTGCCAAAAAGATAGTATCACTTATGGGTAATCCTATTAAGATACATTTTGGGGCTATTCCTTATAGAGAGAATGAAATATGGCATTTGTATTGTGATAATATAAAAGCAAGGAGGATACTTAAATGGAAACCTTGCGTATCTTTAGAAGATGGATTAAAGCAAACAATAAAATGGACTTTAGAAAATTATAAAGATTTTTACAAATAATGGACAAACAACTTAAAAAGATAAAAGAAAAAATAATAGACAATATTCGTTCTTATTATTTTCATAAATTTGCTAATAAAAAGTTTATTCCCGGTAAAACCTATATCCCAGTATCAGGCAAAGTATTTGATCATAAAGATATGATTTCATTAACAGGATCTGTTCTTGATTTTTGGCTAACAGAGGGCAGATTTTCTAGGAAGTTTGTGGAAGATTTTTCAAATTATTTAGGTGTGGCTTATGTTTCTTTAACTAATTCAGGTTCGTCAGCTAATCTTTTAGCTTTTTCTACACTTATGTCACGAAAGCTTGGAAAAAAAAGAATAAAGCCAGGGGATGAAATTATAACTATAGCTGCTGGATTTCCTACTACAATTAATCCAATAATACAATGTGGTTGTATTCCAGTATTTGTGGATATATCTTTAGAAACATTAAATATAGATGTTAAAAAGATAGAAAAATCTATTACCAAGAAAACTAAAGCTATAATATTAGCGCATACGCTAGGTAATCCATTCAATATAGATGTTGTAGCGAAATTAGCTAAAAAATATAAATTATTTCTTATAGAAGATTGTTGTGATGCTCTTGGTTCAACATATCGTAGTAAATTAGTAGGAAGGTTTGGTGATATTGCTACTTTTAGTTTTTATCCTGCTCATCAAATTACTATGGGAGAAGGTGGTGCTGTAGCCACTAAGAGTTTAGTTTTACACCGAATTATAAGATCATTTAGAGATTGGGGGCGAGATTGTTGGTGTGAAACTGGGCAAGATAATACATGCGGAAATCGTTTTGGATGGAAATTAGGAAAGTTGCCATTTGGATATGATCATAAATATATTTACTCTCACATAGGTTATAATTTGAAATTAACTGATATGCAAGCATCTATTGGTCTTTCACAATTAAAGAAATTGCCTTTATTTATAAAAAAAAGACGTCAAAATTTTTCTGTTCTATTGAGCGGTTTAAAACAATATAGCAAATATTTTATTTTTATTAATAAAACACCTTATTCAAATCCTAGCTGGTTTGGCTTTCCGATAATCATAAAGGAAGACGCTGGATTTACAAGGAACGAATTGGTGAATTTTTTAGAGGAACATAATATTGCCACAAGAATGCTATTCGGAGGGAACTTGATTAAACAACCTGCTTATAGTGATACAAAATATAAAATTAGCGGTTCTCTTAAAAATACAGACTATATCCTAGATAATTTATTTTGGATTGGGGTCTACCCAGGAATTGGAAAAGATCAGATAAAGTATATGCTTGATATATTTAAATCATTTTTATCTAAACGTTCTTTGATTTAATGACAAAAAAGCAACTTTTTATTTTAGTATCTATTTTTATTCTTGCTATTACCGTGCGAGGAATTTTGCTTTACTATTTACATGATGATGATTATTTCTCAGGAATAAAATCTGGCTTAGATGAACTTGCTTATAATTTAGCGCAAGGCAATGGTTTTGTAATAGAAAGTGAAGGCAGGTTAATACCTTTTACCCAACAATTACCTGGCTATTCATTTCTTTTGGCGATAACATATAAGATTTTTGGTCAAGCGAATGATATATTCCTTCAAATTATTCAGGTTATTTTTAGCAGCTTATCAGTATTTTTAATTTTTGGAATTGCTAAAAAGTTTTTTAGTAATAACATAGCTCTATTATCATCTTTTTTATGGGCAATTTGGTTACCAGAGGCGCGAATTAGCGTAGCTGCTCTATATGGCGCTCCGACAGTATTTTTAACATTATTAGCAAGTTATTTGTTTATTTGCGCAGTATTGGATAAAAAACAAATATTTTTTGTCTATTCTGCTGTAATTATAGGATTTACTTCTTATATTCGTTCTGATCCAATTTTATTGCCTGTATTTTTTGGTTTAGCGCTCTGGATTTATAAAAATGATTGGAAGGTAGCGTTAAAAAAGACTTTTCTAATGTTATCTATTGTATTTATAATTCTTTTACCTTGGGGTATAAGAAATTATTCAGTATTTAATAGATTCGTTTTTACAAGGACAGTTCTTTGGCAAAGTATGTGGGAAGGGTTTGGTGAATTTAAAAATCCATTTGGAGCAGTTTTAAGTGATGAAATTACACATAATCAAGTTTTGCAAGATTATCCAGGGATTGATTACGCCTCTCCAGAGTATCAGGATGTTTTAAAAGAGAAAGTAATTAAAGTTTTAAAATCTGATCCTGCCTGGTATTTATCAATGTTGCCTAAAAGATTATTCTTTATGGTTTTTACTCCGCGTGGAAATGGTTTCTTTTCCAGTGTTTTAGATAAAAGTTTTAGTCGCCAGAAATTTTTAGAGGCTAATCCTAAGTTAGGTAACATTGATTACGCTAAATGGCTTTTTAAAAACTGTCCGCAAGAGTTTTTTGCGAGAATTCTTTCAGTTAGTTTATTACAATCTTTATTTATTTTTGCGACTTTGTTAGGTATTTGGTTTAGTCGGAAACAATGGCGTAAAAATTTATTATTACTTTCTCCTTTATTATATTTTTATTTATCTCATTTACCAATTTATTGGGAAGCCCGTTATCTTGTTCCAGGGGAGTTTCCTATGTTAATTTTTAGCGCTGTTACTATTACGACTTTATATAATATTATTAAAAATAAATTAAAATCAAAGTTGGTTTCTACAGCTTAATGACTTATAATAAGAGAGAGTTATTGTATTATGAAAACTATTTATTATCTATTTCTAAGTCTTAGGCCAAAAGGTTGGGTTAAAAATCTTTTTGTTTTTATTCCGTTAGTTGTTGCCGGATTATTTAATTTAGAATTCTTTTTTAAAACAGTTGAAGCGTTTTTCTTGTTTAGTTTGTCCTCTGGCGCAGTTTATCTTTTGAACGATGTTTTAGATAAAGAAAAAGATAGAGAGCATCCGGAAAAATCTAAAAGGCCTATTGCTTCTGGAAAACTTAATACCTCCTTAGCTTTATTTGTTAGTTTAATTTTAATTGTTTTCACTTTGTGGTTTGGTCTTCAAATTAATTTAAAATTTGCAACATTTTTAGCTCTATATATTGTTTTAAATATTGTTTATTCTTTATGGTTAGAAGAGGTACGTTTTATTAATTCAATTTGCGCTGGTTTAGGTTATGTTTTAAGAGTGCATGCTGGAGGCGCAGCTATTAATTTGACTTTAAATATTTGGTATTTTATTTTTAGCTTTTTATTTGGATTAGCGCACTCTTTTTACAAAAAGAAAAAAGATTCTTAATAATGGGTTTTAAAAATAATTATAGAAATAATTACAATAATTACAAAAGTTTTTTTGTAAAGTTTTTCGCAACATGTTTTGGACTTGGTTATAGCCCTATCTTTCCTGGAGTAGTGGGAGTGGCTTTTGGAACTATGATAGCGTATTTAGTTCATCCATTACCTTTTTTTATTAAAATCTTAATAATATTAGCTTTAATTGTTTTTGCTGTTCCTTTGAGCACTAAAGCAGAAAAACTTTTTCATCAGAAAGATTGTAAAAAAATCATTATTGATGAAGTTATCGGTGTATTAATAGCTACAATTTGGTTTACGAATTTACCTGCGATTATGTTTATTGCCATTTTGTTTATTTATGGCTTGTTTGATGCCATAAAAATATATCCTGCTAATATAAGCGAAAATCTTTATAGCGGATGGGGGATTGTAATTGATGATATTGTTGCGGGTATTTATACGGCAATAGCAGTGTTTCTAATATTAAAATTTGTTTATATTTAGAGGTTAAGCTATTGAATTTTAAGATAAACTCGATTTTTTGATAACTTGACTTTCAAAATTATCGAGTTAAAACAAAATTATGATAACAATTACTTTGACAAGGGTTAAAAAAGCTATTTTTCACCCAAAAGCGGCTTTTTCATACCTCAAAGGATATTTGGATGGTCAGTTTTTAAGATTTACATCAAAGAAAAGAATTGATTTAAAAAAAGAATTATCCAAGAGGGTTTACAAGTACTTAAAGAAGCATTTTATTAGAAGGAAAGAACCAAAGTTTTTTGATTTTAATTTTTTAAATGAATTGGCTAATCAGGATTTTATTATAGAAAATGCTGATAGGGTTTGTAATAATGAATTTATTTTTTTAGATGTAAATTCTAAAATATTAAAAAATATTAAATGGAATCAAGATATCAAATCAGGTCATATTTGGCCTAATTTGTTCTATTTAGATTTAAGGGAAAAACTTGTCCAATCTTATAACAAGGGATGGGATATAAAAATGCCATGGGAGTTGTCTCGTTTTCAATACGCTGTTTCTTTGGCTCTATCTTTTTATAAGACTGGAGAGGAGAAATATCTTAAAAAATGGCAGGAATTGATTTTAGATTGGATAGAAAAGAATCCTGTTTATTTCGGACCTAATTGGATCAACGCTATGGAAGTTTCAATAAGGGCTTGCAATTGGATTTTTAGTTGGGAAGTAATAGTGGAAAAATGTAAGAAAGGGGCAAATAATAAATTGAATAAAGAATTTTTGGAGAAGTTTTTAGGTTCTTTAGTTGAGCACGGGAAGTTTGTTTATAGGAATTTAGAATATGCTCCAATTAGATCAAATCATTATTTGTCTGATATTGTTGGTTTGGTCTATTTAGGGATAATGTTTTCAGAATTTAAAGAATCAAAGAGATGGCTAAAGAAAGGATTGAAGGCTTTAGAAGAAGAAATGAAGTTTCAGGTTTATAACGATGGAGTGGATTATGAACTTTCAATTGCTTATCATCGTTATGTAGCAGAACTCTTTTTATGGGCAGGAAGATTGTGTAAAAGGAATAATATTAATTTATCTCTAGAATTTTGGAAAAAATTAAAGAAGATGGTTGAATTTTCTAATTATTATACAAAGCCTAATGGTTTAGCTCCGCAAATAGGGGATGCAGATGACGGGAGGTTGCATATTGTTTGGGAAGATTTTTATAATTGGGATAAGGGGAATCATTTTGCTTTGTTTAATCTTTACAATCATGTTTTTGGAAAGGTTTCAGAAAATAAAGAGAAAATTAGTAAATCTTTTTCTGAATCAGGATTTTATATTATGAGAGATAAGGATTTCTATTTAATTACAGGGAGGAATAAATGTTGTTATGGAAGAGGGGGAAGTCATGTACATAATGATATTTTAAGTTTTGAATTATCAATGTTTGGAAATAATTTTATTATTGATTCAGGAACCTATGTTTATACTCCTGATTTTAAAGCAAGGAATAGGTTCCGTAAAACAAGAGCCCATAATACAGTTATGATAGATAATCAGGAACAGAACCCTATATCTAAAGATCCGTTTTATATTGAGCAAACAGGAGAATTCACGGTAAACCAATGGAAAACAACAGAGGAAGAAATAATATTAGATGCAGAACATAATGGTTATGAAAGATTAAGATGCTCAGTTATTCATAATCGTATATTTTCTTTTAATAAAAAAGAAAGGGTTTTACGTGTAGAAGACAAATTTAAAGGCAGAGGGGACCATGAATTAGAATGGAATTTTCATCTTTCTCCTGAAATTAAGGTTTGGGTTAAAGAGGATAAGGTAGAACAAAAAGAGATTATTCTTATTGGGAATAATGGTTCTTTAATATTCTGCGTTCCTAAGATTTTAAATTGTGTTATTATAGAAGATAAAGTTTCCCCGTCTTACGGGGTTAAAATCCCAGCAAAAACTATTCGTTTAATAGGGTTTCTTAAACAAGGTTTTCCAAAAGAATATAGTTTTGTTTTTCATCTTCTAAAATAACTTATGAATATTCTTATTCATACACAATATTTTCCTCCAGAAACAAATGCTCCGGCTAATCGCTGGGGTTATTTCGCTAAATATTTAGCTGATCAAGGCCATAAAATTACTATTTTAACTTCTTTCCCCAATCATCCATTAGGAAGAATATTAAATGGATATAAAAATCAATGGCGTTTTGACGAAGAAATGGACGGTATGAAGATTATTCGTACTTGGACTTATATTTCTGCTTCAAGAAGATTTATTTCAAGGTTATTTAATTACTTTTCTTTTGCCTTTTCTAGCTATATGAATATGTTTAATAAAGATATTAATCTTTTTATTGCTTCATCTCCTCCTTTGTCAGTGGCTATTGTAGGGGCTATTATTGCCAAAAAGAAAAAGATTCCTTTAATATTGGATTTACGCGATATTTGGCCCGAAGCGGCAGTGAGTACAGGGTATATAAAAAAAGGGTTTTTTTATCATTTAGCAGAAAAATGGGAAAAAAGATGCTATAAACAAGCTCAGAAGATTTTAGTTAATTCTCTGGCCATATTTGAAGAATTAAAGAATTCTAAAGGTGTTCCTTCAAGTAAATTAGAGTTTATACCAAATGGAGCAGATTTGGAGTTTTTTAAAGAAATAAACAATAGTAATAAGATTAATGAAGAATATAATATAAAAGATAAATTCATTGTGCTTTATACTGGACTTTTGGGTTTTGCTCAAGCGCCAGAAGTAATGATTGACGCTGCTAAGATTTTAGAGAATAATAAAGACATAGTATTTTTAATTGTTGGAGGGGGACCATTGAAGAAAGATTTAGAATCTAAAATTAAAGATTTAGAATTAGATAATGTGGTTTTGACTGGACAAAGACCAAGAGAAGAAATGCCTGTCTTTGTAAGCAGGGGAGACATCTGTTTAGTTCCATATAAAAATTCTTCTACTTTTCAAAAAAATGTTCCATCAAAAATGTTTGATTATATGGCTTCTGGAAAACCAATTATAATTAATTTAGAAGGTGCTGCAAGTGATATTATTATTAAAGCTCAGGCAGGTTTGGTTGTAGAGCCAGAAAATGCTTTAGCTTTAGCAAAAACTATTGAGCAGCTATATAATAATAGATTTTTAAGGAAAAAAATGGGAAATTCTGGAAAGGTATATGTGGAAAAACATTATGATAAAAAGAAAATTAGTAAACAATTAGAAATAATCTTAGAAAATGTTGCAAAATAAAATAAAATCTACGTTTTTAATAATAGGGGATTTACTCGTTCTTTATTTATCTTTATATCTGGCGATATTATTAAGGCATGGTTTGCCTTTTAATAAAGAGGTATTTTCTCAGTGTTTTTTGCCTTTTTCTTATATTTTCTTAATTTGGACCATTCTGTTTTCTATAAGCCATCTTTATGAATTAAGATACGCAGCAAACAAGAAAAAGTTTTTTGAAATGGTTTTTAAGTTGTTTAGTTTAGCTACCATCATTTCTGTTATCTATTTTTATTTATTTGTTCCTTCTT
>Ga0265592_1001275_pt1 | contig 11156 bp, 8 predicted proteins | sample saktaG_7_FD_190141 | JGI IMG/M metagenome (GOLD analysis project Ga0265592, IMG submission 190141) | Saline water microbial communities from Sakinaw Lake, British Columbia, Canada - sak_2010_1_5_120m | ecosystem: Environmental > Aquatic > Non-marine Saline and Alkaline > Saline ... | reverse complement strand
AATGGGCAGTGAATATTGTTCTCTTCTCCAGTCGTTAAGAGTTCTTTTATGAACGCTAATTCTATCTGCGAAAGAAAACCATGAAATATCTAATTTGTTAATCGCTTTCAATAAAAAATTATGTTGCTCTCCAGAAGGGAAAACAACTCTTTTTAAGTATTTGGAATTTAACGACTTAGCCATTATTCCATTTTAACATAATAAATAATAAAAACAATATTCTTATTCTAAAAAGAAAGCGGGACACTCAGGTTAAGTACCGATCCACATAAGGAATTATAAGGCTTTTTAGCTATTTGAAAAGGGATCAGTTTGATGTATGTGGGTCGTGGACGATGTTAGGACCTGTTTAATAAAAAGACCGATGGCATAGGACGTCATCGGTCAATTGGTAATTTTGGCTTGGAGCTAAAAATGTTTTTCCATTGAAAGCAGTGGTTCCAATGATTTATTATTCTCTTCTTCTACGAGATAAGCCAATTTTACATTTCTTCTTGGATATTTCTTTTTCCACTTTACTACAATTTTTTTTGCAATATCAAACTGTTTTTTAAAAAACTCTTCTTCTTTCTCAGACAAGGAGTTACAGTGAGATGAATTAACTTGTTTAATTAATATCTCAAAACCTTTAATGCTTGTATAAGATATTTCTATTTTTCCAAAGATGGGTGGAAAACCAGTACATGGAGTTGGAGACATCGTCTCTTTAAGTTCTCTAGCTTGAGCATCAAGCATAGCAATTTGTTTAGCAATATTTTCAAGAAATTTGAATAAAGCTTCAGAACATCCCTCTAAATGTCGTGTAACTTTTAATTCTTTGTATAATTCATTTTCTTTATTCCGAGTCAGTGCCATTGCTAAAATTGGTGCAATGCCGATTTTATCTTCTTCAATGTAAAGAGGTCCAAGAGGAGGTATCAATTTTAAATATTGTCGTGTAAGGCGAGAGGTTGGAAAACTAAAATTTGTTGCTTTTCGGATTACGCCCAATCTCATCTTCTCTTCTTCTTCAAATTGCATAGGAATTTGGCACAAAAACTCAAAGATTTTATCAGCTTCTTTCTCATCTTTGGTTTCCCTCCACCATTCTGCAATTTCTGCAAGTATCGCACGTCTTGTCTTAAGAAGAATCGGGATATTAATGTCAACTAGATTACTTTCGTTTTCGGTGAAATACTCTGGAACTTGATCTACTTCAAAAGTTGGAAGCTTTTTGTAGATATTCATTATCATGTTTGTCTTAGAAATTTGAGCATTCAATTTAGCTTTATCAACCTCTTTGTCTCCATATGGAAGGCCATATGGAAATTCTTCAAAATCATAGTTCTTTTTAACAAATTTAAGTAAAAAGAAATCATCCACAGCTTTTAAAAGCCATTTAAAATACTGCAATGCTGACTTATCTGCATTTTCATTACAAGCAGTTTGGAATACCTCCTTTATTTTTTCGACACGAGCAGATGGATTAATATCCACAAGTATAGTACATAGCGCCCAATTTTCGCTTTCCCTCACAATACTCAATAGATTCTCATATTCTTGCATTCTCATAATATTCTCTCCTTTTTATGGCCGCAGCCACTGTTTATTACTCTTCTCTCAAGAAAAGCTTTTAGTATTCACTCGCAAGTGAATACTAAAAATTACTTTCAATATTTTATCTATCATTCTTTTACATTTAAATTATCCTCCTTTCTAATTTTTTAAGAACAAAACTTAGACATATCTCAAATAAAAAAATAATCTTATTCAAGATTATTTACAATACCACTTTTAGGTTAAAAGTCAATGAATTGATTGCAAGTCGTGAACGAATTTAGAATCTGTCTTATATATTAAAACATTTCAATAATGGGCTTTCTTGTTTTTTATAAATCTATAAAAAAACCACTAAAATACGTAGTGGTTTAATTCGCTAATAAGTTCTCCAAGATTGGAGAATATCTTTTAAAGATAATAATTTCTCCATTAATATATCTTACCAAAAAATCGCCCAAATAAAAAGACTATTTCCATCTGCGGAGAGGGTGGGATTCGAACCCACGCGAGGAAAACCTCAACACATTAGCAGTGTGTCGCTTTAAACCACTCAGCCACCTCTCCAATATGTGTTATATTAACATCAAAATATTCATAAATCAAATTGAAAAATAATTATTTTTGTGATATTTTAAAGCCAATGCCCTCGTAGTTTAACGGATAGAATACGGGCTTGCGGAGCCCATGACAGAGGTTCGATTCCTCTCGAGGGCACAAATTTATGCAATTAGACACTCCCATTCAAAATATTCCCCGAGTAGGTCCCGTTTTTTTGAAACGGCTTAAAAAGATGAAAATCAAAACTATCGAGGACCTGCTTTTTCATTTTCCTCATAGGTATGAGAATTTTTCTAATATTCGTCCAATTTCTAAAATTAAAGCCAATGAAACTTGTTGTTTACAAGGAAAAGTTTTAGAAATAAAAACTTCCCGCACCTGGAAAAAGAAAATGTTCATAACCGAAGCAATTATCCAAGACAAAACAGGAGCTATAAAAGTTGTCTGGTTCAGCCGACCATATATTGCCAAAACACTAAAAAAAGATGATTGGGTTTGCTTAGCCGGAAAAGTTAATTCCAACCAGAATGGATTCTTTCTTTCTAATCCTGTTTACGAGAAAATATTAAGAGTAGAAAATAAATTATCTGTAGATGGGCTAACTCATACGGGAAGAATGATTCCTGTTTACCCAGAAACAGAAGGACTATCTTCTAGATGGCTCCGTTCTATCTTAAGACCATTATTGGCTCAATTCAAAAATCAGGTTCCCGAGGTTCTGCCCCAAGAAATACTTAAAAAATACCATCTTATTTCCCGTAACCAAGCTATCTGGCAGATTCATTTTCCAGATTCATCTTCTCTCGCTGAAAAAGCAAGAGAGAGATTCGCTTTTGAAGAGCTTTTTTTAATTCAAGTTTTTATTTTGAATGAAAAATTCAAGTTAAACAAAGAAAAGTCTCCCGCTATCCCTTTTAATGTTAAAATTACCAAACGATTTGTAGATTCCTTGTCTTATAAATTAACAGACGCTCAAAGAAAAAGTACCTGGCAGATTTTAAAAGACATGGAAAATCCTAGGCCTATGTCTAGATTATTAGAGGGGGATGTTGGTTCCGGAAAAACAATAGTAGCCGTAATTGCTATTCTGAATGTGGTTAAAGCCGGCTATCAAGTTGCTTTTATGGCCCCCACGGAGATATTGGCTAAACAGCATTTTCAAGAAGTTTCAAAATTATTAAGGCCTTTTAAAATTAGAATTGGATTTTTAACTGGAAAAGAAGATAAAATTATTTCATTAAAACTAGAAAATGAAACCATAGAAATATCTAGATATAAATTATTAGAAAAAACAAAAAAGGGAGAAGTAGATGTTTTAATTGGTACCCATTCTTTAATTCAAGACAAAGTAAAGTTTAGTTCGCCGAGTGAAGGAAAGATTGGCGGATTAGGACTTTGTATTGTGGATGAACAACATCGTTTTGGAGTAGAGCAAAGAGCGAGATTAATTCAACGCCCTTCATCTGATTCTAAAAAAAGAGTTATCCCTCATTTATTATCCATGACTGCTACTCCCATTCCCCGTAGTTTAGCTCTTACTATTTATGGAGATCTTGATTTATCTATTTTAGATGAAATGCCCAAAGGGAGAAAAAAAATAATTACTAAAGTTGTCCCCCCCAAAGAAAGGGATAAGGCCTTTGATTTTATAAGACAACAAATTGAAATGGGGAATCAGGCATTTGTTATTTGCCCCCGAATAGAAGTCTCGGAGAAAAAAACTAATTCTAGTTGGAATAATGTCAAAGCCGTGAAAGAAGAATATGCAAAGTTATCGGAACAAATTTTCCCAGATTTAAATATAGAAATGTTGCATGGAAAAATGAAAACGAGTGAAAGAACAAAAATAATGAGAAATTTTAAAAATAAAAGGATCGATATTTTAGTTGCCACATCCGTGGTTGAAGTAGGAATTGATGTTCCTGATGCTACAGTGATGATGATCCAAGGAGCGGAAAGATTCGGACTAGCCCAGTTACATCAATTTAGAGGAAGAGTAGGAAGATCGGATATCCAATCCTATTGTTTCTTGCTTGCTGATTCATCCTCCCCAAAAACTCATCAGAGGTTAAGAGCGATAGTTAAATCAGAAGATGGGTTTAAACTATCTGAAAAAGATTTAGAAATTAGAGGACCTGGTAGTTTATATGGAGCCAAACAATGGGGAATTCCTGATTTGGCAATGAAGAATTTTCAAAATATTGCCCTCGTAGAAAAAACAAGAAATTCCGCATTAGAGATTTTAAGGCAAGACCCATCTTTAAAAAAATATCTCCATTTAGGGGATAAGTTAAAAAAGTTTCAAAAGACAATTCATTTGGAATAAAACAATGTATTGTTATTTTCTGGGCTTTGGGGTATTCCAAAATTCTAAATCCTTTCCGAGGATTAATTTTATTTGAGCATCAAGGGCTGGAAATGCTCCAAATATTATTAAAGTAATTGGAAGAAATCCCCATTGTAAAATCATAAATATCTTTTTAAACCGACCTATATTTTTAGGCATAGGAGGTAGAAAAAGAATATTTATTAAGGCCCCCGTAATCATCCCGACCATTGAAAAAGTTAAAATGATTGCCGTTATGTTTGGAAGCTTAAAAGAAAGAATCGTAGTATTAAATGCTTCTCCCCCAAAAAATATGGGTAGCCATCCTAGAAAACCAATTAATAAAGAAGCGCAAGCCCAAGACCAAAAACCATCTAAAAGAACTAGCGCATGAAAAATCTTTTTTTTAATAGGAATTCTTTTATTTTTTAAAAAATTAAAAAAAACATACGGTATTTCGATAACTCCCCAGGCCCATCGTTTTTGTTGTTTGTATTGATTTATTATGGTTTTTAAAAAATTTTCGCCCATTACTACGTCCATGGAGATAGGATAATATAAGGGAATAACTTCATAATCGCCATTATATTTCAAAAACGCTTTCCAAAATATTCGAGAATCATCAGACACAATATTATGAGGATATCCGACATTAAAAAAGACTTCGCCAGACATTGAATGTGATGAATAAGTGACTAACTGTTCTGGTTTTTCTTGCTGCATCATCTGCCAAAAACTATTGGAAGCAGCTACAACCCTAGTAAATGCTTTCGATTGCCAAATATTATTATGATAAACAGGTATGGGTTGAAAACTAGATCTTTCGGGTCTTTTAGCTTTAAGATAACAATAAACTAAACGATTGAAATATTCTGGATAAACTTTAGTGTCAATATCAAAAGCAGATACAATAATATTTTTTAACGGTATTTTTTCTTGTTCTATCAACTTTCTAACTTGCTTTCCGGCAAAAGCCATATTTGAGCCTTTGCCTCTTACTTCTCCTTCAACATTACTAGGATGTTCGGTAATTAAAAAACTATGGAAACAATTTCCATAATATTTTTCAGCCTTCTTGCCTATTTCTCTTGATTCTTCTCCTCCGGCTTGCTCTTGAGCCAAAACAACAATCATTCTGTCTTTGGAATAAATAGAATTTTTAAGCGACTCTAATGTTTCATTAACCACTTCCCAGTTTTCTTTGGCCATTGGTAATATTACTAACTGATAAACATTTTTTGATTCGGGATATTTTTTAATTTCTTTTCCCCAGTCAATTTTAAGATTCTTTTTCATTTTCCGAAAAGAAACAATTTGATAAAAAGAAAGATAATAAACTTTTAAAGTCCAATAAACATCAAAAATAATTACGAAAAAAGCAACCCAAATTGGTTTGGACCAAGAAAATACTAAAGCGAATGTTAGAGTAGTTATACTCAAAAAGCCGGGTAATATTTCCAATAAACGATAAGTCAGCCTATCTCTAGCATCTGGGATATCAGAAATCCGACCAATTCCAATATAGTTTTGCATAGTGACCCTACGGGGAGTCGAACCCCGGTTTCTAGGATGAAAACCTAGTGTCCTAACCACTAGACGATAGGGTCATATAGTAATAAACTAACTTAAAATTTGAAAAATTACAATACTTTAGGTAAGATTAAGAATATGATTATACTTTCTATTGACACGTCTTGTGATGACACATGTATTGCCATATTAAAAATTGAAAAGAAAAAAATCAAAGTTCTTTCTAATATTATTTCTTCCCAAGTAGATATCCATAAAAAATATGGAGGAGTTTATCCCAGTTTGGCAAAAAGAGAACATGAGAAAAATTTAGTTCCTGTTTTGAAACAAGCTCTTCAAAAAGCTCAGAATAAGAAGAAATTCAAAAAACCAGATCTAATTGCAGTTACCATAGGACCAGGGTTAGATCCTTGTTTATGGGTAGGACTCAATTTTGCTAAATCTTTATCTCTTGTTTGGGATATCCCTTTAGTCCCTGTTAATCATATCGAAGGACATATATTTGCTAACTTTTTGTCAAAAATCAACTTAAATTTTCAAAAACTATTACCAGCCATCTGCCTTATTGTTTCTGGAGGACATACTCAGTTAATACTCATTAAGAAAATCGGAAATTATAAAATAATCGGAGAGACAAGAGATGATGCCGCTGGAGAATGTTTTGATAAGACAGCCCGGATTTTGGGACTTGCTTATCCAGGAGGACCAAGTATTGCTCAAGAAGCTGAAAAACTTTTAATTTCTGATTCTCAAATTGCAATTAAACTGCCCAGACCAATGATATACTCAAAAGATTATGATTTTAGTTTCTCTGGGTTAAAAACAGCTGTTTTATACGATTATAAAAAAAGAAGTAAAAAAATAAGAACTTCCCAAAAATATATTTCGGCAATGGCCAAAGAAATTCAGCAAACAATTATTGATGTTTTGATTAAAAAAACAATTAAAGCAGCTAAGGATTATAAAATAAAAAACATAATCTTAGGAGGCGGCGTAATTGCTAATAAAGAATTACAAAAACAATTTAAGGAAAAAATTAAAAAAGAAATACCTAATTCCTTGCTTCTAATTCCCGATTCTAATTTATGCACTGACAATGCAGCCATGATTGGAATAGCAGGATATCTTAATAAAAATAAAGCATTAAAAGATGCTCAAAAAATTAAAGTAAACTCTAATTTAAGAATATGATATCTAAAACTTATAAGCCCAATGAAATTGAAAATAAGATTTATAAACTCTGGGAAAAATCTGGAGTTTTAAAATCCAATTCCCAAAGCAAGAAAAAGCCATTTTGTATTATTATGCCTCCCGTTAATGCCAATGGTTCTCTTCATGTCGGCCATGCTGTTTTTATCACTTTAGAAGACATAATGATTCGTTCTCAAAGGATGATGGGGAAAGAAGTTTTATGGCTTCCGGGAGTTGACCATGCTGGTTTTGAAACCCAGGTTGTTTTTGAAAGATACTTAAAGAAGCAAGGAAAAACAAGATTTCAATATTCATCAGAACAACTCTATAAAATGATTTGGGATTTTTGTGAAAAAAATAAGAAGGTTGTTAAAAATCAATTCAAAAAATTGGGGGTTTCTTGTGATTGGTCAAAAGAAAAATTTACCTTGGACAAAGATATTATTAAGATTGTTTATAAAACATTTAAAAAACTTTATGATGATAAATTAGTTTATAGAGGAAACCGGGTTATAAATTGGTGCCCTCATCATGAAACATCACTTTCCAATTTAGAAGTCAAACATAAACAAATAAATGGAAAACTTTATTATATAAGATATCCCTTAAAAGATTCTAAAGACTATATTACTGTGGCGACCACAAGGCCCGAAACAATGCTGGGGGATACAGCTGTGGCCGTAAACCCAAAAGATAAAAGATTTAAAGATTTAATTGGTAAAAAAGTTATTTTGCCTTTATTAAATAGGGAAATACCAATTATTTCCGATAAAAGGATAGATATGAATTTTGGTGCTGGAGCGCTTAAGGTAACTCCATCCAGTAGTGAGATAGACTTTGAAATTGGCAAAGATCATAACTTAGAAGTCATTAAAATTATTGATAAAAAAACAAGAATGACTGAAAAAGCTGGTAAAAAATATGAAGGGCTAAAAATTATGGAATGTCGAAATAAGGTTATAGAAGATTTAAAAAATTTAAACTTATTTGAAAAAGAAGAAGATTATAAACATAATATTGCTATCTGTTACAAATGTGAAACTCCAATTGAACCTTTGATATCAAAACAATGGTTTGTCCGAATTAAACCATTAGCTGAGAAAGCAATAAAAGTAGTGCATGAAAAAAAGGTTGAATTTATTCCCTCTCATTTTAAAAAGATTTATCTTTATTGGATGAAGAATATTCGAGACTGGAATATATCAAGACAAATTATATGGGGGATAAGAATGCCTGTTTGGTATTGTAAAGATTGCCAAAATATTATAGCCACAGACGGAAAAGTACCTCAGAAATGTTCAAAATGCGGAAGTAAAAATTTAATCCAAGAAACTGATACTTTCGATACGTGGTTTTCTTCTGGACAATGGCCATTTGCAACTTTACTTAGTCAAAGTAAAACAAAAAATAAAAAAGGAAATATTTTTGACTTTACTACTGATGACTTTGAATATTTTTATCCCACTGCTATCATGGAAACCGGAAGAGATATTCTTTTCTTCTGGGTAGCAAGGATGATTATGCTAGGGATATACGCCACAAATAAAATTCCTTTTCATAAAGTTTATCTTCACGGTTTAGTCCTGGCCAAGGACCGCCAAAAGATGTCAAAATCAAAAGGCAATGTAATCGACCCTTTGGGAGTTGCCGATATTTATGGGTCTGATGCTTTAAGAATGGCCCTTGTTTTTGGAACAAGCCCGGGCAGAGATGTTGTTATTTCTGAAGAAAAAATTATAACTCAGAAAAAGTTTGCTAATAAAATTTGGAATGCCACTAGGTTTGTTCTAGCGAATAAATCTTCCCAAGTTTACCCTGAGAATAAGCTACTTAGCACTAATAAAAACTTAACAAAAGCAGATAAAGAAATATTAAAACAACTTGATAAGACAATTAAATCAATAACCAAGAATTTAGATAAGTCTTACTTTCATGAATCAGCACAAGATATGTATCATTTTTTCTGGCATAAATTTTGCGATAAATATATAGAAAAATCTAAAAATCAAATTCTGAATGCTAAAAATCAAAAAGAAAAAGAAAGTACTCAGAAAGTTTTATTATATGTCTTATTAAATTCCATAAAACTTTTACATCCTTTTATGCCTTTCATTACCGAAGAAATTTATCAACAACTACCTTTAAAAAATAAGAAAAAATGTTTAATGGTCGAAACCTGGCCAAAATAAATATCTATTATGATTTATATACTTTATCTTTTTGGTTTCTTGCCTAGTATTATTTGGCTTTTATTCTATTTACGAAAAGATGTTCACCCCGAATCAAATGAGCAAATCTTAAAGGTATTTTTTTATGGCATAATAGTTGCTTTTTGCGCCATTCTTGTAGAAATAATGTTCAAAAAGATATTGCCGCCTAGGTCAGTTTTATATATTTTCATTGGGGGAGCATTTGTGGAAGAATATCTAAAATATCTGGTAGTGAAATTTGAGATATTAAGAAATCCAGAATTAGACGAACCATTTGACATTATGCTTTATATGATTATTGCCGCCTTAGGATTTGCTGCTCTAGAAAATATCTTGATTCTTTGTAAATATCATCCATTTTTAGAATTATCAACAACATTAAACATAACAACTTGGCGCTTTTTAACCGCTACATTTTTACACACTTTGTCTTCTGGAATTTTAGGATATTTTTTAGCTCTTTCTTTTCTAAATTTAAAAAATCAGAAAAAGTTGTTTTTAATTGGATTATTTTTAGCAAGCACCTTGCATGGTTTCTATAATTTATTTATAATAAGAGGTAGTATATGGATATTAATTTTGATTCTTCCAATTACAGCTTTATTGATTTTGATCTGCTGTAAAAAATTAAAGAGAATAAAAGGTATTTGTCTAATAAAATAACTAATTAATAATATGTCTTTTTTTAAAAAGCTCAAAACGGAAATTGATTCTGATGAGAAAATAGAAGAAAAAGTCCCCCAGAAAAAAATAGAAAAAAAATCAGTTCCTGTCCAAAAATCCAAAAAAGAATCTGAGAATTGGATGGAGACGGATGGACAATTAGCAATTGATGTTTATCAAACCAAAGATTTTTTTGTTGTTCAGGCGCCAGTAGCTGGAATAAAGCCCGAAGATTTGAATATCTCCGTGGAAAACGATTTTCTGATTATAAAAGGAAAAAGAGAGAAAACAGAAGAAATACAAGAAAAAGATTATTTTTACCAAGAATGCTATTGGGGATCTTTCTCTAGAAAAGTAAGTTTACCAGAAAATCTTGATTCATCAAAAATAAAAGCCTCTCTGAAAAAAGGAATTTTAACTGTTAAGATGCCAAAGATTACTAAAAATCCTAAGAAGATTACTATTCAAGAAGAGGATTAAATAAGTCAAAATTGATTCAAATTTAAAAAAGCCTTTAACGGCTTTTTTAATTGTGCCCTCGAGAGGACTCGAACCTCTACTCCCTTTCGGGAACAACGTCCTAAGCGTTGCGCGTGTACCAATTTCGCCACGAGGGCTTGTTTGCTCTAATTTTCATTCTAACAAAAACTGGAGCGGATTTAAACCCGCTCCAGTAAATATAAAATTATATTTTTGTTTACACTGTTATGGAGTCAAAATATTTGTTACCAAAGGCACCATCCCCCATGCTAATACAGCTACTGCTATTCCTATTAAAGCATATATTAACATTTGTCTCGCTTTAGCAACATTTTCTGGATTACCACCTGCAGTTAAGAATGTCCAAGCAGCTACAAGAATAAATAGAACTGCTACAATTAATACAAATCCACTAAACCAGTCCACGATTTTTTGGATTAAGGAATCCATCTCATCCAAATTGCTAATTATCGGTGTTCCAGTTGCTATTATCGGTGTTCCAGTTGCTGCCATTACAGGCATTATAGCTGGTAACATAAAAAGGGATACCAAGCTGATTAAAATTAATGTTGATAAACTTTTTTTCATATTATTAAAGTTTTGTTTTTATCTTCTACTAATAAATCGACCTTTTTATTGTTATATTTTTACGGTGTTGT
>Ga0265592_1001270_pt1 | contig 11186 bp, 11 predicted proteins | sample saktaG_7_FD_190141 | JGI IMG/M metagenome (GOLD analysis project Ga0265592, IMG submission 190141) | Saline water microbial communities from Sakinaw Lake, British Columbia, Canada - sak_2010_1_5_120m | ecosystem: Environmental > Aquatic > Non-marine Saline and Alkaline > Saline ... | reverse complement strand
CCGCCTGTATATCCTGGAGGGCTTGCTGAAAATCGAATCCGTTATCTTCTTGCATCTTGTCAGTTCTCCTTGTTCTACTGATCATATCAGCTTTCAGTTAACTGACACAGAATTCTGAACACCCTCGGGGACAGCGCATGGACAAACTCTTCATCTCTGGGTGCCCAAGTTTTTCAGTGGACAGACCCCTCCACAGTCCCACCAACCCCACATTGGAGTTACTATAACGTGGGAAGTTTTTCTGTTCAGAACATAAACCAATTTGCTCCCCTTATTCCCACTCCCCCTTCCCCTTTAGCAACCTTTGATAACGCTACCTCAGTTTCTTACGACCTCGCTTTTAATCCCCAAGGACCGACAGTGACAGATGCATTCACGTCTCTGTCTTTTGATAATTCGTTTTGGTGTCCTTACGTTGAAATTGGGTTCTGGTCAGGGGATGTTCTTAGTATAGCTTACAGTTTTTCAGCATTTAGCTTTAGCAATAGTTTTCAGAAAAATATACCTGCAACCTACTACCCCGTTGCCAATAGTCTGATAGATTCTTATAACTTTTCCAGTATTGGTTTTAATGCTAACGGCACACCCGCAATCCCAAACACCACTCCAATATATGCCCCCTTTACTTCGATAAGGATTGGGGATTCAACATCAGTACAGTATAGTTACTTGATAAACCCACTCAGTGGCAACAGACAATTCTATGACAATGGCGTTCTGGTTTCCCCCGTTCCAGTAACAGAGAACCTCTCAGTAAGTCTGAATGCAAATTGTTATGAAAACCGTCTGGCGTTTCTAATCATGGGTCCAATTCTCCGTCGGTACGAATTGGGGATGTCATTAGGACCTGTAGCTACCCTGGTACACTCCACATTAAACTACCAGAATATCATCCTTGACCTAAATAATAACGTTCTTCCTCCCGTTTTTCCGAACATAGGGAGCAATGTTAAAGACCAGTGGACCTTTGGGGCTTTCGGAAGCTTGGACCTGAGAGTGAGTTTGTCTAATACTTTCTTTGGCTGTTCGATTGATTATGTCTCATATCTGTCCACCAAACACGGACTGAATGATATTCAGGGTACCATAAACCCAGGTGGCAGCAGTATCGGATTTGGTGGGGGTATAAAATTTTAATGGATCCATCAATTCCAGTAAAAAACATGTTGGTTTTTTAGACCATTATTTTTATATATGTCACATCATATAGGGTGTTACACCTACTATAATATCTGATGATAGTGGGACCATTATCCAACCTGAACCATTCATAATGGACTTCTAAAGTTATCTGAAACTGGTAATAACTTGGTCTTAAACTGATATAGGACGTAAAAAATACCTACATCTGGGCATGTTTTTGTAATTTAAGTCATCTTGGGTAGGATTATGAGTCTATTTGGGATATCCTTGATAATGAAATATTTACAGCATTAATATCTACATCACATCCAATGAATCTTCTATTTAACATCTTAGATGCCAATGCAGTTGTTCCTGAACCTAAAAATGGGTCCACTATTAAATCATGCTCAATGGATAAATTTTCAATAATATATTCAGATTCCTTTATTCCTTGCTCCCATTCATGGTGTTCCTTTGTTACTCCATCACCAGTTATAACATCATTAATCCATTGGAGGTCTGGTTGATATTGACCATTGGAAAACATCAATATAGGTTTCCATCGTCCATCAATCCGATATACATGATGAGGTTTCTTGGCTGATGGATAGACTATGGCCATTGTCCACACATATTTTAAATGTTCAGATAACCTTTTAATGCTCTCATCCAAGATATTGGTGCTTGAATAGCAAACCAGTAACTTACCTATTTTTAGTTTTTGAGAAGCAAATAATGACAAGTCAGACCAGTCATCTAAATTTTCTTTTAGATATATTGGGTCTGTAAAAATTAAATCCACTGAATTATCAGGAATATCATCTAGAACTTCCCTAAAATCACCATGTATAATTTGCATCCTTTTATCAGGCAACATATCTTTTGCATCATTAGCAGCAGATTCCCTTCTGGTTTCTCTATCCCGTTGACGTTGCAGGTATGAGGCAAGAGACAGGAACTGAACTGATGTTAACTCCTCATTTCTTTTTTTAATAACTTCCAGTCGTTCTTCAAATAATATGTTGGGAATACAAGATATTTGCTGCCATCTTGAACTTTGCTTTCGTGATATTCCAATGTCTGACAGTTTGGATGAAAACTGTGACATAGTGTCACGGTTTTGTGGCCTACCGCCTTCATGTACAATTATTTCCGTAAGTATATTTCCAAGTTTTCTTTCAGACCTGATTTTAATTTCAGCAGCAATATTCTGAATCTCTAAACTTTGTCCTGATTGTTTAAGATAAACTTGGATGGCGGCCATCTTATCCCTTATTATTTTTACTTCACTTACTTGAGATGCTAGTTCCAATTCATATCTAGCCTTTTCAAGATGAATTACATAATTTGATTCTTTCAATTGGGGAAGTTGTATCACCTTGTTATCTGAATGCTCATTCATCATGATTTCTCCATAATCTTAAATAATGTGAAAAATGACCCAATTGAATCCAATGTGATCCAATGTGAAAATCCCTTAAAATTTGAATAGCATTATTTGATGATTTTACTAAATCAATTTTGGACCTGATTATCCTATGGCGTTCCTAACTGATACCTAAATTAGATTATGGGGATATTTCAAAAATATATCTTGACACTAAGATACTGGTTAGATATGTGGACTAACCGAATCATCCTTGGTTCCACTACTTAGGAGGTCAAATCATGTCCGATGTTGACGTTAGCTTCTTTGGACTTCAGGATGAACCGTTCTCTGTTAGTCCAGACCCAATCTATTTCTACTTATCACAGTTACATCGGGGCATACTTGAGAAAGTTAGATATGTTGTCAGAAGGAGGCAGGGGTTGGTTGTCCTTTTTGGAGATGTCGGGACTGGCAAGACCTCGATGGCTCAACTCCTATACAATCGCCTCTCTGAGACTAATAAGGTCTATTATATTCCCCTTCCAATATATTCTTCAGAGATGCAGATGGTTAAAGAAATCGCAGGAGAATTTGGAATTGGTCCCAAAATAAGCTTATTGGCACAGGTAAAAGCCATTAGGGAACACTTAATCCAACTCTATTCTGACGGCATAAGTCCAGTGCTTATCATTGACGAGGCCCAACAGCTCAGAGGCAAACAATTTGAAATTATCCGTCAATTTTCTAACTTTGAACTCCCAGACACAAAACTTATTCAAATGGTCCTTTTGGGGCAATCGGAACTCAGGAACAAGTTAAGATTGAAGAGGGCATTAACATCTAGGATTGCAATTACCTCCACATTAGAGGCTTTCACTCCAGGCGACATGAATGAGATGATATCCTTTAGGATTCAGAGAGCCGGGGGGACTTCTGATATTATATCGAATGAAGCTTATCTAAAAACCTATGACCTATCAAAGGGGATTCCACGTGAGGCAATGCACGTGTTGGGACTTTCACTTGAAATAGCATTTCACAATCAACAAAAAATCATTACTCCTGATGTTGTGGACTTGGCATATCAAGAGGCTCACAAATGACATCACTAAAAGGCTTTGACTCAATGTATGAGGATATTCCAAAGGTCTCCGATATTCCCTTACCAGGAACTTACGCTCACCTTAGGTGGATAGCGGAACAGAAACGAATTGAACAGGTGAAGACAAAAGAATCTGAACCTGTTGATAAGGATATGTTGATAACTGATTCTTTATGTGATGAAACAATCTTAGGTAACCCATCATCCTATGATGCTCAACCGTTACATAATGATAGTTCATCATCATCTGATAAGTTATCACCTAATAACCAACCATCACATCATGCTAAACGGTCACGTAGAACCGACTTACCTCGCCTGGTTAAACTGGGCCAGGAAATCCCAATAACAATAGAACAGCAGCCAGTTCAAATTTTATATAACTATTGTCGTCGGGATAGGGATGTTGTCGGGATTATGTCATCACTTACCGGAGATGAATGGAAGGTATATTGTTATCTATTATCCGAGACTCACGAGAAATGGGAAGGTGAGACGCATTGCTGGACCAGTCATCACGTCATCAGGGAAGAGACTGGGTTGGGATGTAAGCGCACGGTTGGAATTGTCCTTGAGTCACTCGAAGCAAAAGGGTTGATACAACGGACATTCACAGGAAATAGGGTGGTTAAGCGGAGCCAATACCGAATATTCCTTCCATGTGAGATGCCAGGTTATAACGGAGAAACTAAACTATCTTATACCCGCCGTCAACGTGATAAATAATCATCATGTGATAATTAATCTCCTAATGATATAATATCTCCTGTTGATAGTTTATCATCATATGATAAGATTGTATCATGTGACGTGAACTGGTGCTTATTCATCCGCCTCTAATAATAATATTAAAAAATAGTTCTTAATATTGCCAGGGCACATGTGGATAACTCAAATCCAACCCAACAAAAAAACCACTTGCCAACCCCAACATCCAGACCATAAAGTCCGGCATAAAAACCTACAAGATATCGATTTCAATCTCGTGACCATTCAATCACACGACTTAAGACCATCTTAAAGTTCTTTTTAGGACATTTTTAAGAAGTAAATCTTCCTACTTATACCAATAACAATCCAGTTAGAATCCATTGGATCCAATCAAGTAAATTACAATGGTTTCAGTTATGAGTAAAAACCTACCAATCTATTCCAGGAACAAAATTACACTATGAATATATTAACCCCCCACCAAAACCTGCAATCTGTAGATTTATTACCGGATTAATTATTTCAGACAGTTACAACACATCAAAAAAAACACGTCTAATGTCTCATTTAAGGGGTTTTATTACAGGAATAAGGATTACATCAAAGAATGGGTTATCTTGGTTAAAAATGGCATTACAGACGATATTTTTGTTGATGTAAATCCAAAGTCCAAATCATAAACCCATTGATTGATATAAAATGTATATCTTGCTGATAATGGTGAAGTTTAATGATGTTTAATTTGGATGGACACCCTATTTTCAAGTCCTCCAAGAAAATTTAATCTTGTCCTGGTTCACCTAAAAATGATGTATCACTATCCAAGTATCTCCAAAACAGTAAATCAGTTAATCCGCCACGAGTATTACCAGTAAGGTTTGCATCACCATTTTCCCTTGCTTTTGCTAATGCAGCATCTTCAAGTAATATAGGTAATCTCACACTTGTTGACCTGCGTTTCCCTTTAAATCTTGGTCTATATGTTGGTTCCTTAAGTTTTTGTTCTTCTATTTCAGCCAATTTATTAGCGGCATTTACAAGACTAGCAACCATTTCTGGAGTTAAACTTGGCATAATATCAATTGGTTTGTTTTTAGGTATTTGGACTGATGTAGAACCTTCCATTGGCCAAAGTCCATGTTTAATCCAAGTTTTCAATTTGGATTTTCTATTAATATCTTTAGGCAATACTTTAATCAGAGACTTACTTTCTGATAATTTTTCTTCAATCATCAACCTATTCATCTCTAGTCTTAAACTTAGTGATTCTTCTGCTATCTTGTCAGTACTTTTTCCTGGCATTTTACAATCCTCTCTGAAGTATTGATTTAATGGTGTGATGATTCCAGTTGCCAGACCGAGATTGAAACCCTTCATTTTCTAGTTTTTTGCATATTTTTCTGTACGACATTTTTGATGATGATAATTGATGGATACGATTAACTGCTTTTAATTCCATTGGATCAGGAATCAAAGTCTTAGTATCATCTGCTACGGTATATCCAAATGGTATCTGACCTAATCTTCTACCTTGTGATTTTCTAATCTTTCTCCCTTCATTACACCGTTCACGTATCATATTTCTCTCTAATTCAGCGGCTCCGGCCATAATTGTTAAAAAAAATTTTCCAGCAGAACTGCTGGTATCAATGGTTTGACCACCTAAGTTTAATATATGCAACCCAATGTTCAGTTTTTCCCACATCTCTACATTATTTAAACAATCACTTGCTGACCTAAAACCTCTATCCAACTTGGTTATAACTACACAGACTGGTTCTATCTGAGTACATAATGTATCAATTAATTGTTTACCTTGTGGCCTTTCTGACAGCGGAATAGAACCACTGATACCACCATCTACATATATTGCGGTTAACTTAATACCTTTCATAACACAATAAGATTCTATCATATTAATCTGGTTTTGGATGGATGTACCTTCAGTTTGCTCAATTGTTGATACTCTGCAATAACTCATACCGTTCATACTATAACCTCTTAATGTAGTTATCTGTGGTCATATATAACATAATAAGAATCATGTCAATGGTTAAAATAAATATATCCTAACAATAGGTAAACGCTCCTAGTAGGTATATAAAATACATCAATTGGGAATAACTTTCAAGTGGTTCCCAACTTTAACTACAATAATCAGTGACACGACCAGTACGAACATTGGAATATAAGGATATTATGTGGATTGCAGGGGTTTATCTATGCATAAAATATGAGGTTTTGGTCTACATCGATTCTGAGCCATCTAAGTGTATTATGTACCAACATTATAGCAGTTGGGACGGATACAGGGGCAATTTTGATTATCAAGATAATCAGTATACTTGAATTTAGATAAAATGTTGGTTCCAGGTGGACCATCAGGGATGAATCAATTCAGTTTTCTTTAAAAATTCTGACAGGTATTTTTGTCTTTCAAATAGGCCCTGAAACAATACTGGGTCCAGTATTATAACTAGGAGACATAAATGAAAAAGATAAGAAGGCGGGGCGGTTATGCTTCAGGCCAATATGCGTACAGCAGGTTAATCAAATTTAGGATTATGCCGATGACATACAATGAACTATTGGAACTGCAAGAACAAAAAGGACTGAGCATGTCCCATTTGATAAGGATTTTAGTAAATGAAGCAATGAAGATGGACCAGTATTCTGTTACTGAAAAAACTACATAAAACTCTTATATTTTGTTGATTGGTAAGTGTAACATGTTATTAGCTGTTACACTTACCATCCTTTCTAACATATCTTTAATGGCATTTACTTCTTGGTAATAACATTATCTATAATCTGTCTTATCATAAAAGATTTATTTATTTCTTGTTCCTCTGAAAGTTGTGTAATTTGTTTGAACGTATTTTCGTTAATCCTTATTTTTAGTTCCTTTGTTAAATCTTTTGCGTACGTACCTCTCCTCATCTAAATCTCCTTGTTCAGAATTTCTGGAATCATCTATATATCCAATGAAAAGTGATTTTCAGGAATTACTAAAAACCTACTTCTTACCTATCTATCTGGAGGAAGTGCTCTGGATAGATAGGTATTGAAACAATTCTTTTACATCTTAGGTCCTGCTATTTTTTTGATAAAATCCACTCGATGACTACCAATGGTGGCATCATCAAAAACTTCTATCTCAATAGTAGAACCAACAATCTGTGGAATAATCTGATGAAGTTCATTCAAATCATCTATAAAAATATGTAGTTTTTCTAAATCATTTCGCAGATATGGTATTGATTTAGCAACCAATGGACTAAATTTCATAGTGGTTCCAAGTTTTCCACTTGGCATTTCAGCCTCAAAAATCCACTGGATCTGGCGATTGCTATTCTTGGATAAAGTAATTTCAACTTTTACTAACACTGCTTCATAGATTCCATTGGGCAATGCCCCTGCAAATTGTGATTCTGATGAATGATAAGTTTGATTTAGGTCACTTAAATCTATAGTCATGGATTTATCCTCCATTATTAAAATGATTATATTTGAAAGACATTATTTTAAAAATTTTGGTAACCCAAAAAAGTAGAAATGGGACTACAGGAAATCCAGTTGAAGTTATTGATATAGATGATGATATAGGTCGATGTAATCAATCCTGGTCGATTATTTTTGGTAAGTAAGGAAAAGGTATGGATATAGGAAAAGATTGGTTAAAATGGCGGATAACGATGATTATAATAATCTAGTGATGTTATCAAAAAAAATTGTTAATTAAACTTTTTTTGTGTTTATCTGGTTTGGAGACTCTCTAAACACATCTTTGAACTTTTCAACATAATATATATCTCCTGGTTCCATAAACCTCTCAGGCGACTCTCCAACAATGATATATGCTAGAAGATTATGTTGATAATCAAATATTGAAAATCTAATTGCATCTTTAAGTTCCTGGGACTCAACGGTGGTATTGGCAGGTAGTTGTCTAAATAAAACTTTTAGGTCAACATCTTGGACCACTGGATATTTTGTAGGTATGTTTGAGTCTGCATCATATACAACCTCAAAAGTATCATCAATCTTGTATTTTGGGTTAACCAAGATTGATGAAGTCTTATATAGGTTACTTATCCATTCATGAAATCCATTGGCAGCATCTACTAATACTTTCTTTAGTTCATTATTTTTCTTCAAACAATCTCTAGAAAAATGTTCTCTATGTTTCTTTGGAACTTCTAACAAAAATGATTTTAAACTTGTATTTGATAAAGGATGATAAGAAGAGTCAATCCTTTCAAATGCGTTTTTATTTGGTGTAGCAAAACTTATTTTCTTCAAGAAATCTAGTATCCAATTTTTTGTAAATAAATCTGCAACATTGTCAATGTTTGGGTCTTTGAGTCCTTTGTCTCTCATAGTCTGGCGTTGTTTAATAGTGTAAGGTCTCAGTCCCTTTCTTTTTAATCGAAACTCCATTCTTGTGAACTTTGGATCTCCTTTGGGCTTATTATAAATTCTTATTTGGTAATCTTTGTTTTTTCCATCACCAACATAATGTGTTGATGCAGCTAATACTCCCTTGTCATCTTTTGTCGTATATAGATTTTGGGTGTTAGGTCGATTACTCCACCAGACAGATTGTTTCCTACAGTTAATTGAACTGGTTATCTCTAGAAGAAATTTTGGTTTATATCCGTAAAAATCAAAGGCTAGTTCTACTTCTGATGGTAGTATTGGATACTCATAGAAATCTTCTCCTGGAATTTTGTAGGCTTTCAAAATCTTTAAAATGAGAAAAAGTACCCAATAAGAATTTTTCTCTCTCTTAAAACCATCAATTTGAATTGTAGCAAATTTAAATCCTGAATTAACAGGTGAGTGTTTTATATATATCCTGAGCCAATTAGTCCTAAAAATCTTAACATACCCATACTTAGGTTTTGTTGATTCTACAGGACCATCATTTTTGAATTTATATCCCAGGTCTTTTAATAGTGTATCTAACCTTTTGAGAAGGTAAGTTTTCTTTTTATTTTCTCCCATTACCTTCCTAAGTTGATTGCTGATGTCTTTATCTAAAGTAATATCATTGGTACTTTGATTATTTACATCTTCTGGAAAACCAACATTCAGGCTGGTTGAATTGGAAGATAGGTCTACAGTAAAATTAGATTCCAGTAACTTCTCAGTGATTACCTTAAAAAGTGATAACTGATTATTCTTAGATTTATTAACTATACGGGTTTCTGGTTGAGTAATATCTCTAGGAGAGTAATATATTTGTACTGAATCTGGTCCATTGCTGTAATTTCTAACTTGCCTATGACCTGATAAAGAATCTCTTTTTATCTTATAATCAGTTACCTTAAATAACCTACCCAATACCCCCACCACGCCACCAAATGACTCTGGGAACTCAACACTCCATCTGGACATATCAAACCCTACTTCAGGATTGTTATAATCATTATTTTTGGTTTTCATTATCTGATACCTTACTTGTTTACTTTCAATATTCTAGACTCTCTACAGGTAGTATTTTCAAAATAACATAAAAACCAGTTAAAACAACAAAATTAGGTACTTATTTCTGTAGATAACGTTATTATTGGCTTGAATTACCCTATTGTTAAAGGAAAGTGATTTTTAGTTCATCATCTACATATTTTAATGGTCCCTATAATTGAAAGACAAATTGTTAGATATGTTTTTGGGGAACGGAAAAATGCAGACTAGAACCATGACATCAATCGGACTAGAAGTATCATAACGGATTGATTAAGTCTGATAATATCAATCCTGGCGGATTATCTTTGGTAAGTAATGGGGATTTATGATTGGAAGTAAAGGTAGTTTAAAGTGGATATAATCAACGATAATTAATGATTTGTGTAAATGTGGACCAGGTAATTTAAGTAATTTTGCATAAAGAACGCCTATATTAGAAAAACAATAACTTTTTTTCTTTGTCTAAAAAATATCTGAAAAATATTATGTTTAAACATTAAAATCATCAGGAATCCTAAGTTGGACATAATATCCATTTGGGTTCCAATGGATCATTGGAACCTATTCTAGGTTGGGTTGGATTACTTTCAAAAAACTCCTCATCACTCTCTACAAACTTTGACTTTAATAAAACCACTAATCTTCTTGGAACTATTATAGATTTATGATATACGCCAAACTCGTGTTGACCTGTCGGTGCCTTTCGCCGGTAGTCATCTGATTTGATTCAATCACACAGGTGGATTTAACAGTGAAAATATCAATCCCTCAAATCCTTAGAGTCTTTGTTGTTCTAGGATTGATGATGGCTATCACAGGGAGTATGGCTGATGGACAACAGATGGGATTGCCATATACCGAAGCTCCCTTTACTCCGATTACTCCGCAGATGAGTATTGGACGTTGGTATATAGGTGGTGGAGCAAGATGGCGGCAGGGACAGAAAGTTTCATTTGATAAAAATTCTGACTCGGGATGTTACAACGTACCTTTTGGACCCCGATGTGCTGGTAACTTTAGCTTTACACGAGCCAGTAACAACGCCGGGGTGTGGATTTATGACAATGGGAACATTGACCCTAATAACCCTGGGATAAATACACAACAATCTCAAACATTCATCGTTGGAGGAAACACTACCACATTACAGACTAATCCAGGGGACAGGGGAGCGTTCAAATTTCTGTGTCAAAGTTCATAGCTTTCCGATTTGCACCCACCTGAGCGGAAGCAGGAGCCAGGTCCGAGAATGGGCCCTTCAAATGAGCTCGTCGGAGGATCTGGTGTCTGCTGGAGCGGATAAATGGGGATCGGCTTTTCATTGACTGCCAACCTATCAGAGTTTCAGTTCCTTATCCAGCCTTCCTTCAAAAAATATTGCCAGCTGTGAAAGGGTAAGTGACCAGT
>Ga0265592_1001268_pt1 | contig 11188 bp, 7 predicted proteins | sample saktaG_7_FD_190141 | JGI IMG/M metagenome (GOLD analysis project Ga0265592, IMG submission 190141) | Saline water microbial communities from Sakinaw Lake, British Columbia, Canada - sak_2010_1_5_120m | ecosystem: Environmental > Aquatic > Non-marine Saline and Alkaline > Saline ... | reverse complement strand
TGATAAATACAGCGGTATCCGGGGAAATACCAGGCAATATTATTTTGTGTGGAATACAACTGGCTTTCCTAATGGCTACTACAAAATTACAGCTAATGCCCGATTGGCTGGGACAATAAAGGCTTCCAGGTCTTTCAGCATCCAGGTTATGAATAACGGAACATCGCCGAATAATCTGCTTTCACCGACACAGCCGCTAACTCCGGAAATGATGGAAAAACAACCGCCACAAATGATGCCTCAGGTCCAGCCTGTGCTTCTGCCGGAATGTAAAAAAAATAATATTACCTCTATCAGAGAATGCCAAAGATTTATGAATATCCCGCCTGATTGCCGGGAAAGAGGACTACTGTCTCAGGAAGAATGTAATAAATTCAAATCTATTCCCCCGGAATGCCGAGATGAAGGACTACTGTCTCAGGAGGAATGCCATAAATACATGTCTACTCCGCCAGAGTGTCGGGAAAAAGGAATTTTAGACCAAGAAGAATGTAAAAAATATTTATATAAATTTTCAATGCCAACCGAGTGCCAGAAAGCCGGAGTAACTACCCCGGAAGAATGCAGTAATATAATCTTTATAAATAATCTGCCGCCAGAATGTCAAAAAGCAAAAATAACTACTAAAGAAGAATGTGAAAAAATATTAAAGACCCAGGCATTTTTAACTCTAGAATGCGAACAAGCTAAAATTACTGATCCAGCGGCCTGCGATAAATACATGGAAGAAAAATTTATGGCTCCGGAATGCCAAAAAGCCAACATTACTACTGGAGAAGAATGCGATTATTTCTTAAGGGAACGGGCTGGCAATCTAATTGTCTTAACTAAATTTGACTATAAGCCCTCAGAAGAATTTAAATATTTTGAAGAAAGATACGAATTACCCCAGGAATGCAAAGAGGCCGGAGCCAAAACCCCGGAAGATTGCGGTAAAATAATGTTTTTAAAACAAGCCCCGACCGAATGCCGGGAAGCTAACATTAGTGATCCGGATGAATGCAAAAAACATATGATGCTTGCCAATGCTCCCGAGGAATGCCGGGCGGCCGGAGTAAGCGATAAAGATGAATGCGAAAAAATATTATTTAGAAAAAACGCTCCCAAGGAATGTGTAGACGCTGGGATTAGCACTCCGGAAGAATGCGAAAAATATATGTTTGAAAAATCCGCTCCAACCGACTGCAAAGAAGCCGGAATTTCAACAATGGAAGCCTGCAAAAAATTTATGTTTGAAAAATACGGCGGGGCGAAAAAAATTCCAGCTGATAAGCTCCCGATAGAATGCCAAAAAGCCGGAGCTAGCACTTCCGCGGATTGCGATAAGGTAATGAGAAAAATGTATATGCCCAAAGAATGCCAGGACCAGGGCATAACGGATGAGGTAAAATGCGATCTCTATATGCAGCAAAAATATATGCCCAAAGAATGCCAGCAAGCCGGGACAAAAACAAGAAGCGAATGCGATAAAATTATGTTTAAAAAATACGGGCCGAAAGAGTGCCTGACGGCCGACATAGAAGATGATGTAAAATGCCAAGACTTTATGTTTAATAAATACGCCCCGCAAGTAACCTGCCAGGGAATAGACGAATGGCAATGCAAGAATTCCATAAAAGAAAGGCATTTGGGCAATGTTGTAGCCAAACAAGTCCAATATCAAGAAATAGAAGAAAAAGTGGCTCATTTAGCCGGCGGCTCTATCACCCAGGAAAAACTAACGGCCATTTTAGATGTGGCTAAAGGGATGATACCTTTAAAAGAAGGAAAAGCCGGTTTAAAAATTTTGGGCATGGAGGGAAGATTAATCTTGGATGATGGAGATAATTTAGTCCAGACAGCGCCAGTGGCTTTAATGGTCGATAGCGACCAGGACGGGCTGCCGGATGATATGGAAAAAAGATTAGGCACTGACCCATTTAAAGCCGATACGGACGGCGACGGTTACGACGATGGCGCAGAAGTAAAAAATAATTATAACCCCTCGGGAGAGGGAAAATTGGGAAAAGTCCTGGCTCCGATCGAAGAGGCAATTATAGCCAACAAAAAATTAGGCCAACCCAAATCTGAAGGCGAAGTCTCGGAGGATTTATCTGTTGATAGCATTGATAATATTTTAGATGAGGAAAATGTAAATAAAGGCTATAGTTTAGAAGGCATAGCGGAAGCGGGCAGCGTTGTAACCCTCTATCTCTATTCTGATCTGCCCTTGGTAGCCACGGTAAAGACTGATGAATACGGAAATTGGCAATATGAGTTTAATGAGTCTTTAATTGAGGGTGAACATGAAGTTTATGTAGCCTTGAATGATAATACCGGTAAAATTTCTGCCAAAAGTAATCCTTTGAGCTTCTTTATCCAAGAGGCAAAAGCGGCTTCAATTGAAGATTTCATTTCTAAAACAGCTGCGCCGATTACGCCAGCGAGCGAAACGGGAAACTTAATTAAATATTACATGATTATAGCGGCCTTGATTATGGTTGTCGGCGTCATGCTTTTCGTCATCTTCATTATTCAAAAAAAGAAGCAATTATAATTATATCTACGAATTACAAGCTATTCCTACGAATTACAAATCAGTACGAATTTACAAATATATTACCAAAAAACTTCTTACAGGAATTCGTAAATTCGTAATAGATTTGTAATTTGTAGAGGTTATATGAATCTTAGAGAATTCTTCATAAAAAACAGAGAAACTCTTCAGTTGATTTATGGTATTGTTTTGATTATCTTGATTCCCCTCCTGATTGCCTTCAATACGATTTTTATCATTAACAAATACAATAAAACCTGGATGTGGCTCTGCAGCGCCAGGCCTTAATTGTCGGCCGTTCAATCTATGCTTTAATAAAAGATGATTTAGGCAACCAGGATTTACTGCAAAAGAAAATTGAAACGCTTTTAAGCAAAAATCTGGAATTTCAGGATTTAGCGGTTTTAGTTCCGGAAGGCGATAATTTTAAAATAATTGCCAGCCCGCAAAAAGAAGATATAGGTAAAATTTTAAAGTTTTACTATTACCAGGTGGCTTGGATGCAGCCGGATAATGACGGTCTAGCCACTGATTCCCTGCGCTTGGCTTCCACGGCCGAGGGCGAAGAATTAATCAAGGGTTTTTCCCGGGAGAGCCGATTCTGGCAAGTAGCCCTGCCAATGAGAAATATTGAAGGAGAAAAACAAGCTCTTTTAACGATGAAGCTGTCTTCCAAAATTGTTGATGATTTAACCAATTATAACCGTAATGCTTCTATTTTCCTGCTTGTCTTAACCGTTTTGATTATTGTTTTGTTTTTAACCGCTGCTGTCCGGCTATGGGATTATGCGATTCTTTACAAAAAAATAAAAGAAGTGGATCAGATGAAGGACGAATTTATTTCTATCGCTTCTCATGAACTGCGCACGCCGGTAACGGGCATCAGAGGCTATGTTTCTATGATTTTAGAAGGCACTTTCGGCAAAGTAAGCGGCAAGATGGAAGAGAGTTTAAAAATAGTGGAAAACGCTGCTTCAAGACTCGCTTCTTTAGTGGAAGATTTATTAAATGTCAGCCGGATTGAACAAGGCCAGCTGGCAATAGAAGCCAATCCGCAGGACGCCGGCCCGATTATAAAAAACATAATGGCTGAACTATCAGTTCAGGCTAAACAAAAAAATTTAGAATTAAAATACCAGCCCCATACGGAGAAATTGCCTCTTCTTAACATTGACAGCGACCGGTTCAAGCAGGTTTTAATTAATTTAATCGGCAATGGCATTAAGTACACGGAAAAAGGCCAGATAGAAGTAACCACGCAAGAGAAAAATAACGGCAAAACTTTAGAAATAAAAATAAAAGATACTGGTCTGGGTATGTCCGCCCAAGATAGGGAAAGATTATTCCAAAAATTCTACCGCGTGCAGACAGAAAAAACCAAGAACATTACCGGCACCGGCCTAGGTCTTTGGATTACCAAACAAATTATAGAATTAATGAAAGGAACGATTATGATTGATTCTATGGAAGGAGTCGGCACCCAGGTTACCCTGCAATTTCCGGTTGTTCACCCCGTTAGATAGTTTTGCATCTAATGGGACAAGGAGTAGCAAGACATTATATTTAACGGGGTAAAAAAATAAAAATTTTGAATAAAAATGAAGGCAAGACTATCTAATCTCGCCTTCTTTTTTATTCAAAACAATATAGAACCGCATCATGGCTCCAAGCGAAGTCTGAAACCGACAGAAAAAAAGTTGCATATCTCAACAATCCTAAAATTCCTAAAAATCTCACTACTTCAGCTGCTTCTTAAACCAATCTACCCAGGCGATTTTAGCCGGATTAACTCTGTTAAGCATGGCCAAATAAAAACTAACCCAGGTGCCAAGCTGCAGGGCCTCAAAAGCCTGGATTAGTTTTGTCTTGCCTGTTAGATTATAGCTTACAAGCTTTATTTTACTTTTCTTTACCACTTGTTTTGTTAAGCGGCTTCTAATTTGTATCCGCGGATGATAAAATTTTGAGTCCAGAAAGAAAAACACTAAATCTTTTTTATTGCTGGCCGGGTTAGCCAAACTTTCTAGAGCGTAATGGTTTAATTCCGGCAAGGTCAGGTAGCTGGCGAAATTTTTGCTGTTTTCACAAAGCTGATTGCGCCAGACTCGCAAATTGCCCATTAGAAATTCCGCCCCCACCAATATTGGCTGTTGGCCAAAAAGAGTTGCCGCTATCTTTTTTGCCTGATTTTTTTTAGTTTCTCTGGCCGGCCTTAATCTCCGGTCCCAGATTTCCAAATCAGCAATTAAATCCTCAATTTCTTTCACTTTAATTTTAAAAAGCCCGGCTTTAGCCAGCATCACGGCCAGGCCAAAAATCATATAGCCCGTACCTAATCGGGGCTGGTTTGAAGGGTTAAATTCCGGCTTAAAAATATAGCCGGGAATATTATCTTTTATCATCAGCTTTTCCAATTTGCCCTTTCCAGCCGAGGTAATAGCCGCAATTTTTGCCCCCCGTTTCCTTACCTCTTTATAAACGCTTAACGGCTCTTCCGTATTACCGGAATAAGAAGAAATAATATACAAGGTATTTTTGCCTACATGAGCCGGCACCTGATAGCCGGGAACAATGCTTAAAGGCACATTCATCTTATCGCTAAACACGGCCTTGACTATTCCGGCTCCTAAATTAGACCCGCCCATGCCATTTACTACTACTTCACTTACTTTGCTGTAAGAAGAAGGAATTTTTATTAAACGGGCTTCAGACAAAACTTGTCTGACCTGATCGGGCAGAAACTGGATGGATTCAACCACCCGGCTGACTTCGCCTTTTTTGAGGTCTATAGATTTTCTTGATTTCATATAATTTATAAATTACTACGAATTACGTATTCTACGAATTACAAATTTTTTACAAACGTACGAATACTTATGCAAATGTTTTAACTAAAATTCGTAAATTCGTACTTATTCGTAATTCGTAGTATTAGTAATTTGTAGGGATAGCAAACGATTTATACCCACTATATCTATTATAAACTACCTTGATTTTTATTTCAATTTATGTTAATTTAAAGACATCAGGTAAAACCTGATTTTATTTTAATATATATACATTAATTTAGCATTCTGCTTTTTAAATTTTGCATTTTTTACTATGTCAGGTCATTCCAAATGGGCGACAACTAAAAGGGCAAAAGCGGCTGTAGACGCCAAACGGGGGGCTATGTTTACGAAAATTGCCAACCTTATTACCCTCGCGGCCCGGGAAAAAGGGGGCGACCCGGATACTAACTTTACCTTAAGAATGGCAATGGAAAAAGCCAAATCCGCCAATATGCCTAAGGATAATATTGCCAGGGCGATAAAACGAGGCACGGGCGAAGGCGGCGGGCAAGAGGTTGCCGAGTTGCTTTATGAAGGCCTTGGCCCGGCTAAATCGCAGTTTATTGTAAAATGCTTAACCGATAACCGAAACCGGGCGGGCGCTTCTATCCGCCATATATTTTCTAAGCACGGCGGGGCCCTGGGTGCGGTTGCCTGGAACTTTTCCCAAAAAGGAGTAATAAGAATTCTAAAAGAAGAACTCTCTAACGCCAACGTAAAATTAGAAGACCTGGAACTGAGTTTAATTGATGTAGGCGCCGAGGATTTTTTGACCGAAGAAGAAGGCATCACCATCTTCACTAAAATTGAAGACCTACAGGCTTTAAAAAAATTCCTGGAAGAAAAAAATATTAAGACCGAAACCGCTGATATAGAATTTATCGCCAAAGAGAACCAAAAAATTGAAAGCGAAGACAAAGAAAAAATTGAAAAACTTATAGAAGAATTGGAAGACTGCGAAGATGAGGTTGATTATTATACGAATGCGATATTATAATAATACTAAGCACTTTTATTTTTAGAATAATTTTAGATAATTAAGTTGTCTAATTTAAAAAAATCCGCATTTTCCTACGAATTACGAATCAGTACGAATTTACGAATATTGGTTTAAAAGATTTTTTATAAAATTTGTATATTCGTAATAAATTCGTAATTTGTAGATTATAGTATGGATATTTTATATTATTTGATTATTTTGTACATTTTTCTTATAATCGTTATTGTTTCTAGTCTAATCTTTTTGTTTTTTGCCTTTCAGACAGCAACCACTATTATCAGAACTAAAGTGCCGTTCGCCAGAACTCCGGACGAAAATATTAACAAAATGTTAGCTGAACTAAAAAGACAAAATATTCCCCCCGGCTCCCGGCTCTATGATCTGGGTTGCGGTAACGGCCGGGTCTTATTTGAAGCAGAAAAACATGGTTATAAATCTGTCGGCTATGAACTTTCCTTATACCAATATCTAAGGGGGCTAATAAACAAGAAACTTAACAGAAGTAAGGTTAAAATAATAAGAAAGGATTTTATGAGGCAGGATATCAGCGACGCTGACGTAATATTTACTTTTTTAGTCGGTAAGGTTATGTCCCGGGTCGGTGAAAAACTAAAAAATAATTTAAAAAAAGGCACAATAGTTATTTCCTACGGTTTCACCATCGCTGGCTGGAAACCAGATAAAGTTTTAGAAACAAAGCCAAGTTTAACTTACATTTACAGAATATAATCTATAATTAACCGCGTTAGGCGATACGCGATATGCGATATGCGATACACGATCTTAGGAATTGACCCGGGACTGGCGGATACCGGCTATGGAGTTATAAAAAAAAATAATAATGGTAAATTAACCTGCCAAGAATATGGGGTAGTAAAAACTTCGGCTGGGGAAGAATTGGGAGAAAGACTGGAAACTATCAATAAAAAGTTAGATAAAATAATAAAAAAACATAAACCAGGACTAATAGCGGTTGAGCAATTATTTTTCTGTAAAAACGTAAAAACCGCTTTGCTTGTCGGGCAGGCCAGAGGCGTAATTCTTCTTACGGCCAGGCAGAGTAAAATCCCGACGGTTGAATTTACTCCCTTGCAGGTTAAACAAGCGGTTTCTTCTTACGGCCAGGCCGGAAAACTGCAGGTGCAAAAAATGGTAAAGCTTCTTCTTAATTTAAAGGAGTTGCCTAAGCCGGATGACGCGGCTGACGCCTTAGCTATAGCTATCTGCGCCGCTAACAGCGAACCATCAAGAAAATTTTAACAATCTTAATAACTTTATAAAAATGTCTAAAAAATTAAAAATAGTCCATATTGCTTCAGAAGTTGCCCCTTTTTCCAAAACCGGAGGGCTGGCTGATGTTGCCCGCAGCCTGCCAAAAGCCCAAAAAAGATTAGGCCACGAGGTAATTGTTATTACTCCGCTCTACGGGCAGATTATTGATAAAAAAAAGAACCATCTAAAATTAGTTTATAATAACATAAAAGTTTACCTTAACTCTAAAGAGGCAGTGAGAATTAATTACTGGAAAGGTTATTTAATGGACGGCCTGCCGATATATTTTATTGAAAATAAAAAATATTTTTCCAAAAGAAAAACTATCTACGGGTCAAGCCATGAAAACGCCCGTTTTCTAATTTTTGACGTCGCCGCCTTAAAACTGATCTCTCTCCTAAAATTTGAGGCTGATATTGTCCATTGCCACGACTGGCAAACCGGCTTAATTCCCTTTTACTTAAAAACCGATTTTCGCTATTCAAAAACCTTAAAAAAAGCTAAAACCATCTTCACTATCCATAATTTAGTCTTTCAACTGGGCCATAATTGGTGGGAAGTGCAGGCCAGATTTAAGGACTACGGCCGCAAAAGAATCCCCCATCTGGCTGACAAAAAAATTGAACACCTAAATTTTGCCAAAAGGGCGATCCTGTCCGCCGATATTATAAATACCGTAAGCGAACAGTACCGCGAAGAAATAATGACGAAAAAGTTCGGCCAGGACCTGCAGCGGATTTTGTCTAACCGCGAAGACCGGTTATTCGGCATAGTTAACGGCATTGATTATAAGGCTTATAACCCGGCTAAAGATATTGGCCTTTATAAAAACTACGACTGGAATAAAATCCACCGCAAAAAATTAAACAAGGAATATCTGCAAAAAAAATTCGGCTTAGCAATTAATATAGAAACCCCTTTAATTTGCACTACCTCCCGGGTTACTTTCCAAAAAGGTTTTGAATTAATATTAAAATTAGCCGAACAATTAATGCAGCTTGATATTCAATTTATAATTATCGGCTCTGGTGACAAAAACTATATTAAAGAACTAGAAAAACTGGCAAAAAAATATCCGAAAAAATTAGTTGTCATACCTTCCCATGAAAAAAATCAAAAATACGAAACCTTAGTTTATGCCGGATCTGATTTATTTTTGCTTCCCTCTCATCATGAACCTTGCGGCATTAATCAGCTTATAGCTATGCGCTATGGCTGCGTGCCCATTGTCAGAAAAGTCGGCGGCCTCCATGATACAGTCAGTGATTTTAATCCAGATACAGGCAAGGGAACAGGCTTTGTCTTTGACCAATTTAATGAACTTTCTCTATACGAAGCGATTATCAGGGCTTTAGAAAATTATAAGCATAAAAAAAGCTGGCGCAATTTAATTGTTCAAGCTATGCAAGAATCAAATAGCTGGGAAATACCAGCTAAAAAATATTCAATGTTATATAGAAAGGTCTTAAAAATGAACGGGAATAATGGAAATGGCAAGAAGAGGAAGAAATAGGGAGTAGGGATTGGTAATTTGTAATTGGTAATTTGTAATTAGGGATTGGAATATTGAATTGGAACAGACTTAGTACTTACTTTAGTACTTACTTAAAAAAAATTTTGATTAAAAATATGAACAAAGAAAGCAAAGTAGTATTGGTTAATAAACAAGATAAAGAGATAGGTATTTGTCCAAAATCTGAAGCACATAAAAAGGGTAAATTACATAGAGCTTTTTCAGTATTTATTTTTAATTCTAAAAATGAGCTTCTTTTACAACAAAGAGCAAGAGAAAAATATCATTCAGGTGGATTATGGTCTAATACTGTTTGCAGCCATCCAAAACCCGGAGAAACAATAGAAAATGCAACAAAAATCAGATTAGTTGAAGAAATGGGTTTCTCAACAAATTTAAAGGAATTATATTCTTTTATTTATAAGTCTGATTATGAAAATGGGTTATGTGAACATGAATTTGACCATGTGTTTATTGGTTATTATGATAAGGCTCCAACTCCAAATCCTGAAGAGGTTATGGATTACAAATGGATAACAGTAGACGACCTTAAAAAAAATATAAAGAAAAATCCAGGCGACTACACATCTTGGTTTAAGATAATTTTAGAGAATAAAAAATTATTTAAAAAAATAGAACGAACTTAAGTACGCACTTAAAATCAATAAATTACCCGCCGCAAGCGGACAAAGCATCTGCACAATACCTATGTCATTGCGAGGGGCGTAGCGACGAAGCAATCTCACGCTTCTTGTCATTCCCGTCCCGAGGCTTCGGGATAAACTCCGGCGGCCTGCCTGCCGGTAGGCAGGGAATCCAGAATTAACCCGTAGGAAATTTGGCTTCAAAAAATCGTAGTGAAATAAAAGTCCGTGCCGCTAAACCCTGGATCCCGCATCAAGTGCGGGATGACGGTGGGGGTGGAGCTCGCAATGATAAAATACAAAAATTTTCATTTTAGTTTTTAATTTTAAGTTTTAAGTTTTGTTTATGCTTTGGATTAATTTCTTACATCTCTACCAGCCCGTAAACACCGACGCCCACTTTATTAAAGAAGCGACTGAATTAAGCTACTCTAGAATAATAAGGGCCTTAGAAGAACATCCGAATATTAAATTCACTCTTAACATCACTGGCGGGTTGATTTTACGCTGGGAAGAATTGGGCTATGAAAATTTGCTAAAAAGAATAAATAATTTAAGAGAGAAGGGCCAGATTGAGTTGACAGGATCAGCCGCTTATCATCCTCTTCTGCCCCTAATCCCGAAAGGAGAGACAATCAGGCAAATTAAAGAAAATGAAGAAATCCTGCAAAAGCATTTTGGCCATAAGTTTAAGCCCCGGGGATTTTTCATTCCGGAAATGGCCTATAGCCCTAAAGTAGCCAAAATTATAAAAAAACTTGGTTATGAATGGATAATTCTGGGCGAAATTGTTGAGAAGGGCAAACTGGGCAAAACCGACTTCAATAAAATTTATGAAGACAAAAACTCCGGCCTTAAAATAATCTTCCGCTCCCGGGAGTTATCCGAGTCTTATGTTCCGGAAACTTTAAACAAAATAATGGCTAAGCAAAAAGACAATAATTTAGCCATCACGGCCACGGACGCGGAATTATACGGTTTAAGGCATAATGACCCGACAGGAGAATTTGAAAAAATCCTTAAAAATCCGGATCTTGAGACCAAAACCGTTTCCGAATTCATTGACGGTCATAAAAAATTAGAAAAAATTAAGCCCATAGCCGGCAGTTGGGTATCGACGGAAGAAGAATTAAAAAGGGGGGAGCCCTATATTCTCTGGTCTGATAAAAAAAATAAAATCCAGAAAAATATCTGGAAGCTGGCTAACCTGGCCTATAAAACTGTAGATAAATACGAGAAAGACGAAAATGCCGTTTGGGCGCGCTGGCACCTGGTGCGGGGCCTGGCGAGCTGTACTTTCTGGTGGGCTTCCGGCAAAGATTTCAGCCATATTTTCGGGCCGCTTTCCTGGAACCCGGACGAAATTGAACGGGGAGTTAATGAACTGATCCT
>Ga0265592_1001265_pt1 | contig 11208 bp, 16 predicted proteins | sample saktaG_7_FD_190141 | JGI IMG/M metagenome (GOLD analysis project Ga0265592, IMG submission 190141) | Saline water microbial communities from Sakinaw Lake, British Columbia, Canada - sak_2010_1_5_120m | ecosystem: Environmental > Aquatic > Non-marine Saline and Alkaline > Saline ... | reverse complement strand
GTTAGAGATAAGTAACCGGGATTGTTGGAATATAAGGGGTTACAGGGTTTATTAGGTAATATAGTGGTATATAGGGCTGAAAAATAACAAAGAAAGGAGATTAAAGAAATGAGTTATAGCGAAGAAAATAAAAATGATGATTTAAAAAACTGCGATTTATGGGGTAAGCAAGTTGGAGAAGAATATAAGGATATAGACGCATATCACCGAACTGAAACATTCATAGATATTAACAAATCTCTAATTGAATTTAATTTTACTATGAGCCGAATAGCAGATAGTTTAGAGCAGATTACTATTATATTCGGTAACTGGGCGAATTTTATAGCGAATAAAAAATAAAAAAGAAAAAGAGGTGATCTCATGTTACCGGAAAGATTGGAATATCTTAAAAGAGTAGAGAAATTTTATAATATGTTAGTGGAGCAGGCTAAACAAGATAGGATAAGTGAAGCAGACTTTTATATGATCATAAAAGCAAAAATTAAGGCACTGGACCGGGAACGTAGAGAAGAAGTAATAATAAAAGTTGAATTGGTTAAATAGCGTCAAAATACAAAGGCTAAGGAAGCAAATATCTATACCGAAAAGCCCTTCTTAATTTTGGAGAACTGGGAATTTCGATTCTGGAGAACTCGGAAGCAGCTATTCGAGGGATCATTATATCGTTAAATTTATGACTTTCAGGATTAAAGCGTCAAAATACAAAAAAGGCAATTTATAAAAGTCTTTTGTTTATAAGGCTTTCAGAAATTAAGAATAAAATAATTATATGTTTCTGGCGTATTATACCCTATTCTACGACAAAACACTTGACAATATAATATTAACTCTCTATAATGATAATTAGAAGAATAAAATCATTATAAAAGGGGGCTTTCAGAATGAAAAGACAAATGAAAAGACAAAGGACTCCGGTAGTTTTGACCCGGGAAGAAATAGAAAAATTAATAGAGATAGGGGCAGGACTGGAAGAGCTTTATAAGAAGAAACTAAAAGAAGAAAAATTAAAGGATTCAAAGTATCTAAGCTATCTAAAAAACAATATCTTTTTAGCAATACGGAATCAGGCAATTATCCGGCTGTTATTCTCTACCGGAATCAGGAATAGCGAAGCCTGCAATCTAAATGATGAGGATATCTATCCTGAGGAAAACAGAATTAAGATCCGACAGGGGAAAAGGGGAAATGACGAATACCAACCACTAACCAAACCGGAAACCTGGAAAGAATTAAAGCGTTATCTCAGGGCAAGGAAAACCTTTAAGCATAATATCAGCGGTTCCTTATTTATCGGTAAAAGCGGGGAACGGATCAAACCCCGGACTATGCAAAGATTCATTAAAGAATACGGAAAGCAGGCCGGAATAACTAAAAAGGTATATCCTCATATCTTTAGACATACCTTTGCAACCGAATATCTAAGGACTACCAGGGATTTGAAATTAACTCAAGTTGCTTTGAGACACAAAAATATAAATAGCACGATTATTTATACTTATGTTTCAAAGGATGATGTGGCCAACGGCCTGAATAAAGCGAATTTATAAAAAAAGGAAACTGATCTAATAGGCCAAAGCAATTAATCGGGCTATAAAAGGCGTGAATATTGAGAGATACGCTTATGATTGTATGTCTTTAATATTTGACCCCCGTTAAAATCGATTCTGAGAAGGTTTTTTTTGGCCAGATTAACGAAAAAGAACATTTAGGCCTTATATCTTATAGCTTTTAACTGCTATTCAGGATTTAAGGCTAATTAAAAATAAAAAGGGGTTGGTATAAAGAGATATAAAAAGCAAAATAGCCTCGTTAAAAACGAAATACGAGCGGTTTTTAGGGGTATTCTGAGCAAGTTATCTAATTTGTGATCACTTATTTAAAAGCAAGGCACGGTAGAGGTAAAACATGAATAACATAATAAGCCTATCAGGCGGAAAAGATAGTACCGCAATGTTACTAATGATGTTAGAGAAGAAAATCAAAGTTGATTATATTGTATTTTTCGATACTGGTTGGGAATTTCCAGGAATGATTGAGCATATAGACAAGTTAGAAAAATATATAGGCAGGGAGATTGTAAGGTTAAAATACAAAATATCATTTGATGAAGCATTAAAAAAGTGGGGGTTTCCTTCTTTTAAAAGAAGATGGTGTACCGATAGAAAAGTAAAAACTATAAATAAATTTTGCAATAAACTTGAACTTTTTACCCAATATATTGGTTTTGCTTTTGACGAACGACAAAGGATTAAAAAGACAATAGGTTATTGCTACCCACTCGTTGATTGGAAAGTAACAGAAGAAGATGCTTTAAAATATTGCCATGAAAGGGGTTTTAATTGGGGTGGATTATATGAAAAGTTTCGACGAGTAAGTTGCTGGTGCTGTCCGCTTCAACCATTAAAAGAATTAAAAGCATTGTGGATTTATTTTCCAGAATATTGGCAGAGATTACTTGAAATGCAGGAACAAAGTAAATTTCAATTTAGATTAGATTATACATTAGACGAATTAGACGAGAGATTTAGAAGAGAAGAGAATTATTATCAATTAGAATTTTAGTTAAATTAAATTTAAGGGGGTTAAGTAATTAAAAGATTTTAAAAAAAGGAGAGGAAAGAAAAATGAAATTTCTACATATAGCCGATGTCCATTTGGGGATGGAAAATTATGGAAGGATAAATCCTTCTACCGGTATGCATACCCGATTAGAAGATTTCATAAAATGCTTTAGTTTTGCTATCGATACGGCCATAGAAGAAAAGGTCGATTTAGTGATATTCGCCGGCGATGCCTATAAAAACAGCAATCCAAACCCTACCCATCAAAGAGAATTTGCTCGTCAGATTTATAGATTAAGCGAAGCAGATATCCCGGTCGTACTAATCAATGGGAATCATGATAACCCTGTATCTTTTGGTAAGGCTACTTCTATAGATATTTTTGGGACTTTGAACGTCCCTGGATCCCGGGTAGTAAATGAACCTGAGCTATTTTCTATCGAAACCAAATCCGGACCAGTACAAGTTTTCGGTTTACCCTGGCCTACCAAAAATCTGTTTCTAACAAAAGAAGAATGTAAAGATCTTACCGATGTTGAGATTACCGAGCAGATTCAAATAAGAACAATTGGAAAGATAAAAGAATTCGCCAAACTGATTAAGCCCGATATCCCCGCAATATTCGCCGCTCATTTGGCCGTAGCAGAAGCCACTTATTCCGGGTCCGAGAGGTCGGTTCTGATAGGTTCAGATCCCGTATTCCCGGCTCAGATATTGGCTCAAAAGGAATTTAATTATGTAGCTTTAGGCCATATCCATAAATTTCAGGACCTTAATCCTGATAATGGAATTCCTGTAGTTTACCCAGGAAGCATTGAAAGAATCAACTTTGGTGAAGAAAAAGAAGACAAGGGATTCTGTATCGTTAACATAGAAAATGGGAAAGCCACTTATGAATTTATCAAGGTCCCGGCAAGAAATTTTATCACAATAGATATTAATATTAACAAGGATCAGGACCCAACCACTACCTTATTAGCCGAAATAGAAAAGCAAAATTTAGACGGATCTATTGTAAGAATTTCTTACACCATGCCGGAAGAAGCAACGAATCCGATAGATTTTGCTAAGATTAATACTGCTTTAGAAGGGGCTTTTATGACAGCAAATATCTCCGAAAAAACAAAACCTACAGAACGGGTCCAAAGAGCGGAAGTTACAGAGGATCTGGGGATGTTAGAGGCATTGGATAAATATATCGGAAGTATCCCTGAATTAGCTCCTATAGCTGAAGAGATGGAAGCTAAGGCACAGGAGTTAGAAAAAGAATTAAAGGATAGGGAGGATAAAAAATGATACCGGTAAAATTAATACCAAAGAATTTCTTAAGTTACGGCGGGGACGTCCCCGCTCTTGATTTTACGCAGTTTCATGTAGCCTGTCTATCCGGATCTAATGGCCAGGGAAAATCTGCATTGCTGGACGCTTTAACCTGGGCAATCTGGGGAGAAGGTAGAAAGGGAAGCCAGGAAAGAAAAGCAGACAGCAGCTTACTCCGGATGGGTCAAGAAGATATGCAGGTAGAATTCGTATTTGATTTAGAAGGGGATCGATACAGGATAATTAGAACCTTCTCACGATCCGGAAAAAATTCTAAATCTGGTCTGGAGTTTCAAATATATGATCCCAAGAAAAATGAATATGTTTCTCTTGCCTGTCCTTCTACCAAGGAAACCCAGGAAAAAATAATTAAGATCCTACGGTTGGATTTTCAGACTTTCATAAATTCTGCTTTTATCATGCAAGGTAGAGGGAACGAATTCAGTAAGAAAACTGCCCGAGAAAGGAAGGAAGTCTTATCTGAGATTTTGGGATTATCCCGCTATGATGACCTAGCAGACCTGGCTAAATCCTATCTTAGGGAAATTAATAATACTATAACGGCCAAAGACAGCAGACTGGAATATATAGAGCAGGAGCTAACCCAAATCGGTTTCTATGAAAATAGGATAAAGGAATTAAATGATGATCATACCAGAATCTCAAAAGAGATAACCGAGAAGGAAGCCCAGGTAGCCAAGCTAAAAGATAAATTGAACTTACTGAAAAATAAAAGCGAAAGAGCCGATGAATTAGCCAAGGCAATAGAACAGCAAAAACGGGAGATATACCAAAAGCAACAGGAAATTGAGTCAAAAAAAGAAGAGATAGCGGATTGCGAAAGAGTAATATCCCAGAAGGAAAGTATATTGGCCAGATTCGAAGATTACCAAAGGATCAACAAAGAAAATACCGACCTTATTTCAAAACTTAAGCAAGCCAGAAAAGTAGAAGAAGAGAAATATCTTATCGAAAAAAAGATAGAGAGTGAAAGATCCAATCTAGTAGTAGACCTTCGGAATAAAGAAGATAGATATAAGGATCTTAAATTCAAGGCTGATCAAGGGGAAAAGAGTAAGGCTGAATTACCTGATCTAGAGAAAAAAATTGAAGAGATAAAATCTCTCGAAAAAGAAAGTGAAGAAATACAAGAAAAAGGTAATGCTATTAATCTGGATTTGGCTAATATAAAAACTAAAATAAGCGGATTAGAGAAAGATATTGAAAATAATAAAGAAAAGATAAAACTATTAAAAGAAGATTCAGAAGGGGTATGCCCTCTATGTGAGACTAAATTAAACGCCGAAAAGAAAAGTAAAATTAAGGTTAATTTAGATAAAGAAATAGAAAATAATATTACTCTTATAGAAAAGTTAAAAAAAGAAGATAGATTAATGAATGTAGCAAGAGAAAGCTTAGTAAATTTATGGAAAGCGATTAAGGAAAAAATAAAAGATAAGGATATATGGCAACAAAGACTAAATAGGATTCTTTTAGAATGTCAAGAATCCGCCAAAGCAACAAATCTATTATATAGTATCCAGAAAGAGATCGAGGGAATTGTGGGAATTTTAAGAGAAAAAGCCTATACCCTAGAAGAACATAAAAAACTAAAAGAACTTGAAGAGCAGATTGAGAATATAGGCTATGACGAGTCCAGACACTTCCAGGTAACCAACGAAATCGAAAAACTACATAATGCCCCTATAAACAAAATTAAGCTAGAAGAAGCAGAGAAGAAATTCAGTCCCCTAAGAGAAACACTCGATAGATGGGAAGGAGAGTACCAACAGAAAAGATTCAACATCGAAGCTTCGGAGAAGAATATATACGAAATCAAAAAGGAACTCGAAAGATTGCCTTATATAGAGACTGAATTATACGGTGAAGATGAATCTCTTAAGGTAGAACTAAAGCAAAAAGAAGAAATTCTATCCGAGAGAGGGGGCTACCAAAGCAAATATAATCAGTGCCTAAAACTTAAAGAAGAAAAAAATAAGATGAAGAAGGAAATGGAAGGCACATATAAGGAGAAAAACGTCTATGAAAAATTGATAGTAGCCTTTGGTAAAAATGGTATTCAAGCCTTAATTATTGAAAACGCCCTTCCGGAGATAGAAGAAGAAGCTAATAATTTGCTAGCCAAGCTGACCAATAACGGAACTCAAGTAGCTATGGAATCCTTAAAAGATTTAAAGAGTGGAAAGTTAAAAGAGACCTTAGATATCAAAATAAGTGATGAAATGGGAGTCCGGGATTATGAATTATACAGCGGTGGTGAGGCCTTTCGGATAGATTTTTCAATAAGAATCGCTTTGTCTAAATTGTTGGCCAGAAGAGCAGGGACTAAATTGAGGACTCTTATTATCGATGAGGGATTCGGCACTCAGGATGAAGAAGGATTGGAAAATATAGTAGAAGCTATCCGGTCAATAAGTAATGACTTTGATAAGATTTTAGTGATTACTCATCTTGAGACTTTGAAGAATGCTTTTCCGGTAAAAATTGAAGTAACTAAATATCCGGAAACGGGATCGATATATAAGATTGTGAAGAATTAAAAGTACTTAAATAAAAATATAAAGGAGATAAGAAATGAATCCAGTAGATAAATTTTATCAAAGAAGAAAAGATTATAGTGGAGTGGTCTTAGAAACAGATAGGGCCCTTCCTACACATTTATCCCAGGTAACCAAAAATGCTAAGGGGAATATTGTAGTGGAGATTTATCTTTATGATGCTACTTTTAGTCATGTTAAATATGAAGAACGCGAAGAGGTGACCTGCATAATAGAAGCATATATCAAGGATCATAAGGATGAAATCACTAAGGTTATTATTAAAAGGATGAAAAAGAAGATGGAAGATGCTAGGGAGGAAGTTATAAAGGATTTTAAGTTGACTGAGTCAATCAAAGAAACTGATTAAAAATAAATAAATTTTGCCTGCCCTGAGTGGCCTCCACACAGTACTTAGGGAGTAAGTTTATATTGGCAACACGCTAATCCACGGGGCAGGCAAAAAAAATAAAGGGGTAAATAAATGCCTAAAAAACCTAAAGAATTAAAACCAGGCTACGAAAAAATAGTTAAAGATTTTGATAAATGGTTAAATGAGAATATACCTTCTTTAATGGATAAAGATAGTATAACGGTTATAAAAGAAATACATAATAAATGGATGTCTTATAAACATGAATATATAAAGGATATCCTCAAAAGATATGATGATCTTATTAAGGAATATCATATTAAAAAAAAGGGGGATAAATAATGGGCTGCTTTGAGATAGTTTATAAATGCCCGAAATGCGGTTTTGTAGATAGCATGGAAGTACAGTCATGGTATACCCATGATCCAATGCGATGCCCGGAATGCGATACGATAATGGAAGAAATAGGAAGGGGAGATGATCCGGATGAAGAACCTAATTAACTTTTTAGAGGCTATAATTATAGTCTGTATTGGTGTGATTATTATAACGCCCGAGATAGCTTATTCTATGGTACTTAGGGTAAGAGATAAGGTAGAGGAGTTGGCGGGGGAACTATAAGAAATATATAAAAGAACTATAATTTTTTAAGCGAGAACTATAAAAATAATATGAGAAAGGAGCAAAAATGACAAATAAAAAGTGGCCGAAAAAAAAGAAGATAGACCAAAGCAAAATAAAAACAGAACTATATCATGATAATTTTCAAAATTATAAGAAATATGGAATACCGAAAGCACAGTTAGTTATAGCAGATATACCCTATAACATTGGCATAAACGCTTATGGAAGTAGCACAGAATGGTATATTGATGGGGACAATAAAAAAGGTGAAAGTAAATTGGCGGGAAAACAATTCTTTAATAGTGATGGTAATTTTAACTTAGTTGAATATATGCACTTTTGCAGCACTTTATTAATTAAAGAACCTAAAGAAAAAAATAAAGCTCCCGCGATGATAGTATTTTGTGCATTTAACCAAATGCAAATGTTAATTGATATAGGTAAAAAATATGGATTTAATAACGGTTACCCTTTATTTTTCATTAAAAATTATAGTCCTCAAGTGCTAAAAGCAAATATGAAGATAGTTGGTGCAACAGAACATGCAGTAGTTTTATATAGAGATAAACTACCTAAATTTAATAATGATGGAAAAATGATATTTAATTGGATGAAGTGGCCTAAAGACAATAAAATTATAAAAATACACCCAACACAAAAACCCATTTCATTGCTTAAAAAATTAATACAAATATTTACAGATGAAGGGGATGTAGTTATTGACCCTGTTGCAGGAAGCGGAACAACATTAAAGGCGGCATGCGAATTGAATAGGCATAGTTATGGTTTTGAAATTGATAGAGATGTTTATAAAAATGCAAGAGAAAAGATGTTAAACAATATTCAGATGAGCTTCCTCAGACCATCAATAGAAGGGAATTGTGAAAAAAGGGTTGACATGAAACTACCATATTCAATTGCTAATATAAATGAAGATCCACGAAAGGAGATGAAACCAAGTGAAAAAGGAAATTGATAGCCAAGTAATCACTGACATCATTCGCAAGCGAGTGGGTGCAGAAAATGCACTGAATCAATATGATATTGCCGATGAATATATAAGGTCGACAGGTGAACACGTTACCACAAGAACTGTAAGAAATAAAATTGAGACACTGCGATTTATGAAAATACCAATCCTATCTACCCCTCACGAGCCAGGTGGATATTTTTGGCCTGCTACACGGCAGGAATATTTCGACTGGAAAGCTCGTGAGATGGCCAAGGCAAAAAAGCAGATAGCCAAAATAAAGCCTGTTGGATTTGGCGTATACAGGTATTTCCACAAGAACGTGATACAGCAGGTATTTGATTTTGGGAAGAGATTAGTAAGGGTAGGATAGGGGAGGTAAGAATGAATAAAAGAGAAAGATTACGTCAAAGAGTATGGTTAAAATATAACAAGCATTGTGCTTATTGTGGAAAGGTTTTGGAATATAAAGATATGCAAGTAGACCACGCTATATCTAAATATGCCTATGATTTTATACCTCTACAATCTCGTTTCGATATAAATTCATTCAATAATCTTATGCCGAGTTGTAGAAGATGTAATCACTATAAAAGGGAATTAGATTTAGAAGGATTTAGAAAATATATAAAAACACTACATGAAAGAATGCAAGATTTATATATTGCTAAAGTTGCCATAGATTATGGCATTATTAAAATAAAACCATTTGGTGGCAAGTTTTATTTTGAAAGTATTTAGTGGAGGAATAAATGGCAAATCCACAAAGAGAAGGAGGTATAAATGGCAGACGAATTTATAGAAGATGGTTTTGTCCTATTATCAAGAAAAATATTTAAAAGCAAAACCTTTAATGGTTTAAATGCTATACAAAAATATATAACAATATACCTAATATTAAAAGCTAATTGGAAGGATAATGAGTGGTGGGATAGCTACCAAAAGAAATTTATTACCATTAAAAGGGGGAGTTTTATAACCTCGATAGAGCAGATTAGAAAAGAGATTAAGGACAAATCAATTAAAACACAAAAAATTAGAACCTGTATAGAGATTTTAAAAAACATGCAATTTCTAACAAGCGAAACAACAAGCCACTATACTCTTATAACCATATTAAAATATGACCTTTATCAAGCTGTGGATAATTACATTAACAAACCAAATAACAAAGCCTTAACAAAGCCTCAACAAAGCCTTAACAAAGCCTTAACAATAACTAATAAGGATAAGAAGGATAAGAAGGAAAAAGAAAGGAAACTAAGTCGCACTTTTGAAAAGTGCGAGGCGGTATATCAACTTACAATTTATTTAGAAGGGAAGATTAGAGAAAATAATAAAGCGATTAACAAAAGAACAGAACCACAGATACAATCCTGGTGTAAAGATATAGATTTATTAATTAGAAAAGATGGTGCAAATCCTAAAGAAATAAAACAGATAATAGATTGGGTAGTAGAAGATAATTTTTGGTCAGGCAATATTTTATCTGCTAAAAAATTAAGAAAGCATTATCCGAGATTTTATAAAAAAGTTATAACCAACACAACCCACGATCCCAACCGTTTCGATTTTATTAATGAGGAGGAAAATATAATTGAATAAAAAAACCTTTTCTAATGTAATAGAATTATTAGAGGCAGGATTTTCAGTTAAGTTAAGTAAAGACACGAGTAAAATTTATTGGGATATACTTAATAAATATGATGATAATATTATTAAAAAAGCTACTATTAAATGTGTTAAAGAACTTAAATATTTCCCTAAAATATCCGAGATTATAGAAGCCATTGAAGGCAATTCTACAGATGAAGCCGAACTTGCCTGGATATCTTTGTTGGACAAAATAGAAACTGTAGGACATTACCAATCCGTATCTTTCCCAAAATATCCGGCAATTGGGGCGGTAATTGAAGCACTTGGTGGTTGGTTAAGTATATGCGAAACGACTTTTGATGAGGAGAAATGGATTAAAAAGGAATTTATAAAATTATATCCCATTATAAAAAAAAGGGGTGAATATCCCGATAAATTAATAGGTCAATTTGAATTAGATAATGGGAATAAATATACCGAAAAATATATGTTGGATAAGTATGGGATGAAACTAGACGGCACGAAAGTAGATAGGAAACAGATAGAAGACAAGAAAGAATTAAAAGATAAATTTAATATGCCGGAAGCGGCAGAAGGAGAAAAAGTAAATGATAACTAAAAACAAATTTCTAATAGCTGAATATATAGAATCTAATCGTGAAAACATAATAGAAAAGTATGAGCAGAATACGCCGATAAAAACAATAGCCGAGTTATACGGCGTGTCAAGGTCTATCATATATCTGCGGCTACGCAAATGGGGCATAACTGTTCGGAAATATAAAGGGACAAGGCGTAGAAAAGAGGAAAGACTGGTAAGTCGGGAGCATTACAAGCGGCAGTTTAGTAAAGCATTTTTAGCGAAGCAAAAAGAGAATACCAGAATAAATAATGAGCATATTACATACATTAAATTTAAACGTAGCACAGAAGATCAAAAGTTAGTAGATAATTTATTGAGCCGACCAATAATCGGCTAAAAAGGGGGTAAGTAAATTGAGGACAGTAACAATGCGGGGTGGTAAATATTCAACGCAGATTAAATGATGATTATGTAAAATTACAAAGATATGCTGATAGTTATGGACCAATTATAAGAAAGGTGAAAGATGAAGATAATAATAAATCGAAGGAGGCGAGCCACAATTATCCAGAAAGTGAAGAATAAGATTAAGATAACCGAAAATGACGTTAAGCGACAGG
>Ga0265592_1001264_pt1 | contig 11209 bp, 12 predicted proteins | sample saktaG_7_FD_190141 | JGI IMG/M metagenome (GOLD analysis project Ga0265592, IMG submission 190141) | Saline water microbial communities from Sakinaw Lake, British Columbia, Canada - sak_2010_1_5_120m | ecosystem: Environmental > Aquatic > Non-marine Saline and Alkaline > Saline ... | reverse complement strand
AACCAATTATACCAAATACTGCTCCTGCTGCGACAAGTGAGAAGATTATTATACCTGGATTAACTCCAACCTGATACTTCATTATATTTGGTGATATTAAGTAATTATCCAGTTGTTGAACACCTACGAATAATAAAATAACTAAAACTGCTTTTAGAGGTGATATAAAAAAAGCTGTTAATGCAGCTGGTATTGCACCAATAACAGGGCCCAAAAATGGGATTAAATTAAATATACCTGCGATAAATCCTAAAAGAACAGCAAAATCAACCCTTAAAATTAGAAGCACTATTGTACATAACAAACCTACGATAATTGATACGAGTATCTGGCCTCTTATATATCTGCCTGCAACTTTGTTTATTCTATTAAGAATAGCGTTTGTATGAGATCTTAATCTGAAAGGAAGAGCTTTAGTAAATGTAGCTCTTATCTTGTCAGTATCTTTTAATATATAAATACCCAGGAGGGGACCTATTATAAAAGTAATAACAATATTAATTATTGACCTTGTAAAAGTTCCTGCACTCTGGAATAAATTAATATTTTGTATATTAATACTATTAACTAAGTATTGGGTTATAGTATTTGTATCTTTGGGGATAACTTCCTTACCAATAAGATTTTCAATGTGCCCTATGAGGACACTTTTTTGCAAGAAAGTATCAATTTTATTAGTAACATTTTCAAGGTATAGAGGCAAACTATTTATAAATATTTTTAGCTGGTCAATCATTAGTGGAATTATTAGAAAAAATATTACACCTATTACAGCTGTAAAAATTATATAGGTCAATGTAACTGCAAAAATTTTTCTCATCTTTCTTTGAAATAAAAATACAAGCGGGGTTAAAAGATATGCAATTCCTGCTGCAATAATAAGTGGAATTATTGCAATTCTGATTTGGTAAAGAATGTAGAAAAAAAGTACAACAATTATTATTAGACCAATAATAGACCAGCAAAAAATTCCAATATTTTTAATAGTCTCAATTTTTTTTAAAGGTTTTTTTACTCTCATCAAAATTTATAATAATTTTTTTAAATTATATAAGTAATTTTGATTTATAACAATAATTTCTAATAACTTATAAGTACATTACAATTGAAGAAGGATTACAATTGTGATAAAGTTTTAAAGCAAAATTAAAAAGTAATAAAGAAGTTAATGCCTGAAGAATCAATTAATTTATACATAAGCAATATTTCAAGCCTGATTTTATTTATAGCTGTGGTTGTATTTATCTTTTTAGTATTATTTTTAATATCAAAGGTTATTATTTTTAGAAGCAGGAAAAAGAATATTGAAACTTCAGAGCTTTATAGAATAGAGGACGAGGGTAAAAAACCAAACAATATTTCTGGCCTGCTTTTTTTAAAAAAAGATATATATGTAAAGAAAAATATTTTTATTTTTGGGCTTGTATTTATTTTTAGTATTTTTTTTGTTTTACTCATTGCTTTAATTTTAAGTTTTGCCACACAGATTCAACTTGGCATAAATTTATTTGTAATACTTGGTCTACTGTTCTTATTACTTGTAATCTCTATATATATAATTAAATCTAAAATAATTAATTAATAATTAAGGCGGTAAATGAGCTCTTTAGTTAAAAGAAATTTAAGCTTACTGGTAGTTGGGTTTGGCTGCTGCAAGCAGGAAATATTTTCAACAGATGGTCCGCTTTATGATATTCAAAGGTTTGGAATAAATTTTGTAAATGTCCCGGAGGATGCAGATATATTAGTTATTCAGGGATTTTTTAATGAAATTGGAGAGGAAAGATTAATTAATTTATATAATAGAATGCATAATCCAAAATGGGCGATTGCAGTAGGTAAGTGCGTGGTAACCAATAATTTATTTTGCAGGGAGTATAGATTATTGGATAGACTAAGAGGTAAAATTCATATTGATGTTTTTGTTCCAGGATGTCCTCCAAGACCGGAGGCTTTTATATATTCCGTATTGAGATTGTTGGATAAAGATCAGCGAGAAGAGGTTTAATATTTGTAATGGCAAAAGAGAATTATAATAGCATTTATTCATCTCACAGGTATGTATTTATTGAGAGATTTGAAAAAAATTTAGAGTATTATCTAAAGGACCAGATAAAAAGAATATATAAATTGAAACAGGAAATACTTTGTATTGTATATAAGGATAACTTATATGATGTGTTAAAGGAATTAAAAAATAATAGTGAATTTAACATACAGAGTTTAAAAGATATATCCAGGTATAAGAGTGGTGATAAAGTTTATGTTCTTATTAGTTTGTATTCGGCTGTAAGTAACTTCTCAATTTTACTAAAGGTAAGTATATCCCCACAGGATTTAGAGGATGAATATGATGAGATTGTAAAATTGACCGCTGATTTTTACCGTGCTGCAGGCTTTTACAGGGACAGAACTGATCTAAAATTAAAATATTCAGATGCAACTGTATTTAGCCAGAATTTAGATGGCATGGATTGCTTTGATATATATCTTTCTACCTGTGAGGATAAAATTAAGAATGCTTATATAGATACTGGTATTTGCAGGACAGTTTCTGATAATTTTTACCATGATTTAAATATTATAAGCGTGATTCCCTATATTAGCAGGTTTGATTACAGAGCTGGAATATTCCCAGAACTTGCTCTTTGTACGAGCTTTGAAGATTTAATGCAAATGAAGATTCCAAGAAGATCTCAATATATAAGGATGCTCCTTTGTGAATTATATAGAATTTCAAATCATATTTATTTTATTGTAAATATTAGTAAAGTTTTAGGCTGTGATGTAATTTATAATCTGGCTCTTACAGAGAAAGAGAGAGCTTTAAGGATAATAGAATTCATAACAGGTTCTAGAATTGTACCTAACTTTATAAGGGTAGGCGGGGTAAGGAAAAATATTAGTGAGGAAGATACAAATATTGTAATAAGCAATTTACCGGTGCTGTATAAAAATATTGTAAAAATAGAAAAAATGCTTTTGGGCAATACTGTTATTGCCGGGAAGTTAAAGGATATTGGTGTTATTAACAGGGAGAGTGCTCTGGAATTTGGACTGACTGGCCCAAATTTAAGAGCATCAGGTGTTAGGTATGATTTACGTAAAAATAGGAATCTACTTATGTATAAAAAATTTTCCTTTATAACTCCAATAGGAAAATTTGGGGATTGCTTGAGCAGGGTGTTTATTAGATTCCAGGAAATATATCAGTCTATTAGTATAATAAGGCAGATATTAGGTGAAATGCCAGAGGATTCTTTTAAGAGAATAATTAGTATGCCGAGTTTTGAATTTCCATTTTCAGCTATGACTTCGAGCATCGAGTGCCCTCACGGAGATTTTAAAGTTTTTATAGAAGTTAAGGAAAATAAATTGCTCTCATTAGTAATAATGGGCCCTTCCAAGAATAGCCTTTTCTTAAGTGAAGAGGTGCTTAGGGATAATAAATTAGAAGATCTGAATTTAATTTTAGCAAGCCTGGATATAAGTTCCGGGGAGATTATGCATTCCTGATGGAGATAAAATGGTTAATACTTTAAAAGAAATAGCTTATTTATGTTTAATTTTTGGAATAAATTTATATATATGCTCCTATCTGAATAATAAATTAATCGCAAGGATAGAACTTAGAAGGGGATATGTAACTCCAAGGATCAGGGGTTTTACCTATCCGGTTTTAAAATTATTTAAGTATCTATCTAAGGATTATAAATTAAATATCTGGGAGTTTTTCATTTTTTTATTTTCCTTTTTAATATGGAGCATTATTCCTATTACCGCAACTTTAGTTATAGTAGATATAGATTTTAGTTTAATAGCAGCTGCATTTTTCTATATCATGTTGCTACTGCTAAATTTTATCTGTGCTAGCAGAACCTCATATAATTTCATATTCAGCCAGGTTGCCAAAAAGGTTGGAGTATTGTTGACTTTTGTTATTCCGGTTTTAATTAATATTGTAAGTGTGATTCTTATTAATAAGACTTTAAGTTTAAAAGCAATTGTTAATTTTCAATACCACTTTTGGAATATAGTTTACCAGCCACTAGGTTTTTTAATATTTTTTATTTCCATATTATTGCAATTGAAATTGATGGGTATCAGCAAAAGAAATACTTTTTTGTTTACTGAAAATATTGATAAGGAAGGCAGGGGAATGGGAAGGGCTATCAGCAGGTTTTCAAGTTATATGATTTTATTTTTTCTTATAGTCATTCTTATTATTCTTTATATTGGAGGTTGGCAAAATATATATTTTATTAGAGGGGAAATTATTTTTGCTTTAAAATTTTATGTTATTTTTATAGTATTGCTACTATTAGATAAGGCAACCCCGGGACTGGATAGCTATAAGTATTTAATTGGCATTAATTGGAGATTTCTTGTCCCAATTTCGATTGTAAATTTAATATTAACAATAGCTTTTTTAGTACTTAGAAATATATATAGTTTTATTTGAGTAGTTAATTATTAATTTTAAAGGTATTAATGTTAAGAATTATTAAGAATTTTTTTATAAACTTAGGTAATTTATTTAAAAAGCCAAGAACGGTTGTCTATCCTAAGGAAAAAATAATTATACCTGAAAACAGCAGGGGGCTTTTACATCTGAAATTAGACCTTGACACCCTTGAAATTATTTGTAATGGATGCGGACTATGTGAAAAAGTTTGTCCTGAGAATTGTATAAATATTAAAAAAAGCCTAGATGATAAGGGGAGAGTATTTTTAGAAGAATTTTATATAGATTTAAATAAGTGTATCTTTTGCGGCAGCTGTGTGGAGTTTTGTAAGATTGGTGCAATTGAGATGACATACCGGTATCAGCTTGCAGAGTACAAGAGGCGGAATCTAAAGTTTGAGAAAATGGATTTAATAAAGCAGAGAGATTATACAGTAAGAGATTTCTGGTTTAAGTGATTGGTTATGATGCAAAATCAATTAATAATAACAATAATATATTATATTAGTATAGCAGCAATAATTATATTTACATTGCTCTCATTACTGCTTGCAGATAAAAAGAAGAAGCTGCTTTATTTTTCTTTGACATTATTATTTTGGGGTATATTAAACCTTGTTTTACTTTCAGGAGTTTTATTTTTCTTAATTTATATTGTAATAATAATTTTTTATATTTTATTTTATATGTATTTTTGTTATGAGGAGTTTTATAGATGTGATGAAATATCTGCAGGAGAAAAAGAATTATGCAATAAAAAAGTAATTAGGAAAAAGATGATTAATAAAAGTTTAAGTCTTGTGTTGCCAATACTTATTTGTGGAGGAATTGGTTATCTATTTTATAGTTACACTTTAAAATTTTTTAGAGAATATAATGAAGGTGGCAATATTCAAATAATGAATTTTTCTATTTTTTTGGAAGAACTTTATTCAAACTGCATGATACCTGTTATTTTATTAATATCAGTTTTATTTATTTCTGTTTTATGGTTTATTATTGTTATTGGTAAAAATAAGAAGGAATAAAAATTGAGTTTACAATTTACAATTTATTTTAGCTTTTTACTGTTTTTATTGGGTCTATTTGGGATACTGTACTTTAAGAATTACATGTCTCACTTATTATCGCTGCAGCTTATCATTATTTCAGGTGGAATTAATTTCCTTGGTTTTTCAAAATTTATATATCAGGAGACAATTTGGGATAAAATATTTATTTTTATGGGAATTATTTCAATTTATTTACTGATTTTTTTAATACTATTTTATGGTTATTCAAGGATTAATGATGTATATAAAGAAATTGAATTGGGAGATTATAGATTATTTAAAATAGATAAAAGTGACTGGTGGGGAGATGACTGTTTGTAATATGGATTTAATTTTTTCTGTTGACAAAATAAGCCCAATCTATAGTGTAGCAATATTGGGTTTTGCTATATTTATATCCATTTTTTTTGGACTTTCTAAAAGAAAAGGCATAAAAATATTTATTATTAGCCTTTTTGCTCTTTCAATATTATCTGCAATAATTATGAATTTTTACGTATTTAAAATAACTGTAGTCTATTCAAATTCACTTTTTAATTTTGGTTTGCTTGAGATGATTGAAATAGGTGTTTTTCTGTTTGGCGCATTAAATATATTATTGTTTATTTCAATATCAAATATTGAAAGTAGTCATTTTGTAAAGATTTTAATGCTTTTCTTATTCTCGGTTTGCTGCATTATTTTTTTAATAATCTCAAGAAATTTCATAGTAATTTTTTTAAGTCTTTGTCTTTCTACAATAAGTGTTTTTCAACTGATATCAAGCTTAAATAATAATATAATTTCTGCCAGACGTTATATTTTAAAGTTCTTTTTAAGATCATCTTTATCAGTAATTTTAGTTTTTTTTGGGTTTTCATTAATATATGGGGCAACTGATTTTAAAAACTTTATGCAGATTTTTGAATCTGATGCAATTAGTAACCCATTGATTGCGGCAGGGGTATTAATTTTTGGAATTGCTGTATATCTTTTTTTATTTATTTTCCCATTTCAAGGTCCCTATTTAAAACTAGCACGCAGATGTGAAAATTCATCTCTGCCTGTTATATGGTTTTTGTATTTTCCGATAGGTATTTTCTTATTTCTAAAATTAGATAATATAATTTTTTATTTTTTAGGCAGTAATGGCAGCCATATGTCAATATTATTTATAATACTGGCTTTTGGCTGCATATTGGGAGGAAATATTGGTGCTGTTAAGACAACAAGCTTAAGAAGAATATTATCATTTATCTTTTTAGTTTTTATTGGTCTTATATTATTAAATTATGCCATGTGCTCAACAGGTCTTATTGGCAGGGATAGAGTTGTTTGGTTAAATACAATAAATTTGATTTTACTGTTGCTAAGTTTTTTACCAATTTATAGTGTTTTAATCACTATAGAAAAGAAGTTTAAAACTGATTCCTTAAGTAATATAAAAGGTTTTGCCAGGACTAATAAATATTTTGGAGTGAATATATTTATAATTATTTTATCTTTATGTGGATTTATAGGAACAATAGGGTTTTTGAGTAGATTTTATTATTTAGAGCCGTTTATCTCATACGCAGCTGGCAGTAAAGCTATAAAATTAGGCCTGGCTAATATATTTATTTTAATTTCATTAACAGTTGCTTTTATATTTTTAGTAGTCAATATGTTAAGGATCATTATTTTATTGTTTAAAAGCAGCCAGGGCAAATATTTAAGTGAGGATAAAAGCTATACTGGTAGAAATGAAAGCCGCATTACTTTCCCCAGATTTTATTATATCTATATTACATTTTTTACTCTGATTATAGTAATTTCAGGAATAATAGGGTTACTTGAGATATTGAATATAGATATAGGATTTTTAAACTTCCAGATAACTGATTTTAATTTGTCAGAATAAATTTATATAAATATAAATTATGGAAGCTTACAAGAAGAGATTTAATATAAAACATTTCATCATAATAATTATAATACTAACGATAGTACTTGCGGCTGTAATAAGCATAAGTCATTTTTCTTTCAAAAAAGAGTATGAGCCGCCTACTGCTCTTGAAAATGATCTTCCAAGATTCAGGGTAGTAGATTTAGACAATGTTGGTATAACCAGCGATATGGACAATGATGGGATAAATGATCAAAAGGATATTTTGATGGGGACAAAGAGGCAGCTTGAAATTGGAGCTAAAAATATTTTTTTGGAAGGACCAGATGAGCCAAATTATTATGACGGCGGGGACCCGCCAGAAAACTTAGCTCTGTGTACCGATATAATAGCCAGAGCATTTAAAGATGCAGGTTTTAGTATAAGAGATTTAGTAGATAATGATATAGCTAATAATTTTAGCGAATATCCGCTAAAAGAGATATGGAACCAAACAGTAACAGATTCTAATATAGATTATAGAAGAATACAGAATTTGGAGATTTTTTTTAGAAGGAATTCACAGATTCTTGTAACTGTTTTTAATCCTGCAGATATTGATAATTTAAACAAGTGGCTTCCGGGGGATATAGTATTTTTTGATATGGATGGTGATAGTTATAGTGATAATGTTGGAATTTTATCTGATGTTACAACAAAGGACGGAGCTCCTAAAGTAATTTATAACTATATTAATCCTGGCTATACTTATGAGGAGAATATCTTAGGGAAGGAAAAAATTATTGGCCACTATAGATATCCATAGTTATTGGCATACAAAATTTTGATTTTTATTTTTGCAAATATTTAATAAAATAATAACAAGTATAGAAGTTAGATTATTGTAGAGATAATTAAGTAATTGAAAAAAAATTGGTAAAATAACTCTGTGGTACAAAATATAGTTTTATTTATAGTAATTATTCATAATAATAAAAGCGAGAAATTAGAAAATGAATAATAGGAATATTTGCAGAAATAGTCATAATTGTAGAGTGTTTTTCTCTAGGCTGCTCATAGTATTAGCAATAATACTGGTTGTCTTTCCCATGATTCAATTAGCTGCACCTAGTAGCATCAATGCTGTTACTCTTGAAGAGTTGAAAAATGAAGTCGGGAAGCTTAGCGCAGAAGAAGAGAATCTAGTTGAAGAGATTATAAATACTGAAAATTTAATAGTATTTTTAAAATGTGAAATTGAAACACTGGATGAAAAGATAATTGTCTTAGAGTCAGAGGTGAAGGAATTATATGAGGAAATATTTGATTTGCAGGATAGTATGGATAAAAAGAAAGAGTTGTTGATTAAGAGGATAGTTTATACATACAAATATGGAAATGATAATATAGCAAGGCTTATTATCAGTGCAGGGGATATAAACAAGGTTGTAAATAGTATATATCTTTTTAGAAATATTATGAGAAGGGATGCTGAACTGATAGAAGAAATTCGCTACGAGAAGGAAGAATACGATAGGATCTTAAGAAAATCAGAGGAGAAAAAAAAGGAAATAAAAATATTAGTAAAAGAAAAAGAAAATGAAAAGCAAAAATTACAGGTAACCCTTGTAAAAGAAGAGCAGTTATTAGAACAGGTAAAACAGGAAAAGCAGGAGGTACAGGATTATCTTAGTGCAGTAAGAAGGAGGATAGCAGAAATTCAGCCTCAAGGAGTTACCCTTATTGGTGAATGGAAGATGGTTGCAACTGCTTACTATTCAGGAGGCGGGGGTCTAAATGGAAATGGAATAACTGCTATGGGTCTTAGAGCAAGGGAAGGGATAATTGCTGTTGACCCCAGAGTTATACCGCTTGGAACAAGGGTTTTTATTGATGGTTACGGAGTAGCAACGGCAGGAGATACAGGTGGCTGGATTAAAGGTAATAGGGTTGATCTATGTTTTGAATCGTTAGAGCAATGTTTTAGATATGGCAGAAGAACTATATATGTATACCTGGTAAATTGATTTTTGTTAATTATCAGATTACTTTTAGCAGTTTAGATAAAGACTTAAAATCTTCTAAATATTTTTTTTCAGTAACTACTTTTCTTTCGGTTACGTCTTGCGGTTCGTAGAAAGGTACTAATTTAAATGAAGGGTTTTCAAACATCCTCATATGTATTTTCTTCATGTTACTGTATTTTTTTCCTAAAGAGAAAAAATTCTCTAAAATGATATTAGAGGTATCCAACCCTAAAGATATAATTATATGAGGTGTTATTATAGAAATTTCTTTTGTAAGAAAATAAATACAATTATTTGTATGTTTTTTTAGTAACTTAACCTGAGTATTTTTTTCTTGGTTGTCTTTAATTGAAATTTTTCTTGGAGTGCATTTAACAAGATATGTGATATAGGTATCTTTACTCAGGGATAGATGAATTTCTTGCAGGATATTTCTTAATAATTTTCCTGGGCTATCATTTGTATAAGGAATTCCAGTTTTTTCTGCACCTTCTATGCTTGGATAATTCCCAACTATTATTATCCTACCTTTAGAAGCTCCTGTTCCTGGCACTGGCTTTTTTCTGGTTTTTACAAGATCAAGGCACTTTTTACAATGAACTACTTCGTCCTTTAATCTGTTTAGACTTTTTCTGGCATTTATTGGCATAGATATTATTTTAATTTACATGGTCCTAATTTAATACTTTGTATATATTTATACTAGTAAATCTTATCTTATGGCAAGTATACTATATATAAAAAATGTAGTAAATACATTAATTTAAAAAATCAGTAATTTGGGAGTATTTATTGCTGGTTAAAGATGTAAAAAATTATTATAAGTATTTTTTATTTATTATTATAGCTTAAAAGATTTAGCCTTATTGGGAGAAAAATTTGAGATGTAAATATTTAAAATTTAAAAATTTTTACTTTTTACTTGATATTATTATTATTTATAATATATAATCAATTCTTGTAAAAAATTTAAAAGAAAATATATAAAAGTGCAATAAAGGAGATGCAATGGCAAAATATCAAGATCTGGCAGACTCAATTATCTCAGGAGATAATGTAAAAAGTAAGGAACTGGCCCAGAAGCTGGTAGATGAAGGAGTATCGGCAGTAGAGGTTTTAAACGATGGACTGGTTCCAGGCATGGATGTAGTGGGCAGGAAGTTTAAAGCTAATGAGATGTATATACCTGAGGTACTAATAGCCGCAAGAGCAATGCATGCAGCTATGGATATCATAAAACCACTACTATCAGAATCAGATGCAGCTAGCAGAGGCAGTGTAATCATTGGAACAGTACAGGGAGATTTACATGATATAGGTAAAAATCTTGTTGGTATGATGCTTGAAGGCGGAGGATTTACAGTAATTGATGCAGGAGTTGATATTACTGCAGAAAAATTTGTTGAAGAAGTAAAGAGAAATAAAGTAAAGCTTGTTGGACTTTCAGCGCTGCTTACAACTACAATGCCTTCCATGAAAGATATAATAGAAGCTTTAAAAGCTGACAGTGAAACAGCAGATGTTAAGGTAATGGTTGGCGGCGCACCACTGACTCAGGAATATGCTGATTCTATTGGAGCAAAAGGATATGCACCTGATGCTTCAAGTGCAGTTGATTTAGCTAAAGAGCTTTTAGCTTAGTAGAGTATAAACTAAAAGTTTTTAAATATATAAGAAAATAAATATATATTAAGAGCTGTAAATATAAATATCCCTTAAATAATTTCCGTTAAGAGCTGTTAAGAGTATATATTTTTAGGAGTGTATTGTTTGTAGCAAACACTCCTAATTTTTTTACTTCAAATCTTTAAAAAGATTTGCC
>Ga0265592_1001257_pt1 | contig 11236 bp, 5 predicted proteins | sample saktaG_7_FD_190141 | JGI IMG/M metagenome (GOLD analysis project Ga0265592, IMG submission 190141) | Saline water microbial communities from Sakinaw Lake, British Columbia, Canada - sak_2010_1_5_120m | ecosystem: Environmental > Aquatic > Non-marine Saline and Alkaline > Saline ... | reverse complement strand
GCCGTTAAATATGCGACAGGGTTGTCGGATATTTCAAATTTAAACATATCTTACCAGACAACTACAAGCATCTTAGCATGTAACGGATTTGATAAGGGCGACAAATCCTATAGAACCTACGAAGTTTCTTATTCTCCCAAGGAGTCTCCGATAACTGCCTCGTGTTCTGCTAATCCGAATCCTGTTCAAACGGGCCAGTCAGCCACATTCACATCTACGGTTTCCGGAGGTAGCAGCTATACATATTCGTGGTCGGGAGCCTGTACGGGCATATCCTCAAGTTGCAGCAACACTTTTTCTGGCGCAGGTACTCAAACAGCAACAGTTACAGTTACTTCAGGCACGCAAACAGCGTCTACTACTTGTTCAACCGTAGTGAGCCAGGTAACTCCTAATTTATCAGTTACTTGTTTAGCTAACCCAAGCTCGATTAATACTAATCAATCAACAACGTTTACAGCTTCAGCAACTGGAGGCAGTGGCAGTTATGTTTATTCGTGGTCGGGAGCCTGCACGGGTTACGGTTTAACTTGTAGTAAGATTTTTTCCAATTATGGAACTCAAAGCGCAACAGTTACAGCCACCTCCGGCAGCCAGACAGCGTCTGCTAATTGTTCTGTTGGCGTTAACCAAGTTAACACTTGTACTCCGAACTACCAGCAAAGATGCGTAGGCAATAACATATATTGGTACGACTCTTGTGGCAGTCAGGGAAGCTATGTTGGCACCTGCGGAAATACATATGGAACTCTAACCGCAACTAAAACAGTAAGAAATCTTACTAACAGTTCAGGTTTTACAAGTTCAACTTATGCCGCGCCCGGAGATATGCTGATGTTTATGATAACCTTGCAGGCATCGGGTCAGGACGTGCAAAATGTTTTTGTCAGAGATTCTCTTCCTGCAAATCTAATTTACAACAACCAGTTGATTGTCGCCTGCACAAGCGCTAATAATTACAATTACAATAATAATTGCAACAACAGCAACTACAATTATTCAGGAAACATTGCATCCGGCATTAACTTAAATACAATATATGCCGGACAAACAGTAACCATAACCTATCAGGCGCAGGTTGCTCCTGTTCAAAATTTTGCTTATGGAACAACTACTTTAAATAACAGCGTTTCTGTTACAAGTTCAAACTCCACATACAATCCTGTAAGCAATGCCTCAATTATTGTCACAAGGGCTACGGTACTTGGAGCAAGCACTGTTTCAACCGGTTTGACAAACAATTTCTGGGTAGATTCATTTATTTTGCCATTATTGTTAACTTTAATTGGTATTTGGATGTGGAGATCAGGAATGTTTTTCGGAGTGGAAAGATGGTTGGATAATAAAAAGAAAGTGCGCAGAGGATACAAGGCTGAAAAAGAACTTTCATCCAGAATTTCAAGGCTTCAAAAAGTAGGAAAATAAAAACAATAAAAAAGCACCCAGAGCTTGTCGAAGGGTGCTTTTTTATTTAGTCGCTTTGTGTTTAAACCTTTTTGGAGTTTGTTATTTTCTTTTTCATCTCTAAAATTAGGCCATCTATTTGGTCGTTGACTTCTTGGATATCAGAATTTAGCCTCCTCGATAAGGCTAATTTCTCTTTTGGCGTTGCAGTGTCGTTTTTTATTTTTCCAAGAAGCGTCAAAAATGAATTATTGTGCGATTTTTTATTATTTTTTTTCATTTTCTTTTTTTACTAGATAGTTTATTTGCGAAGAAATTATATATACGGGGAAATGCAAGAACTACGGTAATCGCGCCAATCACTGTAGCACACGCAATCAAATCCTCCTGTGAGCTGGGCATACTTGTTGGGGCTGAATCAGGCTTGTGTTTAATAATCAGTTGCGTTGGCGGAGGGATAATAGCAAAATAGGCCAATTCGCTTCTATGCACAAAATTTCCCACAGAGGCAAAGGTGCTTTTAATTCTTTCCCCCACCCCCCTTTTGGTTCTTGCTGTCCGAGTATTTCTAATTGGTCTGTATTTTGATTAAGGCGGTCCACATTTTTCTCTAACACTGCCCGTTCTTCATCTATTTGTTTTTCCGTTTCCATGTCTGATGCTATCTCGGGCGCTGGCTCGATAGAATTTTCTAATATTTCATTTTTCATATTTTTTCATATATTTAAACTGATTATATGATATTTATTTGCGACCTTCAAGCGCGGATTCTAAGGTTTCTTCGTCGGCATATTCAAGTTCTCCGCCGACGGGAATTCCTCTCGCCAGATGAGTAATTCTTCGACTCGGCTCAGGACCTGCGGGTTTTTCGTTTAGCCAGACTTCCCTTATACTCTGTTCAACCAAAACAGAGGTCGCCCGACCTTCGGGCGTAGGATTTAACGCCACTATAATTTCCGAAAAATTTCTTTCGCGTATTCTTTTTTTTAATTCTTCTATTCTCAAACTATTTAAATCTTCTTTTCTCATTGTCCCGACAGTTCCTCCTAAAATAAAATATAATCCGTTAAATTTCCCAGTGTTTTCTATTGAAATCAAGTCGCTTTCTTTTTCCACCACGCATAAAATATTTTTATTGCGCGAGCCGTCTTTGCAAATAGGGCAGAGAGAGCCTTCTGACTCAAAAGGATTAAAACATTGCTGGCACAGCTTTATCTTACTTTTTAATTCTAAAATCGCATTAATCAATTCGTCGGTTTTATTTTTCTGCAATTTTAATAAATAATAAACAAAACGGCCGGCTGTTCTTGAGCCAACCGTAGGAAATCGCCTGAAAATTTCAATTAATTTTTGTATCGAGTCCATAAATTTATCCGGCTTCGCCGGAATATTCTCCTTTATCTAAATTGCGGAAGCTTACTCGATTTTCATCGAAATACAATTCAATGCCACCGGTTGGGCCGTTTCTGTGTTTTTCAATTAAAACCTTTGCAATGTTTTTACTTAAAGAGTTTTCGTTATATTTATCTTCTCTGTAAATCATCATTACAACGTCTGCATCTTGTTCAATGGCTCCGGATTCGCGCAAGTCTGCCAATCGCGGGATTTGAGGAACACGCGCTTCAACTGCGCGGGACAGCTGTGAGAGCACCAACACTGGAACATTTAATTCTTTCGCCAGTATTTTCAACGCCCTGGAATTTTCCGTTACCTGCTGTACGGCTGATTGAAATCTATTCATAGGCTCCATTAATTGCAGATAATCTATAACAATCAGCGACAGCCCTTTATTTGCCTGTAACCTGCGCGCCATAGCCCTTATTTGTAAAATATTTACCGAGCCAGCGTCGTCAATATATAGAGGCGCATCAGACAAGCTTCCCATGGCGTGCTGTAATCTTGAATAATCATCCGATGCAAGCCGCCCGTTTCTTAAGTTCCATAAATTAATATTTGCCGTGGACGCCAAAAGCCTGTCAGCTAATTGGTCTTTAGACATTTCAAGAGAAAAAAGTCCTACCGGCTGGTTGTTTAAAACTGCAACATTTCTGGCAATATCCAAGGCTAGCGAGGTTTTTCCCATTGAAGGCCTGGCAGCCAAAATTACCAAATCAGATTTTTGCAAGCCTCCTAAAATTTTATCTAAATCAGTAAAACCGGTTGGAATTCCGCGCAATTTCCCCGCATATTTTGAAAGGTCGTCCAACCTTTCAAAGGTATCTGACAAGATTTCTTTTATTGGCAGAAACGACTGAGTTAAAGACCTTTGTCCAATGCCAAACACAGTTTTTTCAGCCCTGTCTAATAAAATATCAACTTCTTCAGATTCGTCAAAAGCAGACAATCCAATTTCTTCCGATGCGGAGATCAAATCTCTTAAAATCTTTTTTTGCCGGACAATCTTGGCGTAGTTGGAAATATGGGTTGCCGTCGGTACGGAATTTATCAAAGACGTTAAATATGCTGAACCTCCTATGTCGTCTAATTTATTTCTTTCTTTTAATCTTGCTGAAACCGAAAGAATGTCTATCGGGTCTGACCTTTCGTACAATTCGGCCATTGCCTGAAAAATATCCTGGTGCGAGCCCTTGTAAAAATCTTCGGCTTTTATAAAGTCCACAACTTTTACGATTGCGTCTTTGTCCAACATCAAACACCCCAGCAGACATTGTTCTGCCTCAGTATTTTGCGGAGGTAGTTTTTTCTTACCGACAGGGTTATTCATATATTATCTGTATACCAAAAATATATAGCAAGCGCAACATTGTCGTTTGTTTTTGCGGGCTTGTGGTATTATTTTTTGGAAAATGATAAAATAAAAAAACCTAAATTAAATGAGAGACGAAGTTAAAAAAAATCACAAAAATGAAAAAAGTTTTCTGGGATCGATTTTGGCGTTCTTGGATTTCCGTAAATTTTTTAAAAATCCTTTATTTATATACGGGGCGATTATTTTCGTTATTATCGCGGGATTGATTTTTATATTTGCAAGTTTATTTTTGCCGGCGCGCACAATAGACGAATCATTGATAATAAAAAATATAAAAATTAAGCAGGTTGCGACGATTATTATCGGCCAGCCAATTAAGTGGACGGTTTTAGTGAAGCGAAGCGACATTAACTCTGGCCAGTATTTAGTTAAGCTGCCCAAGAAAGCAGACAATATTAAAATATCTCTTATTAAAGGAGAACAGGCAGAAAAGATATTATCGGCCGGTTTAGAAAAAACTCCTTTTTCAGACCGGCAAAAGCAATCAGCGCTAAATGATAAAAAGGGAAATTTACTTTTTAGGTTTGCAAATTTTTTGTTCGCTGATTTAGAGCAAGCCGCGAGCGATGCTGTCCAGAATGCATTGGAAGCAATCACACAGCCTGAAAACCCAGACATTATTAAAACTTCAGATTCCACAATAGTAGATTTATCGCAACAAGCAATGTCGGAGGCAGAACAGCCGGCCGCTTCGATAAACTCAGGACAGGCCAAACAAGAGGAAAAGAAAGCAGAGAAAGAACAAGCCAAAGAGCAGGAGGAGCAGCAAGTAGCGCCAGCGACACCGGATTCTCCTGTCATTCCCGCGTCCGCGGGAATCCAGGGTGAGGGCGCGGACACGAATACAAATCTGGATTCCCCTGTTCCCCTCTCTGTTGAAAACTCCGACGTGGCAAAGCAGGGGAATAACAATACTTCTCCAGCGCCAGAAGAAACCCCGGCCGAGTATGTCCAGATTAGCTACGAAACACCATCCCCGGAAATCATCGAACAGGAAACAAACACTGGAAAACTGGTCACTATTTCATCGTCAGACACAGGAATAATTAATTGTGAAACTTTGAATCCGAGGACCGCAGGCGGAGCCACGTCTAATGACGGGGCAACAAGTCTTTTACAATCAGCCGGCGCCAGCATTTCTGGAGCATTCTTAAACATTTTATCCGCGATTAAGAAATATCTTTTTGCAGATTTAGAACAGGCGGTAAACGAAATTATCAATTTTCAATTACCAATTTTCAATGAATTATCCAATGATTCAATTTCCAAAGACACAGAAACACCGACGACGGAAATAATCGTCCCGACACTCGAAGAACCGGCAGAAACCCCAGCGCCAGTTGAAGAGCAACTAGTCATTGAAGCTCCTGCCGAAACGCCGACAGAAATAACAATGCCGGTAGAAGAAACACCAGCGCCGGCAGAAACACCAGAGCCTGTGGAAGTCAGACTTCCACAGGTCGAATCGGTGACGGCAGCAGACGCCGCCTACCAGGAATGTTTAGCTCAACAAGTTCCGCTGACTGATGTTTTAGCTTTCACCAATATTCCTGAAATCTACAAAGTGGGGCAGGAAGATAAAATCAAAATCAAGTGGAAATCAAACGGCAATCAGAATATGGATTTTCACGCTTACGACCTCAACAACAATGGAAAGCTTGATTATGTGGAGTGGATAGTGCCTCACTTGTCTGACCAGGTATTTGACATTATATATATTTCTAAGGCATTTAGGTTAGACGAAAATAAACAAATTGCAGAGGATATCTACGATACAGTAGCCACTCAGGATAACCAGTGGGCAACCGTACAAAGCAATGAGTGGCTTAGGTTCACTTTTGAAAGTCTGGTAGACAGCACAAAAAATATTGATATCTATGCCAAACCAACCTCGGAGGTAGGCTTAGCCTACCTTGAAGTGTACAGAGAAAATGGCGACCAAGTCATAGCCACCCTTTATATAGACCATGAAGATTACTACCACGTTTCCACGGCTAACCTTGGGGATAACCCCACGGATGTTTTTGATTTCAAGATTATTGGCGGGGTTGACATTGATTATGTGCAGGATGCCGCTTGCACAGCGGGTAAGTCGGGAAATTGGAACGATAGTACTGTGTGGACTTGCGCCAAAATACCTGATTCAAGCGATACAGTTACAATTAGTAATGCGTCTTACACAGTTACAGTAACAGCGGATGCCGCGGCAAGCACGCTTTCAATCTCTGCTGGCACGCTTAATATTCAAACTTTTGCTGTGGCGGTTACCGGCGCAGTCCAAATTACAGGCACTGGCACAATTTCCGGAAGCACGGGCGTGTTAACCGGCGGTTCTTATGATGTACAATCCGGAACTATTAGCGCTATACTTGGCGGAACAGGAATTGCATTAACAAAAACTACATCTGGCACGGTTGTTCTTTCTGGCGCCAATACTTTTACCGGAGGGGTTACGCTTTCGGCAGGCACCCTTGATTTAAGAGCTGCCACAGCTTTAGGCACGGGTACGCTCACTATAAATGGAGGAAGCTTTAAGAAATCGACTTTTGGTACTCTTACCCTTACCACCAATAATGTTCAGGCCTGGAATGGAGACTTTTCTATTGCCGATAGTAGTTATACAATAGATTTTGGAACAGGCGCGATAACCTTAAGTGCTAATCGCGCGATTACAGTGAATTCTGGAAATATGATATTCGGTGGCGCTATTGGAGATGGCGGAAATGCCTATACGATTACCTTAACAGGAGCTGGTTCCATAGCCTTTACTGGTGCTAACACTTATGATGGTTTAACCACGGTGTCATCTGGTGGCCTTATACTCTCAGGCGACAACAGTGCTGCTTCGGGCGGGGTGACTTTAACCGCAGGTACTCTTGACCTTAGATCTGCCACAGCTTTGGGCACAGGCACACTCACTATTACCGGCGGAAGCCTTAAAAAGGCTACTATCGGCGTTCTTACTCTTACAACAAATAATCCTATGAGCTGGAACGGAGACTTTTCTATGGCAGCTTCTAGCTACGGAATAGATTTTGGTACCGGCGCAATAACCTTAGGCGGGAACCGCACAATTACAGCAAGCAGCAGCGGATTTATATTCGGTGGCGCTATTGGAGACGGCGGAAATGGATATACTCTCACTAAAGCAGGGCATAGGAATCTTATTTTAAATGGTGCTAACACCTACACAGGTCTTACCACTGTTTCAGCGGGCGTTCTTACGCTCGCAGGCGATAACAGCGCTGCCTCCGGCGGAGTCACATTAAATTCCGGTGCCACTCTCAATATTAACTCTGCCACAGCATTGGGTACAGGCACTTTCACTATCAATGGTGGGACAATTAGCAATACCTCTGGTGGCACAATTACCAACACAGAAAACAATATCCAAGCATGGAACGGTGATTTTACTCTCTATCAAGGTACTGCCTTAAACCTCGGCACGGGAGCAGTAACACTTAGCGGTAATCGACAGGTAACAACGAGCTCCTTCTATAGTACTTTAACGATAGGTGGAGCAATCGGAGACAATGGAAATAGTTATACACTTACATTTACCACGGTTGGATATGGTGGTGTTGTTGTGCTTTCTGGTAACAATACCTACACCGGCCTCACAACTGTAACACCCGTATCAACTTTCAGTCTTACCTTATCGGGCGACAACACTGCTGCTTCGGGCGGAGTAACTTTGAATGCAGGCGGGCTTTATATAAACTCTGCCACGGCATTAGGAACGGGCACATTAACCATAAACGGCGGAGGGATAGGTAGCTCTAATAGTACTACCATTACTACTAACAACATTCAGAATTGGAACGGTAATTTTACTTGTAGCAATAGCACCGTGGGTTTAGGCACCGGAGCAGTAACACTTGGTGGCAACATTCAAATAACCATGGTTTGGGGCACTCTCACAGTAGGTGGCGCTATTGGTGATAGCGGAAGTGGTTATACCCTTACTCTCGCAGGAAATAATAGTACTCTTATACTCTCCGGCGCCAATACCTACACGGGTGCCACTACAATCACCGGAACAACAAGCACTAATTTTCTACGGCTCAGCAACGCTCTCGCGGCTCAATACAGCACTGTTACTGTAAGCGTCGCTAATGGGCTGAAATTTGGCACATCAATAGGTACTTTTACTATCGGCGGTTTGTCCGGAGCAAGCAACTTTGTACTGGCAGACACCGGCAGTACTGCCATTACCTTGCAGGCAGGAGGAAACAACGCCAACACCACATATTCGGGGATAATGAGTGGAACGAGTGGAGCTTTAACTAAACAGGGAAGCGGTACGCTTATACTTTCTGGCGTCAACACTTACACCGGCGATACAATAATAAGTGCCGGAACTTTACAAAACGGTGTTGCAGACTCATTTAAATCAGCCACAACTACTATCTCTTCCGGCGCAACACTTGACCTTTCAACATTTAATTTGACTTTAGCCGGCTCAACAAGTTTCGCCAACAACGGCACTTTAAAATTGTACGGCGACCAGACGGTCACCAACGCGCCAACTAACGGCGTAGGTTCCACAGTTGAGTACAACGCCACTGCTGGTTCTCGCGCCATTAAATCTTGGACATATACCAATGCGATATTAAAAATAAACGGCACGGGCGGAACATTCACCCTGCCCGCTGACCCTGCCTGTACTGGCATAACTCTTGCTGCTGGCACGCTGGCCGGCTCAACACAGGCAATTACTACCGGTGGCTTCACGATGAGCGGTGGCACGTTCACCGGCTCTGGCGCGATGGCAGTTAACGGCAACCTGACTTACTCCAGCGGAACCAACTCGCATACAGGGGCGTGGACACAAGGCACTGGGAATTTGGGGTGGAATACCAGTGCTACTTATATACAAAACTATCAAGCTGCCAGCGGAGCAATAATTACGTTAAGCACTAGAGCAGTCGCTAAAAGTATAACCGTTCCTACGGACGCTACGGTGAATCTCGGTAGTAACTATTTTCAGAGTTGGAATGCTAGCAATGATCAGCTAAGTCTTCAAGGTACGTGGTCAGCTACAACCGGATATGTTTTGGTTTCAGCCTTTAGCTCACGGTCCAACTCTAATCCGATTCAAGTAGGAACTGTGGAGCTTCGTATGCAAAGTAGTGACGATGTGTGGACGCAAAGCGGAAGTATTCAATGTGGAACGTTACGCATCTTGGGTGATAGTGGTACAAATAAAGCCACCTTAACACTTGCAGGAAATATGAATGCCGGAGCAGTCGTTATCGGGCACACTATTGGAGTTGCTATTTATTCTACTTCTGGTGTCCTCAATCTCGGCTCCGGCACTCACACTATCGCCTCCATCGTTCAGGGCAACGCGGCGAACCTGAACGATGCCATTGACTTCGGAACATCAAACACCAGCATCACAGGCTCGGCAAACTTCACCGGAATAGCAGTGAGCAACACTTCGGCAACGGTGAATTTCACAGGAACCACTGGCACACCGACCCTGACTACCGCCGGCGCCACGATGCCGAATATGGTTGTAAACAATAATGGCGTTACTTCGTTTACGGTGGCTGATACACCGCTGACCACCGGAAGTTTCACGCTGACAGCCGGCAAATTTACCGCTCCGGCAACAATGACTGCAAGCAGTGTTTTGTTAACCGCGGGCACTTTTACCGCCGGAGCGAATTTAAATAACAGCGGAAACTGGACTAACAACGGCGCGACATTCACTAATAGTTCTGGCACTGTTACCCTAACCGGCGCCACGCCAACCATCGGTGGCACCAGCGCCAACACATTTTACAATCTTACGGCAATTACTGCTGACCAAGTGATTGTTTTCCCGCAGGCCAGCACCACCACCATATCAGGCACATTGAAATTGGAGGGCGCCAGTGGACATAATATTTTACTTAAATCCGATGAGGCGGGCAGTGATGGCTCCAAAGCTCATCGCGCCCGCGTGGATATTGCTGCAGTTTTAGACAATCACAGCAACGGATATTTCCAGTATGTAACTCCTTACGACAACGACGCGTCCAATGGCGCCGCCCAACCCATACAACAACAGAACTGCGTTGACGGGGGCAACAACCTGGGCTGGTTGTTTAATGTTTTGCCAGTTGCTTCGAGCGTTTTAATTGATGGAGTCGCAACAGATGTAATTTTAACAGAAGGAACAACACATAATGTGGTTTGCGCCGGAACTGTGACAGATTTAAACGGTTATGCGGATATTACAAGTGTTACAGCAAAACTTTATAGAAGCGGAGTTGGGGCTGGCGCCGGAGATAATAATGCAAACCACTATACTTTAACCGGAGACAGCAATTGTATTCCATCGGGCGGTTCTGAAAATACAGAAACCTATACCTGTACTTTTCCTGTTTATTTTTACGCCGACCCGACTGACGATACATCGTCCTATCCGACAGAAAACTGGGTTTGCCAGATGACGCCGACAGATACTGTGGGAGCAGGAACTGCTGATACAGATACCATTGAAATGGATAGTTTAACCGCTCATGACGTAACAACATCAATAGTTTACGGTTCGTTGGCCTTGGGAGCTGACACCGGAACAAGCGACACAACAACCACAATAACTAATACAGGAAACCGGTCCATAGATATTCAGGTTGGCGGTTATGGAAGCGTAAGCGATGACGGGAAGGCATTGGTTTGCGCCATAGGAAGCGTAACCGTAACTAACGAAAGATATTCTACTACCGAAGGTGTTTCCTACACATCTAAAACAACGCTTCCTTCTGATGCTTCGCCAAACACAGTTACCGTGGATATACCGCAAGGTGTCTCTTCAACGGGAGTTATATATTGGGGCATGGGATTGCCTTCATCTGGAGTAGGAAGTTCCTGCGCAGGAAAAGTTGTATTTACAGCGGTGAACCATTAGCGAATTATCAATTTTCAATTTACAATTTTCAATCAATTTTTAAATTTAAAAATTATCAATTATGGCGCAACATCAAGAATTTGACCTAGAAGAAAGGACAATAGTTTTTGCTGAGAACATTATTGATTTGGTAAGAAAAATAAAATGTGATTCAGTAAATA
>Ga0265592_1001244_pt1 | contig 11309 bp, 11 predicted proteins | sample saktaG_7_FD_190141 | JGI IMG/M metagenome (GOLD analysis project Ga0265592, IMG submission 190141) | Saline water microbial communities from Sakinaw Lake, British Columbia, Canada - sak_2010_1_5_120m | ecosystem: Environmental > Aquatic > Non-marine Saline and Alkaline > Saline ... | reverse complement strand
AGGCATGCGTCCGCGCCGTTCGTAAACGCCTTGTACAGATGATCGAGGTTGCCCGCACCACCGGACGCGATGACCGGAATAGTAACGGCCCCGGCAATCGCCCGCGTGATCGGGATATCGTACCCATCGGTCGTCCCGTCTCGATCTTTGGACGTCAGCAGTATCTCAGCAGCGCCGAGCGCTTCCACCTGCTTCGCCCATGCGATCGCATCGAGGCCAACGTACTCGCGACCGCCGTAGATGACCACGTCGTACCACGCCCCGGTGCCGTCTTCCAACTCCACCGATGTTTTGCCTTCCAGATCCTCAAACCGCCGCTTACAGTCGATGGCGACCACCACACACTTCCCAAACTGCTCAGTGGCGTCCTTGACGAGGTCCGGATTCTTCACGGCGGCTGTGTTCATGCCGACCTTATCAGCACCGACATGCAAGACCTTCTCAACGTCCTCGAGGCTCTTGATCCCTCCGCCGACCGTCAAGGGGATGGTGACGTGCTGCGCGATCTGCTCGACCATGGCGATCATCGTCTCTCGACCCTCGTAAGAGGCGGAGATATCGAGGAAGACGAGCTCATCGGCTCCCTGCGCATCGTAGCGCTGCGCGAGCGTAACGGGATCGCCGGCGTACTTGAGGTTCTCAAATTCGATTCCCTTCACCACAACAGCATTACCATGCTCGTCCAGCGTTGTATCCAGGCACGGAATTATTCGTTTCGTCATTTTTTACGGCTCGTTCCTTAAGGATCTTATATACTCATGAATACTGAGCCGAGGAACATATAAGGGTAATTCAAGCAAAGTACCTCGACTCGACCGAAGAGATGAGCGCCTCACACTGCCTCAGAGTAGCATTGCTCTACGAGCGCGAGGATGACAGGGTGCGCTGCACGACCTGCGAGCGCTCCTGTAAGATCGCTGTCGGTAAGCTCGGGTTCTGCAAGACGCGAAAGAACATCGACGGAAAACTGTACACGCTGGAATACGGCGATATCTCCTCAACGAGTGCGAATCCGATAGAGAAGAAGCCGCTCTTCCATTTCTTCCCGGGGAGCAGAGCGTTAACGGTGGGTAGCTACGGCTGTAATTTCACCTGCCCCTGGTGCCAGAACTGGGAGATCAGCAAAGCCGCGCCCAGCCCGGAACGCTGCAATTACGTCTCACCCGAGCGATTCGTGCGACTGATACAGGAGACGGGCTGTCAGGGGACGTCGATCTCGTTCAATGAGCCCACGCTCATGCTCGAGTACGCGCTGGACGTGTTTCCGCGTGCGCGAGCAGCAGGTTATTACAATACCTATGTCACGAACGGCTACATGAGTGCCGACGCGCTCCGGTTGCTCGTCGAGCACGGCCTGGACGCGATGAACGTGGATATAAAAGGCTGTGAGGACGCGGTGAAGCGCTACTGTGGTGCTGATGTAGAGAAAGTATGGCGGAATATACGTACCGCGAAGCGCCTGGGTGTGCACGTTGAGCTGACCACGCTTATCATACCGGCGGTCAATGACGATGAGGACTGTCTGCGGGGCATCGCCAAACGTATCAGGGAGGAGGTGGGGGTAGACACCCCGTGGCACGTCACGCAATACTATCCCGCGTACCAATCACGGAGCACCGGTCTCTTCGATGGCCGGACACCGATCGCGCTCCTGGAGCGCGCATGGGTGATCGGAAAGACGGAAGGGCTGCAGTATGTATACCTCGGCAACGTTCCAGGCCACCCGTTTGAGCATACCTACTGCCCGCGCTGCGGCAAGCTGCTCATCGAGCGTTATGGCTTTGGCGTGATCAGGTATCAGGTGACGGCTGAGCAGCGCTGCCCGATCTGTGGCGCGAAGATTGCGATCACAGGCACCGCGCGGCTCGAGCCTTCAGGAACGACAGATCGGTAGGAGCCTTTTTATATCCCGTACCCAAGATATACCATCATGGCGTATTCGTTCAACTACGATCTCACGAAACTCCCCCGGGGCTTCTTCAAGGATATCGCACGGGTCGTGGAGAAACGGCAGTTACACAAGAAGTTCAGCGCGTTCTCAAAGCAGAGCGTGCGGAAATTCCGGGTGGACAAGCTCCTGGGCATCCAGCTGGAGGATGCCATATCCATCGTCGAGGATCTGGTGGATCTTCAGATCAAGAATCTGGTGCACGAGGAGCAGTTCAGGAATGCTCAGGAGAAGATATTGCTCGTGCCACACTGCTGCAGGAAGTACATGGATTGGCGGTGCAAAGCGGACTTCGATCCCAAGTTCGCGTCCTATTTCTGCAATCACTGCTCAGAGGACTGTCTGGCGCATCATGCGACCGTGCTCGCGGAGGCACGGGGCTACAAGGTCTTCATTCTGCCCGGGGGCTCGTGTCTCAAGAAGATCTGTGAGCAACTGCACTGTGATGCCGTCTCTGGTATTGCATGCCCCGAGGAGATCAAACTGGGGATCAGCGTTGCGGAATCGAGCGGAATGGCCGTGCGGGGGGTCCCGTTGACGAAGAACGGCTGCGCAAACACACAGTTCAATATCGATACGCTCAGAGAGGCGCTCATTTAACCCGCATTCGCCTGACGCACACTCATCGTATCCGTAACTGCCGTATCCGGTAATTCGCTCCTTCGCTTCGAGCGTCGTGCGGCGTTTTACGCCTTCCTTGCTCAGGGTACCTTCAGATCAACCCCAGCTCGGTCAGTTTATCGAGCAAGACCTGCACTGACCGCTCGCAGTCCCCCATTGTCTTCCCGCCGGTGATCACCAACCGTCCGGAGCTGAAGATGAGGATCGCGCTCTTCGGCTTTTCTATTCGGTAGACCAGACCGGGAAAGACCTCGGGCTCATATTCCATGCCCTCAAGCTTCAAGCCGATGACAATGGCACCGAGATTGAGCTCCTTACCGAGGTTAGCAGAAGCGACGATATTCTGCACCTTGAACTCAGGATGCTCTTCCACCTCAATACCGATTCCGCGGAGCGCAGCAGCAAGCATGTCGATCACCTTGCGAACGCCCTCTTCGGTCTTCGATCCGGTGCAGACCACTTTCCCGGACCGGAAGATGAGGAATGCGGATTTAGGATCTTTTGTCCGGTAGACGAGACCAGGGAATTTCTTCTTCGTGAACATGGCATCTTCGAGCTTCGATTCGATATATTCCAAATCAAGACTATCGGCGATCCGCGCGTTCGCCACGACATTCTCCATCTTTATTTCTACTTTTTTTACCATACACCAGTTACCCCCTTTAATAAAACGCGACTCGGCACTACTCGTGTCAGAGTATAGGTATAGAGTGTAAAACTATATAAAAGATGCTTTTAATCTGCTGGTAGAGAATGAAAGGTGAGAGCGCGCAGAGATGAAGAAACGAATAAAGCGGATAAGAGGGACGCGAACCTGCGGCGGTGGCTCGCACAAGAAACGGCGCGGCAAGGGCAGTAAGGGCGGGTCTGGCCACGCGGGCGCGTTCGGGCATCACGTGGTCTGGTCGCTCAAGCATGGCATCATCAAAGGGCATAACGCCTCGGTACCCTTCCGTTACGATCGTAGCGAGATAAAGACGATGAATGTCGGGGAACTGGAGGAGCTGCTCGAGGGGCTGATGAAGGACGGTAAAGCAGAAGCGAAGGCCGATGGGTTTTATCTCGACGCCGGGGCGCTGGGTATCGAGAAGATTCTGGGCGCGGGCCAGGTAACGAAGAAGCTGCAGCTCAAAGCGAGCAGTGTCTCAAAGACCGCGCGCGCGAAGATCGAACAGGTCGGCGGCAGTGTAGAGCTCGGGGGAGAAGCCCGAGTGGAAGCTCGAGTGGAGTCTGAGAGCGGGATATAAGTGAGTGGCGCGTAGATGACTGAGCTGAACTTTAAAGACGCATTAGCGGCGGTTTTGAGTAAGTTCCCGATGGTTGACCGCCCGGCTTACCATATCCATTTCAAGTCCAAGCTGGGCTGGACCCTGGGGATACTCATTCTCTTCTTCGCACTGGGCAATGTGCCGCTCTTCGGGTTAGGACCGGAATCGCTGGACCTCTTTGGGAGGTGGCGTGCGATCTTCGCCGGCGAACGCTTCTCCCTGACTGCACTCGGTATCATGCCTATTGTTGATGCGTCGATCGTTCTGCAACTGCTCGTTGGTGCGGGCATCATCAACCTGAACCTGAGCGACGCGCGTGACCAGGCGTTTTATCAGAACCTGCAGAAGATGCTCGTTCTGGCGTTCTCCGCGCTCATCAGTCTGACCTACGTGGTTGGTTTTTATGTACCCAGCCAGGAAATAGCGGATCTACTTGGTGTATCTTTAGAGGTCATACGATTCTTGCTCTTCATCCAGATCTTCATCGGCGGGATGCTCATCTACTTCATGGACGAGGTGGTCTCGAAATGGGGTATCGGCTCCGGCGTCTCGCTCTTCATCATCGCTGGCGTCTCCCAGCAGATCATCACGGGGCTCATCAACTGGGTGCCGGACCAGACCGGCTGGGCGGTCGGTGTCATTCCGCGCTGGATCCAGATCGGGCAGCAGTTGTCGCTCTACGAGATCCTGGAGGGCGGCATCACGTTCCTCTTCGAGCATTACCTGATCGCGCTCATCTCCACGATCGGGATCTTCTTCCTCGTGGTGTATCTCGAGAGCACACGGCTGGAGATTCCGCTGGCGCACTCCATGGCACGCGGCGCACGCGGCCGGTTCCCGATCAAGCTGCTGTACGCGAGCGTGCTGCCCATGATTCTGGTGCGCGCGTTACAGGCGAGTATCCAGGGGTTCGGGCGGCTCTTTTATTCGCGCGGTATCACCATCTTTGGCACGTACGAGGGCAACAACGCGGTCTCCGGCTTGATGTATTACCTCGATCCCATTTACAGCCCCTATGATTGGTTCCCCACGCTCGTGCACATGGCGTATCCGAACGTTGTCGGCTGGCAAATTGCGCTGCGCCTGGGTATTGACCTATCGTTCATGATCGTAGGCGGCATGATCTTCGCGCTGTTCTGGATAACGACGACGGGCATGGGCCCGAAAGATGTCGCAGGGCAGATCTACCGCTCTGGACTGCAGATCCCGGGGCATCGCCGGAATCCCGCCACGATCGAGCGCATGATGGAAGGATACATCCCCAAGATCGCGCTCATGGGTGGTGCGCTGCTCGGCGTATTAGCGGTGCTCGCGAACATGTTCGGCACGCTGGGGCAGGCGTCAGGAACAGGTTTGCTCCTGGCGGTGAGCATTGCCTACCGGCTCTATGAGGATATCGCCTCAGAGCAGATGATGGAGATGTATCCAATGATGCGGCACTTCTTCGGTGGTGAATAGGCATACATAAGCGTCGAGTCGAACCAGGGGTGCGCGGCCGCGGTCATGCGCTCGTTCGCACGTCATCTACCGTCCCGACGAAACGATGTTACGTGCTCAATTCGTCAGCGATCATCTTCGCGACGCTAATCTCACTGAAGATCGACTGGATGGTGTCGGTGGCGATGATCTCCTTGACGCCCGCGTTGAGTATGCGGAGCGTGGCGTTCTGCGCGAAGAGGCCGTGGATGCAGGTGACGTAGATATCGTTGGCGTCATGCGCCTTCAGGAGCGCGGCCGCCTCGGCGATCGTGCCGCCGGTTGAGATGATGTCGTCCACGATGACCACGTTCTTGCCCGCGACGCTCACCTCCTTCGGCTTGATCTGGACCTGATCGCCGCTGATTCGCTTCTTCTCCAGCACGTCGAAATCGAAGCCATGCGGTTCCGCGACTTCCTTCGCCAGCTCGCGCGCACCCTCGTCGGGGCCGATGATCACGGGATCCTGTATCGCCCGTTGCGCGATGTAATCGCCGATCAATGGTGCCGCATTCAGATCCTTCGCATCGACATCGAAGTAGCGCAAGACCGCGGGATTATGGACGTTCACCACGTAAATCCTGTCCACGATGCCCGCGAAGCTGATGCCGCGTGCGATAGCCCGGGAGCTGATCGCCTCACCGGGTTTGAACCGCTTATCCTGGCGTGCGTAGCCCAGATAGGGTATGACCACGGTCGTCTTGTGCGCCTCCTCGACCGCATCGATCAACTGCAGCAGCGAGATCAGGCCGGTATCAGCCATGAGGCTCTGCACGATGGTTACTTCCTCGCCCTTTATCTCGTCCACCACACGGGTGTACAACTCACCATCAGGGAACCGCTTGAATTCACATAATGAGGCTCGAGTGCCCAGTTCAGTGGCAATGCGTGCCGCCAAGACCTGGGTCGTTACTCCGGGTATGATCTTCATGTTTCTTACCTCCTCCGCACTCTATTCTACTTGAGTTTATTTGGCGCGGGCTATTTATACTTTAACCGGATGCTGCCCGAGACGAGCCACAGGTACGTGACCTTTTCCAGGAACATCTTCATACCCGTGACGAACATCTGTCGGAACGCGTGCGGTTACTGCGTCTACCGCGCGTGCAGCCGAGAAGACGCGTACGTCGTGGGCACGGAGGCGGTTCTGAACCTGTTCCGGCATAGAGGCACGGCCACCGAAGCGCTCTTTACGTCCGGCGAGCAGCCCGAACGCGCTGCGCTGGGCTCGCTCTTCACCGCCCGCGTGGCGGAGGAAGGATTCCGCTCGCTCAGTGCGTATACAAAACACCTCTGCCAGCTCGCGATCCAGCACGGGCTCCTGCCGCACTGCAATCTGGGCGTGCTGAGCCGTAAGGAGCTCATGGAATTAAAGGACGTGAACGCCTCCATGGGCTTGATGCTCGAGACCACCGCGGAGCTCGAGGCGCATAGCCAATCGCCCGGTAAAGATCCCGCAGTGCGATTGCAGATGCTCGAGGAGGCTGGCAGACTGAAGATCCCGTTCACCACCGGTATTTTAATCGGCATAGGGGAGACGCAGGAAGACCGCATCCGCTCCTTAGAAACACTAGCAGCGGTACACGAGCGGTACGGGCACATCCAGGAAGTGATCATGCAGCCGTTCTTACCGAAAGCAGCTACAGCAATGGAGAACACAAGCTCACCGCCGTTCGAGATGATTAAGGACACGGTTCGTGCGGCACGCGCGATCTTACCGGCTGAGATTGCGATCCAAGTGCCGCCGAATTTAACCTCGCCGAAGGCGCTGATCGAGCTCGGTGCCTCGGACCTCGGCGGGATCTCCGAGCGAACGATCGACTATATCAATCCCGAGGCTCCATGGCCGACTGAAGAAGAACTCAGACGAAAGATAGCGCCCTACGAACTCCGCGAGCGGCTGCCGATCTATCCGCGATACATCCAGAAGGGGCGGTATAGCGACCGAATAAAACCGCTAATAGAGCGGTATGCAGATGAAACGGGGTTGAGACGTAAGAGTAGCTAAAACCCGCTTTATCAGACAGCTAGCTATCCGTTTTTCCAGTTCACCCTTCTCCACAGAGCCTCGCTCCTCCATCTACGCGGAACCCAAACCGGAAACCTTAAATTGACTACATGAAAAAACACCTTCCCATTAAGTAAGGATTGGTGAGGTGCGTATGTATGTAGGATTGGATGTACATAAGAAGTATTGTTACTACGCGATGGTGGACGGAAGGGGAACGGTGGTAAAGAAGGACCGTTTCCGCACGACGGTGGAGGAGTTAGAGGAGTTTGCGAGCGCCCTGCCGGAAGGGGATCAGGTAGCGATCGAAGCGTCAGCTTCGGGGTGCTTTGTCTATGAGCAGCTCGATGAGCAGGGGATAGCGGTTCATCTGGCTCATCCAACGATGGTCAGGCCGTTTGCGAAGAAACATGTCAAGACAGACAAGGTAGATGCGATCGTGTTAGCGCAGCTCCTCAGGATGGACTATCTTCCGGAGAGCTACGTGCCCGATGAGGCGATGCGGGACCTGAGAACGCTCGTCCGGCACCGGGCGGGCCTCGTTCGAATCAGAACGTCTCTGAAGAATCGCGTGCATGCACTCTTAACCATGGAAGGAGTGCAGCCGCCAGCGGTAAGCGATCTCTTCGGGAAGAAAGGACGGGAGTTTCTGGAAACGGTCAAGATCCGAGAGTCAAGACGGTTAGCGCTGGATAATTATCTGAAGGTGTTGGACGAGCTAAATGAGCGGATTACCGAGGTCGAACAGTTCCTGGAAGAGAAGGCGGAGTCGATCGAGGAGGTGGCATGGTTGAGGACTATACCAGGCATCGGGCTCCATAACGCCTTACTCATCCTGAGCGAACTGGGAGAAGTATCCCGGTTTTCCCGCCCTCAGGGCCTCGTCTGCTACGCGGGCCTGGCGCCAAAGGTAGCGCAATCGGGCGACCAGGTACGGTACGGGCATATCAACCGGCAGAGCAATGGCTTTCTCAGGTGGGCATTTGTCCAGAGCGCGTGGTCAGCAGTACTGTCGTCCACGCCGAATCGATTCCAGCGGATTTATCAGAAGGTGAAGGCGCGAAGAGGCGCAAAAATAGCGATCGTGGCCACCGCGCGTCACCTGGCCGAATCGGTTTATTGGGTATTAACGAAGCAGGAAGCTTATAAAGAACCTAAGGCACAAAGAGCCTCGTCTTCTCCCTGATCCCTCCGAGGATCGTCAAATTGGGTGGAGGCCGCCATTGACGACGCGTAACCATGTGCTGAGGAAGGCACGAAGAGATGGATGTCGCTTGATGTGAACGGTGAGGGGGAAAAATATGAATAGGATCAGAACGAATATCTAGATGGGGTAAGGTGTTTTTCAGAGATGGGAGAAGTGCCAAAGATATTATCGCAATCATAAAGAGCAGATAAATATAAAAAATAGGGAATGGCGTGAAGAACGTAAAGAATATAGAAAAATAAAAGCTGAAGAATATTACCAAACACACAAGGAGGAAAGAGATAGATATTACCAAGAGAATATAGACGTTTTACTTCTGAAAATGCGAGAAAGACATCAAAAAAACAGAGAAATAGACAACCAAAGAAGTAGAGAATATTGGAATGATCATAAAATTGAGCAACACGAAAAAAGAAAAGAATGGTATAGCAGAAATAAAAAAAAGCGCAGATAATCGTGTTCGAACGTGGATTGAAAAAACTCCATCTAAATATAAACAAATACAATTAAGACATATGCATAAAAGAACAAGAAATCTTGGTTTCACGCCACTCAATTATCCCGCTCTCGACTGCGAAGCGCACCATCTCGATAAAGAGCTAGTGCTTTACATACCACGAGATCTACATAAAAGTAAGTACCACAATGTCTTTACTGGTAAAGGTATGTTAAAGATGAACGGTGCCGCAATCGACTGGGCGATAGACCACAGTCAAATGCGATATGCCAATATTTCATAGCGGTTTCTATTCATCGTTAGAAATAAAAATAGGGGTGTTAAAATGATGCTAGGATATGAAATCCAAAAGGTACTACTAATACTGGGGGCAATAGAAAAGTATAGTTAGCTTATAAGATTGCACCACAATTGAAATTTGAGGAGTCAGAGAGTAGGGTTAGCGTTTCTCCGTGCGGGGCAGATGGAAGGGGATCAAGCCAGAGAACAGAAAGGTTTATATAGGAGGAACGACGTGAAATACCATAGGTGAAGATTGTATTTGTTTTGTTTAAGGAATAAGAATGCCAAGCGTAGAGGACTCTGAAAAATTTGAGAACAAACTGGGGATAGATATTAACCGCATTCCTAGGAAAATGGAGAAGTTTAAAGAAAGATGGCAAGAGAAGATAGAAGAAATTAAAAAACAATCATTCGATAAGGAGCAGTGCAGATATATTAAGAATATATTTGAAATTGAGAAAATCTACTTTAAAGTAGATAAAAAAACTTTTGAAGTCGATTATTTTTTATTGCAACAAATTGAAACTGATCTCGATATTGCCTTAGAGATAGCTTTCTCAAAATTTAGAAAAGAAAAGAGAGGTTTTTGGTCTAAAATATTTGGAGGGAATAAAGAGGTTACTCTGTTTAAACCAAAATAAATTGTCATGTGGCATCATTGCAAGAATATAGAGGGAAAAAAAGTCTAACTAGGTGGAGGTAAAAAGAAAAAAGGAGGTAAACAACCTGAAGTGGTGTGGGATGGGGAGCTAAAAGATGAATGTTGTGATTAAAACTGCAGAACCCTTTGAAAATAATATTTTATTTTTGAATAGGGATATTTTCAGAGCAGGGGAAAGAACACTACAATTTAAAATTAAAGGTTATTTGATTACTATTGATAACCTAGATACTTCAAAAAGTTTAAACGATTTCATGATTTCCATTATTACCATAAAAGATTTTCGCTATGATCCTGAGCGAATGGATATTCCTTCTTCAAAGAATACTGTAAGGCGGCTACACGAAATTTTAAGTTCTTTAAAAAGCGGTAAAGTTATAATTTTATTTGTTGAAGAACCTGACCCTTTACTTCAAAATTTATTAAAAGAATTAAAAATAGAATCTGATAGTGGACATGATTACATTGCTATACCAGATTACTATATATCAAATTTTGAAGGCTTTGTTAGGGGCTATTGCAATTATAATTTGACATTTAGATCTGAAGAAATAATGCCAATTTGTAACTATAAGGGGAAGTGCTGTGGTTTTCATATGACTGTTGGAAAAGGTAAATTGTATGTTTTACCTACAATTATACATAATACAAATAGGGATTTTTATATACCATTAATACGAGAGCTATTGACTGCTATAGCTTCGTTAGATTTAGAATATCATATTCCTAAATATCTGAATGAGTATAAGTTATTAGATGAGGAGACATTAACACAGGAAAAGCATGAAGCCCAAGATAAAATCATTGATATTGACAAAACATTGGAGAAATATAAAAAAATAAAATCGATAATGGTACTTAAAAGTGATAAACTAGTTGAAAACGTACTTTTTACTTTTGCTGAGATTGGAACAAAAACGCTCAGAGTAGAAAGATACGAAGAGGATTTTTGGATTATGGAGGACAATGAAAAATCAGTGATTGGTGAGATTAGGGGGAGCAATAAAAATTTTGAAAGAAAAATGATAAATGATTTGGATAATCATAGAGAAATGAATAGGTTACCCGATGATTTCCCAGCATTAGTAATTGCAAATACATTTTCAGATGAGGGGTCTTTTCTAGATAAAAATAAAGAGCCAAGTGGGGATACTATAAGGCTCGCAAAAGCACATAATATGATGATAATGAGAACACTTGACCTATTCAATTTATACCAATTAATAAAGCAGGGGGAATTTGACATTAACTCATTCATAGAAATATTGAAGGGAAAGGAATACGGTTGGATTAGGGTTAATTCTGAAATAAATGTGATCTAATTTGAAACTCCTATTTGGTTCTTTTTTTAATTACTAAAACGCTAGGGGTGTAATAAAAA
>Ga0265592_1001242_pt1 | contig 11338 bp, 6 predicted proteins | sample saktaG_7_FD_190141 | JGI IMG/M metagenome (GOLD analysis project Ga0265592, IMG submission 190141) | Saline water microbial communities from Sakinaw Lake, British Columbia, Canada - sak_2010_1_5_120m | ecosystem: Environmental > Aquatic > Non-marine Saline and Alkaline > Saline ... | reverse complement strand
GCCTGACAAGGATGATTAAAATAATGAGCAATTCTAAGAGAATCAAAGAAAAAGTACACTTTTATGTGTCTATATTAGCGGGAGCAGTCCACTTCACAAATTTATCGTACCGATTTAGAAGTTATCTCTACTTTAGGAATTGCCTCTGGAGATGCTTCTTATAGAGATATATGGAGAGATTGCTGGCAGCAAGCCTTTAACAAGGAACGGGTAAATGATCAATTCTTTAAAGACTTTGAAGGAGTATTTTTTGAATTAAGGACTTTAGCTACTCATCAGATAAAGGATGTAAAATTGTCCCATGAATTTGCCCAACAGACTTTAAACCGACTTATTTTCCTTTATTTCATCGCTAAAAAGGATTGGTTAGCTTCTGATAGAAAATTCATAAGTAATTTTTATAAAGAGTATAAGGTAGAAAGAAATAAAGGCAATGTTCCTAAAGATTCTTTTTATGAGAATTGGTTAAAGATATTATTCTTTGAAGTTTTTAATAAATCTTTTCCTAACTTAGGCCTTGCCCGATATATTCCTGCTGATTTAAAAAATAATTTAATAATGTTTCCCTATCTCAATGGTGGTCTATTTAAGGAAGAAGATTTTGATAAAGTCGGGGTAAATATTCCTGACTCTACCTTTAATAATATTTTTGTTTTTTTAGATAAATATAATTTTACCATCAAAGAAGATTCGCCTTTAGATATTGAAGTGGCGGTTGACCCTCAAATGCTGGGTTATTTATATGAATCTTTTGCGAATATTGCGGAGGAAATCTATGAAAGAAATGATTTAGGGGTTTTTTATACCCCGGTTAGTGAAGTAAGCTTTATGGTTAGAAGGTCTTTAGTAGAATATTTTTCCAACCATTTAGAAAAAATACCCAAAGACCTTATTTATAAGTTTGTTTTTGATGAAGACAAAAAAGAAGTCATAGAATATATCAGCAAACACAACTTATGGGGAGATCTGGAATTTCTTATAGAAGACGTGAAAATAGTTGACCCGGCTTGTGGTAGTGGAGCCTTTTTATTAGGATGTTTAAAAGTATTGGTGGATTTAACACAAGTAATAGAGCAAAATCTAGATAGCGAAAGAAAGGATTTTGATATTAAAAAAGATATTATTGGCAAGAACTTTTTTGGAGTAGATGTAATGAAGTGGGCATTGCATTGTGCCGAATTAAGACTCTGGCTTTCAATGATTGTGGAAGCGAATTTACCTGAGGAAAGAAGGAAAGAAGCTCTTTTGCCCAATTTTAATTTAAGATTAAGAGTAGGTGATAGCCTAGTCCAAAAGATAGGAGGAATAAGTGTAGATTTAAAAGATCTGACTATTTCACTAGAAATAAAAAGGAAACTTAATTATCTACAACAAGAAAAACAAAAATTTTATAGCAATGATCCTTCAAGAAGATTTAAGGATTATGAAACAATACAAGAAGAAGAAACAAAAATATTTCAAAATATTTTATCGGAAGAGATAATAAATTTAGATAAAAAAATTCAAATATTAAACGTTCAATTATCTAAGAGAAATCAATTAAATATTTATGGTGAGCAATCAAAAGAAAAAGTAGAAAAAGAAAATGTTAAAAATAAGATGAAATTTTTAGAAGAAAAAAGAGAATTACTCGGAAAAGCTTGTGAAGAATTAAAACCCAAAGGAAAGCAATTTGTTATTTGGGAAATTGATTTTGCAGATGTATTTGAAGAAAAACAGGGTTTTGATATAGTAATTGGTAATCCTCCCTATATCAGACAAGAAAAAATTTCTCCACCATTTAGGTCAAAAAAAGAAATTAATTTAGAAGAAAAAAGAAAATACAAAGAAGATCTTATAGAAAGTATACAAATACAGTATCCATTTTTAAAAGAGTTTGATAGAAAATGCGATTACTATATTTACTTTTATTTTCATGGCTTAAATCTATTAAACCCAAAGGGAACTTTCTGTTTTATTACCTCTAATTCCTGGCTTGATGTAGGTTATGGAAGAATTCTACAAGAATTTTTAATAAAATATGTTCCCATCATTGCAATATATGATAGTCAAACTAAAAGATCTTTCGAACATGCTTCTGTTAATACAGTAATAGTATTTTTTGGTGCTCCAATAATTAAAAACAACAAAAACCCTAACCCTACCTGCTTGGATAATGTGGCTAAATTTATTATGCTTAAAAAGCCATATGAAGAAGTTATTTCATCTCAGAATTTAATAACAATTGATAATTTTATTCCTGATACCCAAAGTTTATTTGGAAATGTTTTAAAAACAGATCAGTTTAGAGCGTATTCTATAAAACAGAGAGATTTATTTAAAGAGGGATTAGAGATTAAAGAAGAAGACAATGAAATGTTTAAAGATAGTTTGTCTGGTGAGTATATTAGTTCGAAATGGGGTGGAAAATATTTAAGAGCGCCCGATATTTATTTTACAATATTGAAAAAAGGAAAGGATAAGTTAGTAAGATTAGGAGATATTGCTGAAGTAAGTCGTGGATTTACTACTGGTGTTAATGAATTTTTTTATGTCGAAGATGTAACAGATAAGATAAATATTCTACAAATTAAACCGAAAATTAAAAATATGGAAGATTTTAGTAATATTGAAGAGATAAAAAAATCAGGATTAAGGATTACTTATAATAGGGGAGATGACGCTTATTGGTTAATTGAAGAAGAATTTTTAAAACCAGTAATAAAAAGTCCCCGCGAATGCAAATCAATTATAGTAAAAATGGAAGATTTGAAATATAAGGTTTTTATGTGTCATAAGTCCAAAACAGAGTTAAAAGGAACTAAAGCGATAGAATATATTACATGGGGAGAAAAACAAAGTTATCACAAAAGACCAACTTGTGCAAGTAGAAAATATTGGTGGAATTTAGGTAAACAAGAAAAACAAGATTTTCTTTTTTTAAGGTTTCGCGATAAAAGAAACTGGACTCCGATTATTTCCAAGGAAACAGATATACAAATAGGAGATGTTGTATTTGTGGGGCGAATATGCCCTAATAAAAAATGGGCTTTAGGTTATATTTTAAATTCTACTATGGGAATATTAATAAGCGAAATTTTTGGAAGAGCGAATCTGGGAGATGGTTTATTGACTACTTATGGGCCAGAGATATTAAGTTTTATTGTTTTAGATCCTACTCTTATAGAAAATGAGATATGTAAGAATATTTTGATTTCAATGGACAAAAAGTCTGTTTTACCAATTTTTCAAGAATTAGGTTTTGACCAAATGAAACCCATTAAAGAACAACAGCCCAATCCTTTGCCCGACCGAAAAGCTCTTGATGATGTGGTTTTTGATGTTTTAGAATTAACTAATGAAGAAAGAAAAGAAGTGTATTGGGCTACAGCTGAATTGGTTAAAAATAGATTAGATAAAGCAAGGAGCGTGAAGAAAAAATAATGGCTTCAATGTTTATTCCCCAAAAAGTTATCGATAATTCCGGGATGACTTTAGCAAATTTCTTAATAGAAGTTCTAAAATCCTCTAAAGATACAAATTTAGATATTGCTACAGCCTTCTTTAATATTAAGGCCTATGAACTGATAAAAGAAGAAATAAAAGGTGTAAAGCATTTTAGGCTTCTTTTAGGAAAAAGCATCGAATTAAAGGAAGAGGTTACTTTAGGAGAAATACTTTTAAATAAAATCAAAGAAGAGATAGAAGATTTTGAGTTAGGAAAAAGCCAGAGTGAATTAGTAAGGGATTTAATAAATTTTTTAAAGAAAAAAAATGTGGAGATCCGCATTTATACCAAAGATTTTTTACACGGCAAAGCTTATATTTTTGATAATTTAGTGGTAGTAGGTTCTTCCAATTTTACCCGGGCTGGTTTAACTTCTAATACCGAATTAAACATAGTGTCATTAGAGTCCGAAGCTGAATATATCAGAAAGAATTGGTTCGATAAATTTTGGGACTAGGCTACTGATTTTAAAGAAGATCTTATCAAGATATTAGAAGAGTCTCGTTTTGGCAGTAAAGAGTACTCACCTTACCAAATATTTATTAAAACTTTATATGAATTACAAAAAGAAGATTTAAAATTTGATGAAGATGAAGAGAAATCAAAAGAAGAGTATGTCAAGACCAGAGTGAATTTGGCAGAATTTCAAGAAGATGCGGTAAGAAGAGTTTTCTCAAGATTAAAAAAGTACAGCGCAGTCTTAGTAGCCGATTCAGTAGGCTTGGGGAAAACCTGGATTGCCAAAAAAGTAATCGAAGAGTTTGGATTTTATAAAAGAAGGAATTTTTTAATAATCTGTCCTGCTCAAATCAGAGGAATGTGGACCAAAGAGATAAAAGATTTACGATTATCTGAAAATATTTTATCGCAAGAGAATTTAGCTATGGATGATTTTAAGAAAAAGGCAACTAAAGCTTGCGGGGGAAGTTTAAAAGAAGTTTCCTTAGTAGTGCTAGATGAAAGTCATAATTTTAGGAATCCTTTATCCAATAGATGGGAAAATCTATTTAATTTGTTAGAAGAAATCAGAAAAGAAAGTCAGAGGAAGCCCTATGTTTTATTTTTAACTGCTACTCCCATCAACAATACTTTATGGGATTTATACTGGCAGATAATGTTAATGCTATATTCAGATCAAAAAGCATTTTTAAAACAGGGAATATCCGGAATTTTTGAGTATTTTAAAAATGTGGAAAAAAGACAAGACCCGGCTTTATTGAATGATATTTTAAATGAGATATCCATTAGACGAACTCGTAATTTTATAAAAGATAATTACCCTGACGCTGAAATTAATGGAAATCTTATAAATTTCCCTGAAAGGGTTTTAGAGAATATAGATTATGAATTAGAAAAGACTTACCAGGGAATGTATAGGGAAATCTCTAAAATCATTACTGAAGAATTAACTATGGCTTATTATAGAATTTTAAAATATAAAAAAGTAGAGAAATTAACCCCCGATGAAGAAATGGCTTTAGGTAGGATGATCGCCTTAGAAGGGATATTCAAAACCATCCTTCTAAAGAGATTAGAAAGCAGCGTAGAGGCCTTTAGAAAGTCAGTAGATAAACAGATAAAGTTTTTAGAAAAATTAGGAAAGAATTTAAAAGAAGGGAAATTACTGCGAAAAGAAATATTTAACAAATATGTCGTAGGATTAGATGAGGAAAGTTTAGAAGAGGTAGAGATAAAATTAGAGGATATTAATTTAGACGATTTTGATAAAGAAAGTTTGTTTAGTGATATTCTGAAAGATGAACAATTATTGAAGAACATTTATGAAAGAGTATCTCCAATTACTCCCGAAAAAGATGCGAAATTAATAAAGTTTAAAGATATACTATATAAATTGGCAAAGAAAGGCCAGATTGTAGTCTTTACTTATTATGCAGATACTCTCGAGTATATAAGCCAGGATTTAAAAGAGGATGCACGGTTTAAGCAATTTAACATGGTAAATATATCCGGAAAGGTTTCTTCGGTAAAAAGAGAAGAAACCGTAGATGAATTTTTTAATAAAAATATCGATATTTTATTAAGTACCGATGTTTTATCCGAAGGAATGAATTTACAGACTGCTCAATTTGTAATTAATTATGATTTGCATTGGAATCCTACCCGGATGATTCAGAGAGCGGGCAGAATTGATAGAATTGGCTCACCTTTTAATGAAATTTATGTCTACAATTTTTTCCCTGAAAAAGAACTGGAAGATTTATTAAGATTGGTAAGCATTTTACAGGGAAAAATAAGAAATATAGATTCCTCAATTGGTTTGGATCAGACTATTTTAGGAGAGACTATTCACCCCAAGGTTTTTGGAACCATAAGAAGAATAAAAGAAAAAGATAGTAGTTTGTTTGATGAACTGGAAAGAGAAATATTTGGAGGTGGCGAAAAATTCTATCAGCCCTTAAGAGATTTTTTAAAGAAAAAAGGGATAGAAGAGATTAAGAGGATACCTGATGGAGTATTCAGCGGATTAGAGACAAATAAGATAAGAGGAATATTTTATTACTATAAATATAGCGAAGATTTCCATTTTTGGTATTTATATAATTTGGATGAAGGGCAAATAATGAAAAATAAAACTGAAATTATGGATTTTATAATTTGTAAGGAAAAAGAAGGAAGGGTTATCCCGGACTTTTTCCAAAAAGTTTATGAAGTAAATAAATTAATAGTTGAAGATTTAGAGAATACTTATAAGCAATTAGAACAGAAAGAACAAGATACTCCTACTCGGGCTTTTTCAAAAGATAGGCGTAGCAGATTTATTAATTCTTTAATCCATGACGTAGAATTTGAATTAGATAATTATTTAATGGAATTTCCAGAGGATAAAGAAGTTCAGAAATTATGGGAAACTACTTTAGAAAAATTAAGAGAATTTCACCAGACGCCCCAAAGGTTGAGAAAGATAAGAAGGATTTGGAGAAATTATGGGCAGCATAAAAATTGGAAGAAAATGGTTTTAGATTTGCATGATTATATTAAAGGACTTTCTTATTTTAAAGATGATGAAGATGCGCTTGAACCCTTTGATATTAATAAATTGAAATTAATTTGTTTGGATTTTATTTCTTAAGTATAAAATCAAACAGCGAATTCTAACATGATATGAAAAATCTTAATATTTTAAGAGTAAGATTATATATTTTTAATATTTTTGATTTATTTTATATGTTTTGAAAATATGAAGGAGACAGCTAAATGGGAAATAAAGAAAATAGAAATGAAAATGCAAACATAAAAAAAATTAAATTTTTCTCTGACCAACCCATTGCTGCAGATAAAGAACAAGATATACGTTTTGGGCATCTTGATATAGCAGACAATCTGAAGAAAATAATATTGAATTGTCCTTCTCCCTTTACGATTGGTTTATTTGGAAAATGGGGTAGTGGAAAAACTACAATTCTTAATGCGCTTAGAAAGAAGCTACAGGATAATAATAAAGATAATATTGCGGTAGTGAATTTTGATGTATGGAAATATGCGGGTGATTCATTGCGAAGGACTTTTTTGAAAGAGATAGTTAAGCAATTACAAAAGACATCTCATCTTCCTAAAAATTATAAATTAAACGAAAGATTAGAAAAGTCTATTCAAAAAATAATAGAAAATCGTAAATTTGTATGCAATTGGAAATTATTATTATGTCTAATCGGTTTTATCTTAGCAATATCGTTGTTTCTATATACTAAATACCCTCAAAATTTTGGAACTTACCTTTCTATTTTATTTGGTAGCGTTACAACTATCTCAGCTCTGTTTGTATGGATGATACAACAGGCAATTACACACGAAAAATTAGTTGTTAGTTCTGAACGTCTGCAGGATCCGTATGAATTTGAAGAAGAGTTTAATAAAATAACCAAAGAAATATCTTCCAAAAATTTACTTATTATAATTGATAATTTAGATCGATGTATTCATAATAAGGCAGTTGAACTTCTTTCCACAATTAAAACATTTTTAGCCAAAGATACGGAAGTATATGAAAACAATAAATGTATTTTTCTTATAGCCTGTGATGATGAAGCAATTAAAGCACATCTTAAAAGTGTATATCCTAAAAATCAAAACGACGGTAGTGTTGAAGACTCTTTTAGTGCTGATGAGTTTCTTCGTAAATTTTTTAATGTTTCTTTGCGAATACCAGATTTTATAGATACAGAGCTTCAGCTCTATACCGAGGATCTGCTAAAAGAAATCGATATACCACAGTTTAACTCCCCAGATATTTCCTATGTTATTACAAATGCTTTTCGTGAAAATCCACGTCAAATAAAGCAATTTATTAATATCTTAATTACCAATTTTTATCTTGCCCAGGGAAGAGAAGAGAACAAGGAGCCTTTAATTATTCCCAAAGGGACAATTACAGATAATGTTGCATTTTTAGCTAAATTTTTAATAATCCATCAAAAATTTCCTAAAGAATATCAACAAATTCGTGAATCTCATTTAAATATTAACGAGATAGAAAATATAGAAGACGAAAAGTATAAAGATTTTCTTAGAGCTACTAAAACAATTACAGTTAATGATATTAGACCATTTATGTATTTAAAACAATCAGAAGAAGAACGTGCTATTCCTGGAGTAAAAGAATTAGAATTGGGGTTAATTGATAATAAATGCGAGGCAGTCAAAGAAAAAATAAATACTATAAAAACAAATCCTAATCAAATTAAAAACTTAAAAAGGTTTATTTTAAGTTTAATAGATAGGAACGAAAGTAGAAGGACTCCTTTATTTAATATAATTTCTTGTTTATTAGAAGCTTTTAACTGTCATAATTTAAAATTAAGTAAGCAACTTTGTGATAAAATTGCAGGTCTATTAAATAATGGTAAATATCTTAAAGATGATCTTGAAAAGTTTAAACCTTCGTTAATTTTTAATGAAGTACTTAATCAATGTAATACAGAAGATAGCAGCGGCATAATCGATCAATATGTTAACATTTTGAGCCAGAAAAAAGAAGATAAAAAAGAACCGAGGATATCCATAGATTATGCACATGTTTTATTTAAGGAATTATTAGAGCATAAAGAATTGCTAAACCAAGATAAAAGAGAAAAAATAAGACAAATATTAACTGAGATATACTATACTTCTCCTAAGATATTTTCTCTCTTTAGCGAAAACGTTGAGGATCAAAAGGATTATATTTCTGGAAAAACTATTTCAAAATTTATCTCTACTTTTTCAAACGATGATGTAGAGAACAAGAAGAATATAAATGAAAAGGTTGGGCTTCTTTTAAAATTTAAAGAAGTTATAACTTTCGAAGTAGCTCAAGAAATTATTATATCTTTACAGAATTTATTAAAAAATGAAAACCAGAAGGCTTATCGTGAAGAGAAGGAAAATCTATTAAATTGTATTGGAGATGTCTTTAATGTTTTATATGATCAAATTTTAAATATTCCAGATAAATCTGTTTTAAATTCTTTTGCAGATATAATTATCCTGGGTATGAATGCATTAGGGAATTGGAATCAGAAAAAGATATTTATTTTTATTTGTATTAGGTTAGTTGATATACTTGAAAGTTCTCAAAAAACAGGTATCAATACGTTAATTCAGAACTTCTTTACTAATGCAGATATTGATAGTATTCAATTTGTTTTTAAGAAATTGAGCGAAGAAGAGAAAAAGGAATTAATTGCAAAACATTCAGGAGTTTTCCAGCAGAGAGTGCTAGAACAACAACCCATCTTTAATTTTTTATATCCGCTGGCTCCACAAGACCTTCGTATTCAATGGATGACAAATTTAATAACTTCTTATCCACAGAGGGCTACGGCAAAACTGAAAGAGCTAAACTATAAAGTTGATGATAAAACAAAAGCTGTCGAAACATTATTGTCAACTGCTAGAAGAGTCGCGATTCATGAAAAGAAAAATTTGTGCGAGGCAATCAATCAAATGAAATGTGCTAACGATGCAAAATTTAGAAGCGATTTTGCTTTACAAATAAAATCATTATTAAGAAGTACAGATAAAAGTCAACAAGAAGTTGGATACCTCGCTTATGAAGGAGCAAAACATTTTTCAAATTCTTTAAAAAGAGATATTATTCGGGAAATTGTGGAATGGCTGCGTTCACTGCAACTGGATAATGCTGGACAAACATATACTATTAAGAGCGCGTTAATTGATTGGGATATTTTACAATCACCAGTTAAAAAGGATTATATCGATTTTGTATTTGATAAACTCATAAAAAGAGGGGTTAATATAAACAATATTCAATTGGGCTTTGAAATTTTTTATAAGGTCAAACCAAAATATGAAGAATATCCTACATATTTTGATGATGTTTTTGAAAGGTTAAAAAGCGAAAGCAATGATCAGATAAAAACTGAAATTAAGAGTGGGCTTTTAAAGTTAAAACCATCAGAAACAAATAAGAAAAATAGAGATTTTTGGAATAAATTAGATAATTATTAATTAAGCAGAGGCATAGCTTTATTCTTTAGAGTCAGCCTTTGACATTAGAAATTTTAAATTTTTTATATACGATGACTAATGACAAGGGTTGACCCCTCATCAGCATTTGGTGGCTACCAATTTTGCTGTTAGGTGTAAAAAAGTGAGCAAACAATCAAAAATAAATTTAGTTATGCAAGAAATTAAACGAAGAAAGATCAAAGATGACCTTCGATCATCGTTGGAACAGAGCATTGACCAGCGCGTTACTCGATATTTAGAAATCAATCATCAGTGGATAATCGGGAATCACTATTTTGCTGCTGCATCAGCCGAATGCATAGAACTCTATCGCGATGGTTATTTCATTGGGGCTGTTATGATGAGCCAAGCCGTTAATGAAGGGATTATAAAATTCATTGGAATAAATAGGGACACATCCCATTTTCTTAGATAATTAATATTTTACTTTTAAATTAGATAAATAGGGAAGATGTACCAGGTCAATAATTCGGTAACTATTAGAGGAAAACCTATAGGATCTGAAGGGTTTCTTAACCGGATGGTTGAGGTTTTAGGTTTACTATAGATAGACGTCTTAAAGGAAGACTTTGTAAAAGGGAAAATTAAACCATAGAAAAAATATAGAATTGGACATCATGACAAAAGGGGGGAAATTATATATGGCTTTAAATGATATTAAATCTATCAAAGAAAGAGTAAATTTACGAACTTTACTTATAGCTTTAGTAATAGCTATCATTGGCATTGTTTTTTTATGGGTTTCTGCAAATGATAATTGGTGGAAGAGCTTTAAAGTTTGGCAGACTGTTTTGCAGAATATAGGCGCATTGCTTATGGTTACAGTAGCAATAAGCCTTTTATGGGAACTTTATGGGAAAAGAGCTTTTTTGGATGAAGTATTAGCCAAAGCACAAATTTCGAAAGAATTAACTTTTGCGGGAATTACTAAAATTACCGATACTTTTCATCGTCAAGACATAGATTGGAAAAAATACTTTTATACAGTTAATAAGCTTGATATCTTTTTTGCTTATGGTCGCACATGGCGTAATACTCATGCTGATGAATTTCAAAAAGTTGCTGTCAGGAAAGGAGCAAGAATCCGTATAGTTTTGCCTGATCCCGAAGATAAACAGGTTATGGCTGAATTGGCACGTAGGTTCAAATATTCCGATGACGAAATTAAAACAATAATAAGGGAAGCTGAAGCATATTTTAGAAATTTAATCAACTCTGCAGGTACCAATGGAGCCAAAATAGATATATGGTTTTTACCTGCTGCACCTCTTTTTACCTTTTATCGCTTTGATCGCGTAGGTATCCTTGCTTTATATACTCACCGCCGAGATCGAGCTGCAGTTCCAACGTTTGTCTGTGAGA
>Ga0265592_1001241_pt1 | contig 11339 bp, 9 predicted proteins | sample saktaG_7_FD_190141 | JGI IMG/M metagenome (GOLD analysis project Ga0265592, IMG submission 190141) | Saline water microbial communities from Sakinaw Lake, British Columbia, Canada - sak_2010_1_5_120m | ecosystem: Environmental > Aquatic > Non-marine Saline and Alkaline > Saline ... | reverse complement strand
CAAGAGGTTTTAAACTATTTGAACGTTCTCGAGAAGATCGACCAATTCCAAAAGGGCGGTGTCATTACCGAGCACAGTATCCTAACAATCCATAAGGCTCTAACTCGCGAAACGCTCGACAATCCTGATTGGGAAGGCACGTATCGCAAAATACAAGTCGTTGTGGGTAACCGAAGTACTGGAGAAGTCATATTCACACCGCCTCCGCCTGAAGACGTTCCACGTGCTATTGCAGATTTTAGCCCATGGTTAAATTCCAAAAGTGCCTTTGACCTGCATCCAGTTCTGGTGGCGGGTATTTCTCATTATGAATTCGTACGGATTCATCCGTTTGTTGACGGCAACGGACGTACCGCACGCGCGCTTGCCACGCTGATTCTCTATCTACGAGGATTTGACATCAAGCGGTTCTTTGCTCTCGACGATTATTACGACAGCGACAGACCTGCGTATTATGTTGCGTTACAATCTGTAGATCAGGAAACACTCGATCTTACCGGCTGGCTCGAATATTTCACTGACGGCGTTCTCCTTTCACTCTCCAAAGTGAAAGAGCGCGTTTTGCAACTTTCGCTCGAAAAACATAAGATAGATGTAAAGGGGCAGATTGCGCTTTCAGAGCGACAGATGCGGATTATTGAGCACATTCAGAGCAATGGCAGAATAACAACCGGTGAAGTTGCAAAAATGTTCACGATCACAAGGCAAGCAGCCCTCAAAGAACTCAACAAACTCGTCGATCTGGCTGTTGTCAAGTCGGTTGGTCAAGGAAGAGGCGCTCACTATATCCTAAGCTAGTTGTCGTTTCGGTTGTCGTTTCGGTTGTCATTTTAGCTAAGACCATGCAGTATCCGAGTTTCGCGCATGCCGTCTGAGATCTCATACAATGATCCTCTAAGGTATCACGGTTACGAGCAGCACAATCTCGACGCTGTCACGCTTGCCGTTCGCCTCTGCGGGCTTTTTACCCCTGTCAGCTGGTGATTCGGGTCGCTCCAGTACCTTAGCTCTTTGCGATCGTCCGTAATAGAGGCGATCCCTTCAGAGAACCACGAACACAAACGGCCGTTGCTCGCCAACCACACAGATCTATCCTAGAATCGCGCCGGATAGTCACGCCTCAACCGATTGACTTTACGTGTTCCCTTTTGCAGCTCAGCACTCAGTAAGTACTGCTACGAGCGCTTATTAAATGAATGAGTTCCAACACATTACGCGAAGGAGGTGGTACCATAAGATGCCCACCATCGTCCATTTAGATATCCCGGCCGGTGATGTGGAGCGCGCGAGGACGCTAGCGTTTAGTGGATAGAAGAAAGAGTAACCGAGTGATGGTGCTGGGCAACCCAGTTCTTCACGTAGCTGCGGAGGTCACACGAAAGCTCTTACCTCTTCCTAATTTGTAATATACCAATCCTGCTAAAATAGCAATGCCGCCCATTATCCATGCATCATGTGCAAGGAAAAGCAACAAGGAAATGCAGCTTAGTAATCCGATAACAGAAATAATACGTGGATACCGTGGTTTCTTCAATTTTAGTGCAGCATAGTTGGCGATACTATAATAGAGCAGCGATGCAAAATTGGATATCGATACAGCCCGCAAAATATCGGTAAATGCGGCGAAGAATGCCATGAGTATGCCAAAGACCACTATCGCGTTGTAGGGAGTAGCATGCTTTGGATGAAGATCCGCAAATAACTTGGGGAGGTCATTGTTTCTTGCCATAGAAAAAGAGAGGCGAGATAATCCCAGAAGCGTTGTCAGAAGGACACTCAGAATCGCGGCGATGGCGCCAAGAGATATTAGCTTAGCCGCATTCCTGCTCTCTGACATCGCAGCATCTGCAAGAGGTGAACCCGAGGTTGCAAGTTCATGGTAGCCGACGAGGCCTATCGCAGTAAAACTTACCAGTAAGTATATTATGGTCGATAGAACAAGCGCAAGGACTATAGCACGAGGAATCGTTTTTTCTGGTTCCTTCACTTCCTCGCTGACGATGGTTATCCGTGCGAATCCGGTATAGGCAAAAAAGATAAGGGCCGCGCCTTGCATCAGCCCAACACTTTCACGTGGCAGGAATGGTGAGAAATTCGCTAGCTTCACTGCGCCGAGACCAAAAACCACGAAAAATATAAGAATGGCGAGTTTTATGACCACCAGAGCATCATTAACAAGCCCCGACTCGCGGACTCCGAAATAGTTGATCAGTGTTATAGCAAGGCACGCTGTCACCGCCATCGCTTTCACGGGCAGCGGCACGAACAGTGCAAGGTAACTAGCAAATCCAAGGCTAACAACAGCGCCAACCACTACATTGGAGAGAAGCCAGAGCCATCCCGCAATAAATCCGGCAAACGGTGAGACAAGTTCTCGGGCGAACTCATATCCACCACCCTCTTTCGGGATAACCGCTGCCAGTTCTGCAAAACTTAAGGCGGTAAATGTGGCAATGCATGCGCTGATAAGCAGGGATAAGAGCAGTGCTGGACCGGCGAGACCTGCCGCTATGCCGGTTATCACAAAGATGCCGGCTCCGATGATAGCACCAATCCCTATAGCTAGGGCATCGAATAAACCGAGCTCTTTTTTCAATGCCATAAGAAACATAAAGCAAAAAGGTAAAAACAATCTTGGTTTTCAAATCGGTCAAATATATGGAATCCGCCGTGTAGTGGCGGATCGCATCGGCCCCATCCTTCGGATTCACATGAGTATGTAACTGCCTGAGCTTCACCATCCAGACCCACAAATTTCCCCTGGGCTCGACTCTTTACGTCTGCAGAAGAATCCCCCTTTTTTCGCGCGCTAAAAGCTTTTAAAGGAGTTCATTTTTATGAGGATGTTTACATCTTCTTTGTTGATATTCTAATCAATCCATTGTATCGTAATGAGCAATTTTTGTGGTTTTTTCCTTATTTTATCGCCCTGTGTCATTAATTGGCCGCTTAAGTAACCTCCTGATCTCCTCTATCGCCAGTTGTCCTTCTGGAGTATCTTCCAGAATGTACAGAATAGAGCCCATAAGCAGAGCAGCAATTCCCAGGGCTATAGTGGTCGGAGGGAGGCTAATGAGCAGTAAGATACAGGTAACAGCCCCAAGGGAGGGGAAGAGTGTGCCCAGCGGCGTCTTAAAGTAGCCCTTCTCCTCTGGCATCTGCCTCTCTTTCTTTACCAACATGAATGCACTCACATTCACGAGAAACATCGTGCTGAGCATCGCTGTATTCGTAAGATTCACAATGAAGTTCAAATTTCCATAAACAATAAGCCCTGCTGTGATTACTGAACCGAGCAGAATAGAGTTGAACGGCTGGTTATTTTTGAGCCTGGCAAACCTTCCCGGGATCTGTTTTGCGCTTGCCATCTCCAGTGTGACCCTCGAAGCACCAATGATATTAGCATTTGCAGACGACAGTGTGGATATCGTAGCTGCCAGTGCCACTATAGTACCGCCATATGTACCGAGCAGTACAACAGAAGCATCGAACACGCTTTTACTACCATAAGAGGGCAAGTTGGCACAGATAAGTGCGATGATTACACCGATGTATATCGCCGCCACAATACCGATCGATGCCAGAGTTGCCCTCGGGACTGTTTTGCTGGACTCCTTGATCTCACCGCCCATCATGCTGACCACCTGAAAGCCCATATAAGCAAAGAAAACCATCGTCATCCCCTGCAGTACTCCACCTACTCCATGGCTCAGGAATGGTACAAAGCTCGTCCTTTGGATGTGTATCAATCCTACAATTACAAACAGGATGAGGATGGTAATCTTTACAGCCACGAGACCCACTTCCAGCTTGCCTGCTTCTGAGAGCCCCCTGAGGTTCAGGGCTGTGAGCAGAATCACTGCAGCTATGGCAGCCAGTCGGGGGTCGATCTCCATTCCAAGCAACAGATTGAGGTATATCCCAAAACCGAGCAGCACGAATGATGTGGCAATCAACATGCTGACATACATGGCCCAACCAGCGAGAAAGCCAGGATAATCTCCAATCATCCGTTTGGCATAGAGATATCCTCCTCCGTCTTCTGGAAGTACACTGGCAAGCGCAGCATAGGATAAGGCTGAGAAGGAGACGATCAGACCGCAGAGCAGATACGATAGTAGGGCTGATGGCCCAGCAAGGTCGATAATCATACCGCTAAGTACAAAAACGCCGGCGCCGACCATCGTGCCCACTGCAAATGCGATGGCTGCAAACATGCTCAGTCCCTCGCTGCGCTTCACAGTATCGCTCATTATGTGCCAGTTACCTTTTGAATCGGAAAGAACAACGTTTTACGTGTATGCGAAGTAACGACAGCATTTGGACAAGCATAAGCGAACCGTATGCCCGCTGTTAGGTGCCGTTTCCTCGCGGGGTTTTATGTGCTAGTTCTTCCATCAACTCCATCTGAATTTCTTGAATTTCCAGAAGCCTCTGCCACTGTTTCATAAGAAGGTGGTCTATTTTCTCATGGAGATTACGAATCTCCAATTCAGCTTTGAGATTCACCGAATAGTCGTGTTCAGATCGCAAGCGATCCTTGGCCTCTTGACGGTTTTGACTCATTATAATGATGGGCGCTTGAATGGCAGCAAGACAGGAAAGTACCAAATTGAGAAGAATAAACGGATAGGGGTCAAATGGCTTCAAAATTAAAACGACGGAGTTTATAGCAATCCAGACGAGGAGTACGCCGAAAAAGCCGATGACAAAGCCCCAGCTTCCGGCATATTCGGCCATCTTGTCTGCCAAGCGTTCCCCGAATGTGAGCTGCTGGTCAAATTCGATATTAATGTTCTTGGACAAGAGTTCTTGCTCCTCTAAGCTTCTCAGGACATGTTCTTCTAAAGCCGACAGCTCGCCCTTTTCCGTCTCGAGAACCTCCTTTACATACCTTGCTCTGAATTGATCGAGGTCCAAAGAACAAATAAAACCGCTTGGGGACCAAGCGGGGTGTGTCTTTTTAATCGCTTCGACCAACGGTTCACGAACGAGTTCAGCGGGTATAACCTCGCTTATTCTCTTCTTCTGTCCGCAAATTTGACAAAGAACCGTCTCTTCTTCCTCCCGTGGCATAGTTCATCACCTCTAAAATCTATTTCCAAGTAATCTACCTAAAGTATCGTTAACAGTTAGATAACTAACGTACCAGTCAACAAGCAGTTAGTCAAAATCCTCTATAAATGCTTTTTGGCCTTGCAGTGAATCTGTCAGGGGAACGAGAAAGAGCCGATATCCACAGCGCCCATCAGAAAGAGCGCAGCGACCAGCACAGGTTGATGCACCAGATAAATGAGCAGCGAGTGCCGGCCTAAAAAGTCGATTCCTCGTATCATCGGAACTTGCGAACGATCCCGCAGGTGAAACGTTCGCACGTAGCAGGGATAGAGCGAATTCCCCACGAACACGCCGATGAGCACCGCCCCGAACCAGGGCAGCACCGGAAAATAGTCGACGCTCGTGAACTGCGCCGGCATGAATCCGAGCCATAGCAGCCACGGGCTTCCAACCCGCGGATTCCTGATGAGCACACCGAGCAGCAGTAAAAGGGATCCGAGCATGAGATTCCCGTACCTCAACGTTAGTAAGGGAAATGCCAGGATAATCGAGAGGCCAATCAGATGCAAGATACCCCAGCGCACAAAACCGTCCCTCATCAGAACCCAGGTGACTGCGGTGATAACGAGCCCCCAGGCAAAGATTCTTACGCCGCGGTTCAGATACTTCGGAAACAGGCGCTGCTCCGAGTTCGTGTGCGCGGCGCGTGCGTAACTGAGTGTCAAGGAGACGCCGACCAGCAGCAGAAAGAGTGATGCGGTCGCAAACGCGAAGTAACGCCAGAAGCCCGTGTGGATCTCGATCCTCCAACCGCCAAAGCGGTCAAGGTCATACAGCACATGATAGAAGATCATCATGAGGATCGCCACGCCACGAAGGAGATCGATCTCCCAGAACCGTTCGTCTAGATTGGACATACTGCAGATGGGTGTACCCCTGAAGAGGGATATTGTTCAGATTGACGTAAAGGTTGACGCAGAAGTTGACGTGACGATCAAGAGAACGACTGCCCTGACTCTCGAGCTTGTCAGCATAATCAAATGACTGGTTAGTTCACTTCTCGGACTCCAGCAGGTCAGTCAGTATATTCTCTGAGCCCTGTTCCTGCTTGATCTCCAGATTGAACTTGCTCGCGAACCGCTCCACCGTTTCCGCATACTCCTTATCCCGCTCGTCCGCTTCCGAGTTCACTATCTTCACCACGCGGTGATAATGGTTCTTCATCAACTGCAGCACGCGTTTCGTGTCGCCGGCCGCGTAGGGCTTCATCTTTCCGGCCATGATGTTGATCGTCGATTCCAGGATCACCTGCGGCTCCTTGATCAGCGACGCGCCCACAGGGGTCATGAAGAACGTTCCCACCTCCTCCGCCAAGAGCTCCTGCACTCGCTCTCTGCTCAATGCGATCTCGATACAGTTGTTCAGGATGGTGCCATCCTTGTCGCGCGGAATGAGCACCGGCACCGCCGCCTCAGCGATCATACGCTCCAACTCCTGTTCGGTTGAGCCGCATAAGCCGTAACCGAGCACGATAAGATCGACAAACGCACCCATCCGCTTGATCCCGTCCTCGATCTCCAGCCTGAGATCATAAGGACGGTCGTGAAGCCGCAGCTCCAGTACCTTCACGATCACTGAATCGCTGAGCTTTCGCTTCTCAATCTCTTTCCTGATCCTCGGGAGCGTATTCGTCTTAATAACCACGTCATCCGCCGCGAACTCCTGCACGAACCGCTCGATGATGCGTTGATAAAAGACCACGGTGACAGAGTTTGCCGCATCCGGCACCACAAAGTAAAGATCGCGCACACCGGCCTTCTGCACCAGCGCTCGTATCTCCTTCCGCAAAATCTCGCAGGTGATAATCCCGACGTGCATCCTTAGCTCTTTCCCTCACTTGTTCAGATGGAGAGAATAAAGTGGAACCAGAATGAACGGGAACGAAATGGGAAATCGGAACCCGAAGAGTGAACGGACGATGAGGCCGTCAGCTCCTTCTTATTCCTCTTCGCCGATCAGTTCCACGCCGTACTCGCGCTTGAGGAACGCGAAGACCTCCTCGGGCGTGGTACGCTGCTTAAGTGGCAGTTTCCGCTTCTGGAGCTTCCGGTCCTTTATCCGGTAGCCCGGGCGCTTCAGCGAGACGCAAATGTCCATGCCGAAGATGCCCACGTTCGGATCGTACCGCATCCCGAAATCAGTATGCTCGGCAATGCCAAATGAGAAGTTCCCAAAGGTATCGAACTGGCTCTTATAGAGCGTGTTCTGGATCGCGAAGCAGCGCTTCAAGAATTCCTGGGCACGATCGCCACGCAGCGTCACCTTGACCCCGATCGCCTCATGCTTCTTTACGTTGAACGGCTGAATGGTCCTCTTCGCCGTGCGCTTGATCGGTCGCTGACCGGTGATCTCAGTCAGCAGCTTCTCAGCCTTCGCCAGCTTCTCGCCGCCTTCGCCCACGCCCATGTTAATCACTACCTTATCGAGCTCAATACGCCGCATCGGATTCTCCTGCTCTGGTTCTGTCATTTTCTCCTGGCTTCCTCCTTTTCTGTCTAGATCGCCGAATAAATCAGCCTCACAGCACGCTCAAGCCCGGCACGACGATCTGCTGCTCACCCACGACAAAGATCGTGTCCTCGCGGCTCTCAAAGCTCTCACCATCGCCGCCCGCCTTTATCCGCACGACGTTCGGCTGCGGGCTGTGCACGCGTTTGATCTCCTCGATCTCGCCGGTCTGCGCCGAGTGCCGACCTCCGATCACCACGACCTGGCACCCTTCCTTGTACTTGTAGTGCTCCAGGATCTTGTTATCAGGAATAGAGATCAGGATCGAGTCGTGCGTGTGGATCTCCGCTCCGGTCTCGTCCATCAGGAAATTCCGTCCGTCATGACAGTTGAGTTGTATCCGGCCACCTTTGACGATCTGTTTGCCGTTCACGCGACAGAGCTTCTTCGATGCCGCCTCCTCCTCGATTCCCACAAGTGCCAACCGGTCCTTCTTGTCCAGAAGCACCAGATAGTGCGCCTTGATCACGGGAATAGAAAGGATGTCAAAGACACCGACGGGGAATTTATGATCTTTTCGCACCTTTCCGTTGACGATTACGTTACCTTCATGCAGTATCCGCTTCGCCTCTCTGCTATTGTCCGCTAACTGCAGCATGTCTCGCACAATCAGGAGCAGGGGCATGCTCGTCTCTATTGGATGCGGCCCTGGCCTCGACCTCACCGCCCACTTCGATGTCTTCCGCGCTATCTTCCAGCTCCGTGGTGCTGCTATCCGCTTTTGATGCTTTTCCATTTTCCTACCTTTCCTCTTATCAGTATAACTTGATTACGCATAAGCATGTCTCACCAAATCCTCTGCCCGTGCCTCAAACTCCTGCTGCGCACCCGGGCCCGAGGTCGGCTTCACGGTCCGTATCGCGATCTCAAAATGCTGCTTGTGTACCACGATGTTCTTGAGCATTTCGCCAAGCTGCTCTTCCGTGACGCCTGAGACAAGGAACTCACGTAAGGCCGCCATCACCGCCTCCTTCACGATCGCCGCGATGTCCGCACCGACGTAGGTATCGGTCATCGCCGCGAGTTCATCGCTCGAGACATCCTTGCCGAGCGGCTTTCCCCGCAGATGGACCTCAAAGATCCTCTTCCTCGTCTCTTTATCCGGCACCTGGATATAAATCAGACGATCGAGTCGCCCTGGCCTGAGCAGCGCGGGATCAACCATATCCGGCCTGTTGGTCGCTGCGATCACGATCACGTCCTTCAACTCCTCCAGTCCGTCCATCTCTGTCAGGATCTGCGAAACCACCCGCTCGGTTACGTGCGAGTCAAATCCTATCCCCCGCACGGGCGCGATCGAGTCGATCTCGTCGAGGAAGATGATGCAGGGTGAGGCTTGCTTCGCTTTCCGGAAGATCTCGCGGACCGCACGTTCTGATTCGCCCACCCACTTCGAGAGCAGCTCCGGCCCCTTGATCGAGATAAAATTTGCCTCGCTCTCGTTTGCGACCGCCTTGGCGAGCATCGTCTTGCCCGTGCCCGGCGGTCCAAAAAGGATAATGCCCTTCGGCGGTTTGGTATTGAGCTGCGTAAAGGCCTCAGAATACTTAAGTGGCCACTCCACGACCTCCTTCAATTCCTGCTTCACACGATCCAGACCGCCAATGTCACCCCACTTCACGTTCGGCACCTCAATAAAGACCTCACGCAGTGCTGAGGGCTCCGTGTTCTTCAGGGCCGCAGTGAAATCATCATTCTGCACCGTCAAGCGCTCCATAACCTCCGGCGGGATGTCCTTCTCAACATCGATCTCCGGTAAGATTTGCCTGAGCGCATGCATCGCTGCTTCCTTGCATAAGGTCGCAAGGTCCGCCCCGACAAACCCGTGCGTGATATTCGCCACCCCTTTGAGATTGACATCGTCAGCAAGCGGCATACCACGAGTATGCACCTGTAAGATCTCATCGCGGCCGTTCCGATCTGGAATGCCGATCTCTATCTCACGATCGAACCGTCCACCTCTTCGCAAGGCCTCATCGAGCGCATTCGGCCTGTTCGTGGCTCCGATGACCACTACCTGCCCGCGCGATTCTAGCCCGTCCATCAGCGAGAGCAATTGCGCGACCACGCGCCGCTCGACCTCACCGGTCGTCTCGCCACGCTTCGGTGCGATGGAGTCCAGCTCATCAATGAAGATGATGGATGGTGCGTTCTTCTCAGCTTCCTCAAAGATATCACGCAAGTGCCGCTCGCTCTCACCATAAAACTTGCTCATGATCTCCGGACCGGAGATTGAGTTGAAATTCGCGTCCGTCTCGTTGGCCACGGCCTTTGCGATCATCGTCTTGCCCGTGCCCGGCGGTCCATGGAGGAGCACGCCCTTCGGCGGCTCGATCCCCAGCCGCTCGAAGAGCTCCGGATGTCTGAGCGGTAATTCGATCATCTCCCTGATCATGCCTATCTCACGTTTCAGACCACCGATGTCCTCGTAAGTCACACGCGGCACAGCTAACGCCTCTGCTCGTGCCTCGCGGAGGATGATCTCCGTATCAATGTTCGGAATGACCGTGCCAATGGGAACGGTATTGGTAACGACAAAGGAAACGGGATTGCCGAGCAATTCAACCCGAATAATCTGACCTTTTGTGATAGGAACGCCCTTTAACCGGCTCAACAAATACCGCTCGCCGCCCGCGATCCGGATCGGCTGCGTCGGTGCGAGTGTAATTCGTTTCGCTTCTTTCGCCAGGGTCTGCCGTATCCGCACCCGGTCATCAATGGCGATGCCCGCATTGCTCCGGATATTCCCATCGATGCGAATAATGGACTTGCCACTGTCCGGCGAGTACGCAGGGTGCACAATCGCGGTAGCAATGCTCTTCCCCTCGATCTCGATCACGTCTCCGGGAATGAGCCCGAGCGATCTCATCGTCTCCGTATCGATTCGTGCGATCCACCGACCGGCATCACGATGATACGCCTCTGCCACCCGCAGTACCACCGATTTCTCCTTATCCTCTTCTGTTCCCATCATTCACCTAGTTTTATATCTTTACTGTATAAAATAAATCTACAATCTGAACGTCCTGTTAAGGAAAGAATGCGAGAGCGCGAGTAAAATGGAAGAAGAGTTATTGATGATCCCTGGACCCGTTCCGGTGATACCGCGTATTCGTGAGACGATGGCACGACCGATGATCTTCCATCGTGGCGACGAATTCGCACAGATCCTCCGCGAGAGCGTTGAAGGGCTCAAGAACGTTTTTCAGACCAAGAACGACCTCTTCGTGCTCAGTGGATCAGGTACCTGCGCTATGGAAGCGGCGGTGGGTAATCTGCTCACGCGTGCGGCGGGCACGGGAGAGCCGGAGATTAAAGTCGTTACCGTAGCGAACGGCAAATTCGGCGAGCGATTTACTGAGATCGCAGAGCGCTACGGCGGCCCCCAGGCGGTTACGCCGCTTCACTTCGAGTGGGGCACGGGGATCGAGCTGGAGCGAATCAAGGCAGCATTAGAGAGCACGCCCAATTCCCGGATCGTGACCATGGTGCACAACGAGACCTCGGTCGGCATGCTCAATCCCGCACGAGAGGTGGGCAAGCTCGCGAAGCAGCACGGTGCGCTCTTTGTTCTCGATTGTATCACCTCCATCGGTGGCGATGAGGTTCCGGTTGACGAATTCGGTGCGGATATTGCGATCGTGGGCTCGCAGAAATGCCTGGGCGTCCCGCCGGGTTTGGCTGCACTCTCGGTCAGCGAGAAGGCCTGGGAG
>Ga0265592_1001235_pt1 | contig 11384 bp, 13 predicted proteins | sample saktaG_7_FD_190141 | JGI IMG/M metagenome (GOLD analysis project Ga0265592, IMG submission 190141) | Saline water microbial communities from Sakinaw Lake, British Columbia, Canada - sak_2010_1_5_120m | ecosystem: Environmental > Aquatic > Non-marine Saline and Alkaline > Saline ... | reverse complement strand
TAGATGAATTCTCATATATTGCCGATAATGGCACAAGAAAATCAACACAGTATAATTTTTTATGTGAAATGAAAAATCCAAACCAAGAAGTTAAATTATCTTTTGAACATGATAGCTTCTTGTGGGTAACAAGTGTTGGTCAGGTAGAAATGATGGTTATGCCGGAGATTAAAAAAACTATATCTAAAATATTTAATACAGATAAGGAGATAGTTAGTTATCCATATAATCCAGAAGAGGAAGATACTATCGAGGAGTATTTAAAAGTAATACAATGAGACTAATTTTAGAAATAGATGAAAGAGGACATTTTATAGATTTGTCTGATATTCCTCCTTTTAGAACTCCTGCTAAAATTGACATAACAAAATATGATTTGAATAAAATTGCTTCTGAACTAAGTAGATTATCGATAGACAAATATAAAATTATTCCTATGAAAAATAAGAAAGATTTAGATATAAAACAATCAAAAACTTCTAAACTTAAAAAACAGAAACCTAAAATTACAATAGATAAAAGAGAGATTGAAAGAATAAAAGAAAATGAAACAGATTTATCTTTTATGAATTCAAAGTTAGATAAAATTGAAAATATACTTCAAGAATTACTAAATAAAGAAGTTCTAAAAAAAGAACCAACAATAGAAGAAATACTACAAAAAGATGAAAGTAAATTTGATACTTTTATACCTGAAATAGATGTGTCTAATATGGAAATAAAAGGAGAAACTTCTACAAAAAAAATTAGAGAAAGTAGTCAAAAAATAAATGAAGGGTCTGTTTTATTATCAAAAATTTACAAGAAAAAATCTTAAATTAAATCAACTACTTATATTGGTTGTTTTTGTTTCTTGGTTTTTACCATGATCTCTAAAATTTGACTTTTTAGCACTTATAAATATTTGGAATTATTAAATAAAAAAATCACATTTTCTTAACTGTAAATAGTTTTGATATGTTTTGGATAAGGAGTGACAAATGGATAAAAATATAGAAGTTTTGAATGAAGAGGAGAATAAAAAAAACGATATTATTTCTGTAGGTTTGGATATAGGCACAATGAACATAGTTTGTGCTAGGAGTGATTCAGATAATATTAGAATAACAAGGAATGTTTTTTTGCCATTAAAAGAAGATGAAATATCTATTTCTGAATTGACAGATATTTCATATGTTAGATCTGAAGATGGTATTTTTATTATAGGAGATGATGCTTTTAGATTTGCAAACATATTTAATCAAAAAGTTTGCAGACCGATGGAGAGTGGTTTGATTTCTCCAAAAGAATTATATGCTATAGATGTATTAACTTTAATAGTTAAAGATTTAATGGGAGATATTAAAGATAAAGAAGCATATGTTTCATATTCTGTTCCTGCTGAAGCTATTGATGAAGGCAGATCTGTAATATATCACGAAAAGATTTTTGGTAAGATTCTTGCTTCTCTTGGTGTAAATTATAAGTCTGTAAATGAAGGAAGCGCAATTATCTATTCAGAATGTCAAGAAGAGAAATTTAGCGGAGTTGGGATATCATTTGGAGCAGGCATGTCGAATGTTTGTTTAATGTTTAAAGGCATAGAAGTTTTAAAATTCTCGACAGCAAGAAGTGGAGATTGGATTGATAAGAATGTTTCTGAATCTTTGAATATTGTTCAAAATAGAATTACTTCTATTAAAGAAAAATATTTAGATTTTGAGAATGAATTAACTGGTTCTAATAAAAAAGTCAGGAGAGCTATTGAAGCTCTTAATTTTTATTATGAATCTTTAATAAATTATACAATAAAAAGAATTATTAAAGAATTTGAAGATAAAGTTGAAATTGAAGTAGATGAGAAAATGCCAATTGTAATAAGTGGTGGTACTTCTCTACCAAAGGGATTTCTTAATATTTTTAAAAATATAATATCTAAGTATGAATTACCTTTTGAAATTTCAGATATACGACAAGCTCAAGATCCTTTAACATGTGTTGCAAATGGACTACTAATAAAAACACTTGCTGATGTTGGAGATAAAAGTTGATGGAAAGAGAAGTACATATATGTGATTATGGGTGTGGACAAGAAGCAAAATATCAATTTAAGAATGGTAATCGGTGTTGTTCTAAAAGTTTAAATTCATGTCCATTTATGAGAGAGAAGAATAAGTTAGGGTTAATAGAAGCATGGAAAGATCCTAAAAATAAAGAAAAATGGAAAAGAAAAAAAGGAATAATTCCGTGGAATAAAGGTGTTAAAAATTGTTTTGGTGAAGAAACTTTAGAACAAATGAGAAAGAAAAGACCTAATTTTACTCCATGGAATAAAGGTGTTGAAAATTGTTTTGGTGAAGAAACTTTAGAACAAATGAGCAAATCAAAAAAAGGTAAGATTCCTTGGAATAAATTTGATATTTATAAGTTGAAATCTAAATATCCAAAATTATTTGAAGTTGAAGAAATCATAGAAAATTCTAATTATGAGATTCAAGTTAGATGTAAATATTGTAGAAAATGGTTTACACCAACATATACTCAAGTATATGAAAGAATAAGATGGTTAATTAAAAACAAGTTTGAGAATAGACATTCTTATTTTTATTGTTGCTCTGAACATAAGGAATTGTGTGAATATCATAAAGAAGCAGTTTTAGAAGGATATAGAAAAAATAAGGGGTGCAATAGAAGAGGAAAATCTGGACATTTCTTTTCTAAAAAGAATAACAAAAATATTTTTTTTAGATCTAGTTATGAGTTAGCTTTTTTTAGGATTCTTGAGAAAAAGAAAGAAGTTATAAAATATGAAGTAGCTCCTTTCTTTATTCCTTATAAAGATATTAATGAAGTTGATAGAAATTATATCCCAGATATTCTTATTTTTTATGATAAAGGTCAAAAGGAACTTGTTGAAATTAAATCTGAATGGGAAGTTAATAACCCAGAAGTAAAAGTAAAAAGTAAAGCAGCTGAGAAGTTTTGTATTCTAAAAAAATATAAATGGTCAATTTTAACAGAAAAGCAAATTGGGTTAGAAAATATAAAAGAAGCTTTTAAAGATATAAAAAATAGGAGGTTTTAAAAATGAGTAAAATTAAAATAGCAGAACAATTTGTGGATTTGATATTAGACGGTAAATATAAAGAGGTTAAAGAATCAGATAAAAAATTAGATGAGATTCTCTCAGAATTAAAAACTGGTCCTGGTGGACACGTGCCTGACGGAAGTGGACCTTATGGTCGTGGAGAAGGACCAGGAAAAGGCAAAGGTGATGGGTCTGGAATGGAGAAAGAAGAAGAGAAAGTAGAAGAAGGATCTAATGCATATCAGGAATATTTTAAATCAATGTTAAAAAAATGGGGCATTAAAAGTCCGGCATCTTTGGATGATGCTAAAAAGAAGCAATTTTTTGATGCAGTTAGCAAAGGGTGGAAATCTAAGAAAGAAAGTTAGATTTGATTTTTGAATTTCGAAAGGAGATTGAATTAAAAAATGAAAGATTTATTTGGTAATGGTATGCAACAAAGAGAATTTAAACCTGTAACAATTCAACAAATGAATAAATTTGGATTAAAAAAAGAAAATGTTAAAATTACAAATACTATAAAAGAGTTGAAAGAAACTACTCCAAATATAGTTATAGCTGATTGTGTTTTCAATATTTCTTTTGTACAAAATTGGTTTAAAAAACAATATTTAAAAAAGAAACATAAATATGTAATGGGTTTAGGAGTTTTTCAACAATTACATTATGATACTTTACATAAAATTCAAATTTTAAAACCTTCTAACCTTAAATTTAAAAACATATATAAACCATATGAAGGACAAGATCTCACCAATAAAACTATTCTTTTCTCAAGAACTGGGGGTGTTGGTGATCTTCTTTTCTTAAATCCAATTCTTAAACATCTAAAACAAAAATATCCTACATGTACTATCTGGTTTGGGTGTGGTCCGCAATATCAATCTATGTTAGATAACTGGCCTTTTATTGACAAAATCTTAGATTTACCATTTGACTTTCAATATTTAATAAAAGCAGATTATCATGCAATTTTTGAAGGTGTTATTGAAAGATGTAAAGAAGCAGAAGAAACTAATGCATATAATCTTTTTTCAAAATGGCTTGGTTTTGATTTGTCTGATGATATTTTAGTGCCAAAACAAGAACCAAAAGAAGAGAAAGTTAAAGAATGTGAGAAAATAATTGAAGATTGGGGATTAGAGAAAGACTCATTTATATTAATGCAATTGCGAGCAAGTTCTCCTATTAGAACACCAAGTATTGAATTTTGGATAAAGATGATAAATGAAATTACAAATAAAGGATATAATATTGTAATAACAGATAATCCAAAACAATCTGATATAATTAAAGGATTTATTAAAGAATTAGATAATCAAGATAAAGTATTTAATTTCTCTAAACATTCTCAATCTCTTGATTATTCTATAGCTTTAACTTCTTTAGCTAAATGTGTAGTAGCAACAGATTCTGCATTGATACATATTGCTATATCTGAAAGTGTGAAAGCTTTCGGGATTTATGGCCCTTTTCCTGGCAAAATTCGTCTAAAGACATATCCAAAAAATCTTTGTGATTGGATTGATGCTCCTGGTTTTGAATGTACACCTTGTTTTAAGCATGGATCAGAACCATGTCCAAGAGCAAATGGGAAAATGTTTGCTCCATGTTATGATACTATAGATATTAAAAATGTTGTAGAAAAAATTGAAAAGTTAATAGAAAAAGGAAAATAAAATAGATGATTCATATTTGTAATTATGGATGTGGACAAGAAGCTAAATACCAATTTAAGAATGGTAAGTATTGTTGTTCTAAGAATATTGCTCAATGTCCTGTTCAAAGAAAGAAGAATAGCGAATCTAAAAAGGGAGAAAATAATCCATTTTATGGAAAACACCATAATAAAGAATCTAAAAAGAAGATGAGTGAAGCTCAAAGTAGAGAAAACCATCCAATGTGGAATAAATTTCATTCTAAAGAAACTAAAAAGAAACTAATAACACCATTTGAAAAAATTAAAAAATATATTGAAAATGAAGGTTTTGATCTTTTAGCAACTAAAGAGGAATATGAAAATTATCCTAAAAATAAATTAAAAATTAGATGTCCAAAGGGACATATTATTAAAGTTTTTTGGAATGGTTCTAAACAAGGGATTAGATGTCGAGAATGTTTTGAAGAAAAGCAAAGAAACCCTAAACAAAAAACTAGAAGAAAAATGAGACTTTCAAGAATTAAAGATATAGAATCAAAACATGGTCAATGTTCTCCAAACTACAATCCAAAAGCTTGTAAAAGAATGGATGAATATGGAAAGGAAAATAACTATAACTTTCAACATGCTGAGAATGGTGGAGAATACCATATTAAAGAATTAGGATATTGGGTTGATGGATATGATAAGGAAAAGAATGTTGTTATAGAAATTGATGAACCAGCCCACTTTGATAAAGATGGAAATCTAAGAGAAAAAGATATAGAACGACAAAAAGAAATAACAGAATTTTTAGGATGTAAATTTATAAGGTTGAAAATATGATAAAAATAATGATTACTTGTAGAAATAGATTAAGTATGACTAAAAAATGTATCAAAGCATTACAGAAACACTCTCAAATTCCCCACCAGATTTATGTTTATGATAATCTTACAAACTATAAATTAGATGAACATTTTGAATATTTTAAAGATTTATATAACAGAGGAATTATTCATCAAATAACTTTTAACACTAAAGAGTCAACATTTAATGCTTTTTCTAAAGCTGTATCTATTAATCAGTTTGGTTCTTTACATATAATGGATCCTAATAAAGATAAATATGATTTTTTACTGATGTTAGATAATGATATTATTGTAACACCTGGTTGGGATACAATAATAAAAAGAGCGTGGAAAGATGTTAGAAAGAGAAATATGAATGATATTAAAATGATATCTCAACTTCCAGGAGGAATTAAGAACAAAAAATCTATTGGAAAAGTTGGCGAAATTGAAGCCAAGATTGGTGATTTGGGCGGGGGAGGATTTAATAGTATAAGACCTAATTTTTTTGAAGATGTTGGATTTTTACCTATTAATGAATTAGTTGGACATAATAAAAAATCAGATCAACTTTATTGGAGATTAATGAGTAAGTCCAATAATGGCAAACCTTATATATTAGGTTTAGATACAAAACTTTGTATTCACTGTGGCAATATAGGTGGGAGTATATGCAACAATCTTACAAGAATTAGAGATGAGAAAGAAGCTTTAGAGAAGATTAAATTTGGGGAAGCTGAAGAAAGAATTGAAAATATGTGTTTTGATGATTTCTATAAAATGATAATTAATGATAACTTTTTGATAAATGATTGGTGATAAAATATGAATAGAGAAAAAGCAATTTTATTAGGACCTTTTGTTGGAGAGTTCTTCTGGAGTTTTTTTAGATTTGCTCCAATCTTACCATATTTAAGACTTACTAAATATAAAGGAAGAACAGATATTAAATATATAGTTTATACTAGACCAGAAAGATTTGATTTATATGGTAAATATGCTGATATTTTAATTCCTCTTAATATTGAAGGAGATTCTGTTGAACTTCTTGGGAATTGTTATAGGTTAGAGAAGCTATCTGAAAAACAATATAAGAATTTAATTAAGAATTTTTATAATACATATAAAGAAAGATTTAATATCATTGAGCATATTTACCCAAAAATAGATAAAAAGAATTTTTTAAATAAGAATCAATTTAATCAGAAACAAATGGTATTTAAATATTCCCCAAGAAAAGATAATTATGATTTAGTAAAAAAATATATTTTAAATGATAAACCATTAGTTATTCTAGCTCCTAGATATCGGATAGGTTTTAAAAGAAACTGGCCATATTGGCAAAAGTTATATGATATGATTCATGATAGTTCATTAATAAATGATTTTAATTTTGTTATATGTGGGAAGAATTTAGAATATATTCCAGACAATAAAAATAGATTCAAAGATATTAATAATATTCTACTTACTAAAAATTCTTCTTTAGCAGGATTATTAATTGCAGTTTTAGAGGAATCTGTTTTTTGCACAGGAAGCCAGAGTGCTTTGCCCAATATGGCATTATTCTTCAAAACTCCAGTTTTAGAATGGGGACATCAAAAAACTTTACATACTAAAAATTATAATATAAATAATACTACAATTGAATTTATAGAAGATAGAAAATATAACATATCCCCTACAGAAGTATTTAAAAGATTAAGAAAAACTTTAATTAAAAAAATAAAAAAGGAGAATTAAAAAAATGAATAAATACAAAGAATACAACCAGTGGTTAAGATTGAATGATCAATTAATAGAATCAGTAATTAGATCATGTTTGGAATATTCCTTTTCTGGAAATTATGGTGGTCAACTTCCACTTGATAGAATTTCCAATTTGTTGAAAGGAGCTTCTAGAGAGATAAGGAGTCTTCATTCTGAAAATCAGGCTTTATCTCATAAGATTGCAAAAATGGAAAAAGATAATGGCTAAAAGAGAAGAACATGCATTCTTATTTGGACCATTTGTTGGTGCTTTAGATTGGGAGTTTTATAGGTTTGCTCCATACGCAATATATTTAAAAAAGTTAAATCCTCATATAAAAATGATTGTTTTAACTAGAGAAGATAGATTTGATTTATATGGCCAGTATGCTGACATTTTAGTTCCATTAAAAATTAAAGATGATAGTGAATTAGAATGTAATAACTTTAAATGTAATAGTCTATCTTTATCATCATATAAAACAATCAAAAAATTATTTAGAAAAAGTTATGAAGAAAGATTTGTTATTGATCATCAATATATTCCTGATATTGAGAGTTTTAGATATAAATTGAAATGGCAGTTTCCTAGATATAATATGGATTATAATTTTAGACCTAGATCTTCTAATATTGATATTATTAAGAATATTGGTTTAAATTTCGAAAATTTAGTTTTTATAGATTTATCTTGGATTAATAATGATGTTATTAAAGAAGATATTATTAAGAAGTTAGATTTTAATTTTATAGAATATGATGATTTTGTAAGTAGGATAAATAATAATATAATTAAGAATAAATCTTCATTATTAGGATGTATTATATATTTATTAAATATAGTTCAACTAGTTATTGGCAACTTACAATCACCAGTAACAAAATTGTCTCTTTTACTTAGAAAAAATTTAATATGTTTAAATGAAAGTTTGAATGCGGATTCTATTCATTTGTTAAATCCTTTTAATATAAATATATCTTTATGTGAAAATATTGAAGATGTTAAAGGAAAAATTTATGAATTAACAGGTTTGGAGAAGAAATATGAAATTTACGTTTAATTTAATTAATGTCGGGTTAGGAAATAATGGTGGATCTTTTTCTTTAGTTAGATCTGCAAACGTCCTTTCAAATTTAGGTCATGAAGTTATAATTATAGATTCTGTGAAGAATCAACATACTTGGACACCTCTTCTAGTTAAACATATAATAATTAAAGATGTTAAAGATATTCCAGATGCAGATATTTTAATAGGAACTGGTTTTAAATCCTATAAAAGTACAATTGAATTACCAGATAGATGTGGTAAGAAAGCTATTTGGATTAGAGGATATGAATTGTGGCAAGCATCCGAGAAGGAAATAATTAATATTCTATCTAATAAAAAAGTAACTAAAATTGTGAACTCATTTGGACTTCAAAATAAATTAAAACAATTTAATATAGAATCTTATATTGTAAGACCAGGCAATGATTTCGAGAATTTTTATCCATTAAATATCAGAGATGATTCTAAAATAGTTCTTGGTGCTTTGTACCATACTAGACATAAAACAAAAAGAACAGATATGGCAATACAAATAAGCAATATATTAAAATCTAAATATAAAAATATCGAATTATGGATGTTTGGCACCAATAAAGATTCTAAAAATCCAAACATTGATAAATATATCCAACTACCAAATATGGAAGAGAAAAATAAATTTTATAATTCTGTAGATATATGGTTATCTACTAGTGATCTTGAAGGATTGCATATAGTGCCTCAAGAAGCTATGCTAACCGAATGTGTAGTTGTTACTTCTAATGCAGAATTGGCTGGAACTAGTGACTATATAATAAATAATGAAACTGGTTTAGTTGCAGATAATAATTTAAAGTCTTTTGTTAAACAGACAGAAAAGTTAATTCTAGATTCTAATTTAAGAAGAACTTTAGGCGTTAAAGGTAAGAACAAAATAATAGAGTTAGGAAGTAGGGAAGAAAATATGAAGAAAATGGTTGAATTATTTAGAAAGGTTTAAATTTATGTTGTGTGATTATGGATGTGGGCAAGAAGCCAAATATCAATTTAAAAACGGAAAATGGTGTTGTTCTAAAAATGTCTCTCAGTGTTCTGAGATTAAAAACAAAATTAGAACTTCGTTTGAAGAAATTATAAAATTTGTAGAAAGTGAAGGCTACGAAATTCTATCAAAGAAAGAAGATTATAAAGATCAATTTTCATATTTATGGTTTAGATGTCCGGAAGGTCATGAATTTCCTGCTACTTGGGTTAATTTTAAAAATGGAAGTAGATGTCCAAAATGTGCTAACAATAAAAAAGGGAAGATACTTTCAAAAAAATTAAGGACTCCTTTCAAAAAAATTATAAAATTTGTAGAAAATGAGGATTATGTTCTTTTATCAAGAAAAGAAGATTATATAAATTGCCAGTCAAAATTATGGTTTAGATGTCCGAGGGGTCATGAATATCCAGCAAGATGGAATGATTTTAAAAATGGGAGTAGATGTCCAGTATGTTTTAAAGAAAGACAAAGAGGTATAGTTAAATCTGAAGAAGCTAGGAAAAAAATGAGAATTTGGAAAATTAATGATATAAAATCAAAACACGGTCAGGTTTCTCCTGCTTATAATCCAAGAGCATGTAAACGAATTATTGAGTATGGAGAAGAACACGGTTATCATTTTCAACATGCTGAGAATGGTGGAGAATATCATATCAAAGAATTAGGTTATTGGGTAGATGGTTACGATAAGGAAAAGAATGTTGTTATAGAAATTGATGAGAAAGCTCACTTTAATAAGAATGGAAATTTAAAAGAAAAAGATGTTTTAAGACAAAAAGAAATAACAGATTTCTTAGGATGTAAATTTATAAGGTTGAGAATATAATGAAAATTCATAAAATTGAAGAAATATTAAATGATTTAGATAATTGTATTATAGAGAAAAAACCATTTTCTCTTATTCGACTTGGTGATGGTGGCGTCAAATTTCTTCATTCTATATTTTACAAAGATAATAAACAGCTAGATGAAATTATAAGAAAAGAAGGTTTGGCAAGAACTAAAATTTTAGAAACACTTGAGTTACTTGCTTTATATATAAGAGATTGTAACTATATAGATACACCAGAAGTATATTTTACTGATGAGTTCTGGCCTAGATTAAAAGGATTTAGTGCTAGCACTAATAAAGTCAAACAAATGACAGACCATACAATACATAGACTTAAGATGTGGCGTGAGTTATATTCTCTAGCTGAATTTGATAATGAAAATTTTTGTAATCCGGAAGCAAATTTTTTAATGATAATTAAGAGAAGAGATAAAAATAAAAAGAATCTCTTAGATATTATGAAAGGAAGAAAAGTTTGTTTTATAACTGTTTTCAAAGAATTAGAAGAAGTAATGAAAAAATATAAATATGATGTAAAAGTTGTTGAAATTGTTGGACATTATGAAAATCAATATAAAAATTCTTTTAGTAATGTTATTGATTTTATAGATAAAGAAATTGAAAATTATGATTTGTGGTTAGTTGCTGCAGGAGAACTTGGTAGATTATATTCAGGTTTTATTAAGAAAAAGGGTGGTATAGCTGTTGATATTGGATTTATTGCAGAGTATTGGTTAAAAGGAGATATTCCTATAAGATTAAAACCATTTCTTATAAAAAGTAGAAGTAGTAATTTAGAACTTCGACTAAAAAGATCAGCCTATAAATATGATAAATTTATATAAGATAAAAGAGAGGTTGAATACAATTGAAAACTAAACATAAGAAGATAGATATAACTATGACAGCTACTGTTCGACCTGATTTATTAAAAGAAACACTCACTTCATTTTGTGAGAAAATGTTAGTACAAAATGAAAGGTATAGATTAATTATAAATGTTGATCCAATTGGAGAAACAGTAAAAGCAGGAAAAATTACTAAACGTGCTAAAAGGTTTTTCCCAAATATTGTTTTTAATTTACCAACAGAACCAGGATTTACTAAAGCTGTAATTTGGTGTTGGCAACAAGTTGAAGCTGATTATGTTTTTCATATTGAGGATGATTGGAG
>Ga0265592_1001233_pt1 | contig 11393 bp, 22 predicted proteins | sample saktaG_7_FD_190141 | JGI IMG/M metagenome (GOLD analysis project Ga0265592, IMG submission 190141) | Saline water microbial communities from Sakinaw Lake, British Columbia, Canada - sak_2010_1_5_120m | ecosystem: Environmental > Aquatic > Non-marine Saline and Alkaline > Saline ... | reverse complement strand
AAGGGTCTCAGCCTTATAGTATCCGTAACTGAATGTCTTGTCCGGCTTTCTCTCTGAAATCTTAAGCCCGGACCAGACGGCTAGACTACTGGCAACGTCAGTCAGTGAATGCAGTGCGTCGGCAGTCAAAGCAATGCTACCCGACGCTAACCCAACACTTCCTTTCACCAACGTTAAAAAGAAGAGTGTGATTGCGGAGTTTCTTGCCGCAACTTTTCCATGCAGTATCCTCTCAGTGCTCATGCTTTTATTTCCCACACTCTTTTTTTCCATGCAATTGACTTCTGAAGGCATGCTGACTGCACGCCGTATCCTCCGTCGCAGGCGTCAGTGAACCATTCTTCCACTGCTCTAACGCATCCTTCACAGTCCCTGATGCTTCACAGTAGACTTGAATTCCCTTCTCAGAAAACATCTGTATCGCTCTTCTCCCAAGCCCCCGACACAACAGGATTTCAACTCCGACGCCGGCAAGCATTTCAGGGGGATAACCTTGGCCGCCCATGTGATGACTTGCATTAGAGATGACTTCAACTACCCCCGTTTCATCATCAATTAAGGTGTACGTAAGCACCCGCCCGAAATGCTCACCAACCTGCTCACCCAACCCTTTATCCCCGTCTGTCGGAACTGCGATTTTCATCCTCACCCACCCCCTCTTCTTCCACGACCCTGGCCGCCTCCACGACCTTGCCCTCTACCGAATCCTCCTATTCCGCCTGATCCCCCGCGCCCCATGCCAAAGTGGTCTCCAACTGTCGGGTCTGCTATAGGCTGTAGCTTACCCTTAAGGTATTTTGATACCACCTCCCCGACATTCCCCTGCTCCAAGATCATCTTAACTCCCATCGGGCTTAACACCGCCACGGCATTGGGGCCGAAGTTGCCTGCAATAACCGCTTCCGCGCTTAAGCTTCCCACGAATTGTGCCGCCTGTATGCCCGCTCCACCAGTTGCTGAGAATCCCGGGTTTTCTTCCACTGTAGAATTCTTTATTTCATTATCCTCGCATTCCACCACAGTATATGTCGGGCACCTCCCGAACACTGGCGAAACCGCGTCATCTAATCCCCCATTATTCGTTGCTACAACAATCTTCATTTTCAATCATGCTCCTCAAACATTTTATCCTGTGTTGGATCGTTTTTCCTAATCCACTCGATCAACATCGCAGCGTGCTCTTTCTCCTCATCCCTATTGTGCTCCAGAATCTTTTTCAACTCAGTGTTTTTGGTTGATTCAAACCTCTCTTGATACCAGTTTATGGCTTCCAATTCTTCTATAAGGCTTTGACGAGCCCTCTCCAAATCAAGTGTTTCATCCGAAAGATTCTCCCTTCCTTCATGTTCTCCAGTCATTTTTTATGCACCTCACTTAATGTGTTCATCTTAAATCGTCTTTTTTTCTTCCCTTACCCCAAAGCCAGTCTTCCTCATAGTTTCTTTTGAAGACCTCGTCAGGGTATTGCATCAACACGTCTTTCTCCCTGAATGAGTAGCTGTAGTCTTGAACGTATTGCATTATCGTTTCGTACGCCTGATTTATTTCCGGCATCCTCTCTCCCTTCCCTCCCCCGTCAGGGTGGTGTTTTTTTACAAGATTCTTGTAGGTGTCCTTAACCTCCTTAATTGTTGCCTCCTCACTCAAACCGAGCACCCTGCGGGCGCCTTCTATTTTCTCCACCTTTGTTTTCCTCATTTTAATGTGCCCTTTACCGCGTAGATGCTTGCGGTTTTAGGGTTGTCTGAGTCGAACACACTTTCGTCTTTTACGCCAAGAAAATACTCTCCCTGCGTGTTAAATTTCCCTTCCAAGTAGTCTACTATGGGCGTGAAATCCGTGTGTTTCAAATTTCTTGCAGTATAGCCTCCTCTCGTAAGCATGCCCTGAAAGTGGTGGGAATGTGGATTGCATAATAGGGCGACAAATTTCCCTTTAGGACGCAAGACTCGCGCCCATTCGTCCACAGCCCTGAAAGGATCGTCCATGAAACAAAGTGTTGCAACTGAAAACAAGCCGTCGAAACTTCCCTCTTGGAAGGGGAGTTTTTCAGCGTTGGATACTCTGAACTCATTTCCCGCGATCGACTGTGCAGCCGCGATCATAACCGAGTCAGCATCCAATCCGACGATATCCAAGTCAGAAAGCTCTTTCTCGAAGACCCCGGGACCACAGCCCACATCCAATATCTTATCGCAGTCTGAAAGGAAGCTTCTGATGTATTCCGCCTCTCTTCGAAGTATCTTTCTACCAAAGTCTGTCTCATAGAACCTAAGATAATCATGTACCTCCGGCGGTATTTCTCCTTCAGTCATCATATCGCTGAATTAACCTCCCCTCACCATTTTCGTCTTGCATTTCGGACACGTCATACTCGCACAGGGTGTGCCTCTTGTGTGTGGCTTACTGAACCCACATTGCGGGCATACGCACGTCTTTGGGCCTCCAGGACCTCCTCCCCCCATCAAACCTCTACCGCCTCTACCAGGTCCCACACGGGGGCCGGTTCCGTCTCCAATTGGCATCTTTCATTCACCTCAATATTTCAGTTCAGTCATAAGGAATTTAGGGCCGCCCTCAACTTCTCAAACTGGTTTTTATCCAAACGGCATACTCCGATTCCTTCCTTGTTTTCGCCTATTATGGCGCTGCCGTCGTCGTTCACAACCAACTGGAGACAGTTTGGGTTAGGCCCATATTCACTACATAATGTAATAGCCTTCATTTTTCATTCACCCCTTTTTTTTATTAGGGTTGAAGTCATATCTTCTACAATTTTTTGGAGTGCCTTCGCCGCTTTCGTATCTTCATAATCGAAGATAAACGGTTTTCCCGCGTCACTTGCAGACACGATCTCCGGTTCTATTGGTATTCTCCCAAGGAAAGTTACTCCAAGTTCCATAGCGGCTTTCTCTCCCCCACCCTTGCCAAACAGGTTGATTTGCCCTCCGCAATGAGGGCAATCCAGACCAGACATGTTCTCGATTATACCCAACACTGGGAGATTTACCTTTCTCGTGAAACTAACCGCCTTCCTTGAATCTAATACGGCAACATCCTGTGGAGTCGTTACAATGATCGCACCATCCATGTCTGGTATAAGCTGTGCCATGCTCAAGGCTTCATCTCCCGTGCCGGGTGGCAAGTCAATGACCAGGTAATCTAGCTTGCCCCACTTGGTGTCCGCGAGGAACTGGAGTATGACGTTTCCCCTCAATGGGCCCCTCCATATCACGGGTGTGTCTTTATCCTCGAGCAAGAAGGCCATTGACATGACTTTTATGCCAGATACTTCGGATGGTGTTATGCCCTCCTCGGTGCCGATTAATCTATGGTCTTCAATTCCCATCATCTTTGGGACGTTGGGGCCTGTGATGTCCATATCCAAAAGACCCACTTTAAAATTCTTTGAAATAGCATACGCCAAGTTAACTGCCACAGTGGTCTTTCCCACACCACCTTTTCCGGATATGACAGCTATCTTGTATTTTATCTCTTTCATGTTCTCGGATGCTTTCTTAACCCGTTCCTCATATTCCTGTTTCTGGCTCATCCTAAATCTTTTCTCCCTGATTTTTCCTTCTCCACTCGGTTTAGTTTACACGAAGGCGGCCTCTTGTAAACGTCCATCAAATTAACAGTTAACTCTTTTTAAGTTCTTCCATCCTCTGCCTAATATTTTTTAACTCCCGCTCCAATTCAGATGCTTCCTGTTCAAGCGACCTCACCTCTTCTTCTCTTGTGGGTTGGTTTATCGACTGTTGGCTTTGAGAGGGTCTAGCCCACCCAGGCTGGCCTGTCGCGTAAAACAAGTTCATTCGTCCGCGTCCTCTACCACCAGTTCCCGGAGCTCTCCGACCGCGGAATCCCCTCATTACCCTGAAGGGTCTTGCGGGATTTTCTCCCTCATTCACGTATCCAGTGCAGTATCCGAAACCGCCACCAGTCATTGGCCCCCTACCTTGGGGTCCAGTTCCATTTAATCCTGGCATCTTTCATTCACCTCAATATTTTTTTTATTGTTCTTTAACATCCTCCTTTTCCTTTTCCGGTCTTCTTTCCCTTACCTTGGGGTCCTGTTCCATCTCGGTCTGGCATATTCATTCACCTCCTCTTTCGTTTGATTTTCTTACTACCACATTCAGGGCATTCATCAGGTTTCTTGTCTGATTTGAGCGTCTTCCACTCGTGTTTGTCGTCTAGGCATCGGAAGATTTTTTCACCGTCGGATATGTAGTATCCTCCACTGATTTCAATCGCTTTTCCATGAAGTAGGCCGTCAACCACATTCACAATCCCTGCTTTTAACTCTCTTCCCAAGGTCCTTCTCGACACCCCCATCCTTTTGGCTGCTTGCTCGCGATTGAGTTTTTCGTAGTACACTAGTTTCATGGCTTCAAGTTCCTCAACCTTCAGTCTAATAGCTTCAAGTTGGGTGAGCGGAATCCCTCTCGGTTTGAAGTAGTTTACTTCGGGGGGGGATTCGACTTTCCTTAAACATTTGGGTCTGCCGCCCTTGTTTTCGGCATTCATTTTACAGCATACCTAATGCCCAATAGGGCAATAATATGTAATTATATGTACATTCGCCCTTTAAAAATGCCCAATAGGGCAAAATACTAACAAAAAGAGATCGGGGGCTAAGACACCCATAAAGTAGAAGACGACAGTGTAGCGTGGAGTACAGATATATGATAAATTGAAGCGACTTCAACATTAATTAATATTAATGCAGCATAATCAAACCCTAAAACAAAAAAAAAGGTAAAGGTCTTTTTGGAGTGTTATAAAGGTGAACAAGGCAAAACTAAACTATCTCGTGGACTTCCTCTTATTTATTTCTTTTTTCATCACAGCAGCAACAGGCTTGGTTTTATTCTTTTTCATACCAAGCGGTGTAAGGCAAGGAGGATACCAGACATTCATTGGAATAATGAAGGCAACATGGACAGACACGCACAACTACGCCGGACTAGCAATGATAATCCTCTCACTAATTCACTTAATATTGCACTGGAACTGGATAGTCTGTATGACGAAAAACCTTTTCGAGAAAAAAGACGACTGCAAGATAAATTAATCCCCGCCGAGTTTTATACTCCCGCCGGAATGGAAAAGAGAAGACGATCAAATAATAATCTTCTTTTCAGGCAGTTCCTCTAGTTTGCCCGACTTCATGAGATACAGCCTACCACACAGTTTTGCCAGGTCAAGGTCGTGTGTTGCTACGACAACAGTGTGTTCTGAAAAAAGCCCCTTCAAAAGTTTAAAAAAATCCTTCCTCGCCCACGGATCCAAACCCAACGTGGGTTCATCCAACAAAAGGATTTTTGGGTTCATGGAAAGTATCGTTGCTATTGCAGCCTTCTTTTTCTCGCCGAAACTTAAGTAATGCAGCGAGCGATCCTCAAAACCGGACAAACCAACCAAGGAAAGAGCTTTTTTTGTCCTCCCAGTAACCTCCTCATAGGACAGGCCCATGTTCAGCGGACCGAATGCCACATCCTCCTCCACCGTTGGCATGAAGAGTTGGTCGTCAGGGTCCTGAAAAACCAAGCCTATCTGAACCCTCACATCGTGGACGTTCTTCTCGTTAATTTCCTTACCCTGAAATAAGACCCTCCCTCTTGTTGGAGAGAATATGCCATTTAAGTGGAGTAACAGCGTTGACTTACCAGCACCATTCTTCCCAACCAAAGCTACTGACTCACCCTCGATTACACTCAAGTCAATCCCATTTAATGCACGTGTGCCGTCCGGGTAAAGGTAATGCAAGCCCTCCACAGTAATGGTGTCAGTCATTTTAGTTGATTGAATCCACCCTCAAATCCTCGTGCAAGCATAGCCGCATAAACACGCTCCGAACGCTCAAAAGACCGTATGAAAAGCTCGCCTATGATGGTCCCGGCGTGCCTGATATTCTGGAGCACGCTATTCTTTATTGTTCTGGACTTGCGTGCCCTGGATATTCGCATCAACTCTTCCTGAAGGAGGAAAATGTACCGGTAAAGGAAGGACAAAACCATGATGATAACTTTGGGAGTTCCAAACTGCTGTAATCCTTTCAGCAATGAAGGGAATTGTGTGGTTGCCGTAAGTAGTATGACGGTGGAGATAGATATTATGCTTCTGGATAAAAGCACAATCAAAAAGTGAACGCCTTTTGTATGGTCTGTTGCGATAATGGATAAAACAACAAGTAATGTGAAGGGTATGACAAGAAGCATTCGCTTTACAATAACTGTTGGGGGTATATTTGAAACGATTATGAGGGCGGTTATAAGAATGTACGAGAGGGTAAACAACCCTTTTGATGGAGGCAGTGAAACAACGGCTATTATAATGATGAGTGTGGAAAATATTTTCACTTCAGGCGATAACCGCTGGAGGAGGCCGTCTTGTCGCGCGTATTTATCCAAAAAATCATGTTTCATTATTTCTTAAGCAGTGAACCTACTCCATAGATTTCTTAAGCAGTGAACCTACTCCGTAGACCATGAGGAACATTATAAGCGTTCCCGAAAGTCCTGCAAGTGATGCTGCAACGGTTTCATTTTCTATTCCGGGAATCGCGTAGTCTGGCATTGGCGACTCCATAACTTCGTGTCCCTCGCCATGTTCAATGAAACCGAGATTTTCTGCAACGCGTTCTAGACCGTCAGGTGATGATGACGCAAAAAGAGAGATTACTGCCGCCATCACAAAACTCACCATCAAACCGTAATGTAACCACTTCATTTTCAAACCTTGGGTAACTCAAGCAAGTCGGGTCGCCTGCTTTTAACATAAGCAATTGAAGTGGACGTAATTCCCGCCTCAATTAAGCCAATAAACATGTGAACAGACACCATGGCAGGTACTGCAATACCCACATCTACCGTCCCTGACAACCCCAGTTCGACAGCACATGCAAGAGAACCCAACACAAGTGCCATCCAAGCTGCTATTCCGGCTGAGAGGGGGGTGTTCTTTAGAAACTTGTTCAAATTCACGTAGACATAGTAACCAAATATCGTGCCGATCAAGCCCATGTTTATGATATTTGCCCCTAGTGCCGTAATCCCACCGTCCTGGAATAATAGGGCTTGTATTATAAACACGGATGCCATCACTAGGGATGCCGTCCACGGCCCTAGGAAGACTGCAGCCAGTACTCCGCCAAGCATGTGTCCCGATGTCCCCCCTCCGACAGGGGTATTGAGCATCTGGCCTGCGAAGATGAACGCTGCCAGCATCCCCATCATAGGCACTTGCTTTTCACCCAGGGCTTTGTTTGTCTTTTTGACTGCGATTACAATTGTTATTGCAGCTATGATTCACATGGGCAGCCATAATTGTATCGTGAGGAAACCGTCTGGTAAATGCATTTTGTGTTACTTTTTTAAAATTTGTGTTACCATCATATATAAACGCGGTAACACAAGATTGCTGACGTAGTAACACACTGGAGTTTGTATTCCAAGAAAACTTGCACAAAGATTTGACAAAACGCCAGCTGAATTGGAATACCCTAAAAGGTTAAAAAGGTGGGTAAACTCAAGGCTTGGCTGTTTAACCGTAAGGCCTCTTCACGGAAAAATAAACCAGATGAAGTAAGTAAGGCCCTCGGATTACAGCCTGGACAAAATATCGCCGACATTGGAGTGGGTGGAGGCTACTTTTCCCTAAGATTTAGCGAGGCTGTGGGAGACGGGGGAGTTGTCTATGCCATTGATACGGACCAGGGATTTCTAGAACTCCTCTTAATGAATGCGGAAGGAAAGGGGTTTAAAAACATCAAAACAGTTCCCGCACCACAGATTAAATCACTTGTCCCCGATAAAAGTCTAGACCTCATCTTCCTCAGAAATGTTTTTCACCACATTGAGAACAGAGCCCAATATTTTGAGAGACTATCCTCAAAATTAAAAGCCGAGGGTAAGATTGCCATAATTGAATACAAATCAACTGGAAGATTCAATTTCCACAAACTATTTAGGCACTATGTCCCACAAGAAGAAATCATTGAAGAGATGGATGAAACAGGATACACGGTTCATAAAAGTTACGACTTCCTACCGGAGCAATCTTTCACAATTTTCTCCCTAAAAAAAATGGATTCGAACAAACGATAAAAGAAAATTTTTAACCCCCCCATGCACTATAGAGTAGTTGTGTACGGGGGAGGATGATGACAACACCACCTAAACAAACTATTGGTTTATTATTTGAGTAAGCATCTTCAATTAAATTCCTTGTATCTCCTTTTCCAGTTTCTTGTAGTAGGTATCTAACTCATGGGTGAGTTTTTGTTTGAGTTTTTGCGTGCTTAAACGCTTGTAGACGAATTTTCTCCCCCGTTTACCGGACTTCGGCCTTCTGATGACAAGTCCCAGACTTACGAGGTCTTGAACAGCACGCTGGACAGTGCTCCTGTCCCTGTCAACGGCTCCTGATAGCTCTGATATCTCCATGCCATTTTCAGTGAGCAGCCAGTATATGTTAGTCTGGAGTTCCCTAAGGCCGAGTATGCTGCATAACACGTCATCCCCGCAAATTTCTTCCATGTGGACTATAGAGCATACTTCCCTCATTGTCAGGTAAGTATACTAAAGCACATATTTAAATGTGTGTGTATGGTGAACACTAACACATTTTTATATCTGTCTTGTGAGAATATAAAAAACAGGTGAAATGATGGACAAACCAATTGAATTGACGGACAAGACATTCAAAGATGCGGTGGATAAAAACCCGCTTGTGGTTGTTGACTGCTGGGCCCCCTGGTGCGGGCCCTGCCAGATGATCGGCCCGATAATAGAAGAACTTGCGCGAGACTACGCAGGGAAAATAGTGTTCGGGAAACTGAATGTGGACGAAAACCAGGGTGTGGCAAAAGAGTATGAAATAATGAGCATACCAGCACTACTGGTGTTAAAGAACGGTGAACACGTGGACACCATCATTGGGGCCATGCCGCGAGAAGCGCTTGAACCAAAGATAACACAACACTTATAGAAGAATTAAATGATGTGCGTGCCTGCTTGGAGAAACCAGGGTATTGAATAAAAGAAGGGTGGTAGTATGGATGGAAATACTTACGATTTGATTATAGTGGGTGGAGGCCCTGCAGGCTTAACTGCAGCTGTTTACGCGGGGAGATACTTGCTCACTACCTTAGTCATCGGGGAAATAGAGGGGGGTACAATATCCGAAGCGTATGAAGTATGTAATTTTCCAACCTACAAATCCATTTCTGGGATGGAATTAGCGGGAAAGATGGTTGAGCAAGTGAGGAGTTTAGGAGTTGAAGTAGAATATGGGAGGGTTGAAAAAATCAAAAAAGATGATGAGTTCAGTGTTGAAACAAGTGATTCAATTCACAAAGCCAAAAAAATTATTTTAGCCGTGGGGAGGAGGAAAAGGCTTTTGAATGTTAAAGGGGAAAAAGAATTTTTGGGTAAAGGCGTTAGTTACTGCGCGACTTGTGACGCTTCGTTTTTTAGAGACAGTGTGGTAGCTGTGGTTGGGGGGAGTGACGCTGCTTTAACTGCGGCTCTTTTGTTGTCTGAATATGCACGGAAAGTGTATATTGTCTATAGAAAAAGTAAATTTTTTAGGGCGGAACCTGCATGGATTAAGCAGGTTGAAGAAGACGAAAAGATTGAACCAGTTTTCAATTCAAACATAAAAGAGATCAAGGGTTTAAAAAGTGTGGGAAAAATTATTTTAGAGTCGGGTAAAAAACTAGATGTTAACGGTGTTTTTATCGAAATCGGCTATGTTCCCGACACCACTCTCCCAGAGCAGTTGAAAATCAAAATGGAAAACGGTTATGTTGTTGTTGATGAAAAGCAAGGGACTTCTGTTGAAGGAGTTTATGCGGCGGGAGACGCCACAAACAACCCGTTAAAACAGGCAGTGACCGCGTCTGCTGAGGGGGCGATTGCAGCCACTTCCGCATATGAACAAATCAAGAGGGGGAGGGAATAAAATGCCTTGGATAAATCAGGAAGCGTGTGTTGGATGCGGCATCTGCGTTGACGTGTGTCCAGTAGATGCTATTTCAATGGAAGGCCAGAAAGCGGTAATAACAATGGATGAATGTATTCGTTGCGGCAGATGTCATAGTGCATGCCCTCAAGAAGCGGTAATGCATGACAGCGAGAAAATACCTGATGAAGTGAAAGCCAACGTGGAAAAAACGGAAGGGTTGATGGAAGCGTGTGCGAGATACTTCGGCAATCCAGGGAAGGAAAAACAGGCCTGCCTCAATAGGATGATAAAACACTTCAACAAGGAAAAGACTGTGGCGAGAAAAACCTTGCAGGAACTTGAGAAATTAAGAAAATAATTCCCGAGGGAATGAGTTACGAGATGAGTGAAATCGAGGAGATCAGACGCAAGAGGATGAAGGAGTTGACGGAAAGTAAGTCCATAAACTTCAAATTCAAGCAAATTGGCACAATAAAAACGCCTTATATTGATAGTGCACCCTATCAGCCCGTGGATGAGGATAAGGGGGAATTTCGCATTGTGCTTGATGATGAATGTGTTGGAGGGCTTCTTGGACTTGACAGTTTCCGATACATTTATGTGATATACTACATCAACCGCCTTACAGGCCGTCTTTCCATGGTTGTAAGTCCCCCGTGGAATTCAGGTGAAAAAGTGGGCTTATTTGCAAGCAGGTCTCCCGCCCGCCCAAATCCTATAGGAATCAGCATTGTTCGTGTAAAAAAGATAGTGGGTAATGAAATTTTTACCTCAGGAATGGATGTATTCAATAATACCCCCCTCTTAGACATTAAGCCTTACCTAAAAAAGTTAGATTCTAAAGATGATGCCAACTACGGATGGGTTGACAGTCTAGACGGTGATGACGAACATTTACTTTTGCATATTAAAGGTGTACCCCACGAGTATTGAGGAAGAAATCCAATAACTTGAAAGGATGATACTAAAGTCGGGTTAATATGGAAGATTATGGTGAACAAGCTCTGACCGAGCTCAATGTTAGGGAGACGCTCACACACTACGACACCCCTATCAGGGGATACTTCCCAGATTTCATAAAAATGGGGGCTAAAAAATGATCACGTTTCTCGTAGCCACCTTAATCTCTTTTTTGATTTACCTTCTCTTAACCGCGGGCTCGGGAGAGTACATTCTAGTATGGAGTCTGGAAGAACTTATTGCAGGAGTTGTCTTGGCATTTCTTGCCGGGCTTCTAGTAAGGAAAATATTCTCGGTTTTAGAGGTAAAAATCGGTTTTGGGTTTCTTAATCCAATAAGATGGATTCTCCTGTTTGTTTATGTTGTGGGGCCCTTCTTCTATGGTATGGCTAAGGCAAACTTAGATGTAGCCTACAGGGTGATTACGGGAAAAATCAACCCCGGAATCGTGAAGATTA
>Ga0265592_1001230_pt1 | contig 11405 bp, 15 predicted proteins | sample saktaG_7_FD_190141 | JGI IMG/M metagenome (GOLD analysis project Ga0265592, IMG submission 190141) | Saline water microbial communities from Sakinaw Lake, British Columbia, Canada - sak_2010_1_5_120m | ecosystem: Environmental > Aquatic > Non-marine Saline and Alkaline > Saline ... | reverse complement strand
GATTGCATTTTGTCTCGATGAAGAGCTTCTGGTCGCGAATAATGGCAAAGAAGCGGCGGCAGTAGCTCCCGGTGCGGTTACGAGTGGGACAGCATCCGATCTTCTCCTTTGGGGGAAGGTCAATGTAAGGTGTGATCCCGCAAAAGTATGTTCGGCGGGAGACCTGCTAACTGTTACGACATCGGGTTATTTTATCCCATGTGAAAGCGGTTATTATTCTTGTGCCCGTGCATTGGCTAACATTGGCAGTGATGCGACAGGCGCAGCATTCTTTGACGGAGCAATGGGTTATCTAAAGGATTAGGAGGTTAATTATGGCGTTTGAAAACGTGCTTTTGAAATATACATTACAGGCAGGGGAAGATCTGTCGGCCTCTCAATATCTGGCGGTATCGCTGGAAGATGGGCAAGGGGCCAATACGGGTGCGGAGGCAAGTGGTATTTTGCTCAACAAACCCGTTGACAAAGCTCATGCAGAAATAGGGCTTGTCGGGATCATGAAATATAAGGCAGGCGGGGGTGATCACACAAAGGGTATCCGCCTGGCAGTTACAACTAATGGCTGGCTCAAGTCGGCAGGAAGTGGTGATTTTCTCGTAGGGACAGCATTGATTTCGGTTGCAAGTGGTTCCATCGGGACAGGACTTCTGGACTTCACGACACCGGTTTATGCGTTTAGTTCAAGTTTCGTTACGTAAGGAGGATAATTATGGGATTCAAAGGAAAGGACGTTCATGTTGATGTAGCATTATCTAACGTGGCGATTGCATACATGCCAGAAGGTATGATTGCCGAGCTTATATGCCCGGTAGTCCAGGTTCAGAAGCAGTCAGACGCATATTCGATCTGGTCACAGGCGGACATGTTTCGCACGGAGGATGATAAAAGGGCTGCCGGTACTGAAGCCAACAAGATTACAAGGTCAATCAGTTCCGGTACATATTTCGCAGATAATTACGCACTGAAAGACAATATCCCTTATGAAGATATTGAAAATGCGGATGCGGGTTTTCTGTTCACAACAAGACAAAGCAGAGTCGAGTACATCAAATCGAAACTGCTTTTAAATATGGAGTACAGGGTTGCATTGCAGTGTACCTCAACCTCTAATGTAGGATCTTCTACAGCGGTCGCGTCTGCCTGGACAACGTTCACAAATGGGAATTCTGATCCCTACGGTGATCTGGTTACTGGTATCAATGTGGTTTATGATACAACCGGGTACAGGCCAAACAGGATTCTCTTTGGTGAGTACGCATGGAGAAATTGGAAAAGGCATGCGGATGTTATTGATCTTATTTACGGCAACGTGGATAAGGGTCGATCAGCAAGGGTCGTTACCAGAGAACAGGCAGCGGCGCTTCTTGAAATCGACCAGGTTCTTGTTGGCGGGGCGTATTACAATACCAACGATGAAGGGCAAAGCGCAGAGCTTTCGCAGATTTGGAATGACAATGTTCTGATTTATTACGCTCCCATGAAGGCATCCAAAGATAAGCCTTCATTTATGTACGGGTTCCGATGGACGAAGCTCATGAACATGCAGGCCAAGATTTACCAAGATGAGAAAGCTGGCGCCGAGGAAGTGCAGCTCGGGTATTACCAAGATGAGGTAATTACCGCTAAGTATCTGGGTTTCTTAATTAAGGGTGTGGGTAGTTCGCAGTAAAACAGCGGCAGTGCCTCCATCGCTGGGCGTGAGTGGTGAGATTGAAAGGTCTTACTACTCACGCTACTAAAAAGAAAGGAGTTGTTATGCTAACGGCAGATGCAAAAAGACTTGGCATCCACCCATCACAGGATTGGCGGAAGGTCAAGTTAAACCAATTGCAAGGCAATGAAATCCGAAGTTTGGCAGATGCATTGGGTGTTTCTGATGAGTTATCCGGCGATGAGTTAAACCGGGCAATCAGAGACAAACTTAAAAACGAATACAAACCACCGAAAGGATAAAACATGTATATAGCAATACACTGTGCCGGGATGCCGTTTGATGGGACTACGATTCCATCCGGTCAATCCCTTGGAGGCTCGGAGAGTGCGGCCTATTATATGGCCAAAGAATTAGTTAAATTAGGGCATGAGGTCTATGTCTTCACCGCATCCCAAAAGGGAGGGCGGTATGAGGGTGTTATTTATGAATGGTTCGGAAATGTGACTCAAGAAAATCCCTTGGGGGAAAGATTCCATTTTGCCATGAGGATTCCCTTTGATGTCTGTGTTATTCAGAGGCATCCGGGTGCTTTTATAGTACCGCCGAATAGCAAATTGAATATGTGGTGGTTGCATGATCTTGCTTTGTACCGACAAACCGGATATGTGCAACGGCAAATAGTCAACGTGGACAGAGTTCTTACCGTTTCCGATTGGCACAAAAACCAGGTGAATACGGTCTACGGGATTTCAAAGGACAGCATAATCAATACTATCAATGGCGTGGATTATGAAATGTTCAAGGGACTGGAAGGGAACGAAAGAGAACCTCGATCTTTAGTTTATATGGCGAGGCCGGAAAGAGGTCTTGAGTTGTTGGTCGGTGGTGATGACTGTATCATGAATCAACTCAAAGATTGTCATCTCTATGTCTGCGCCTATGACAACACTGTGCCTCAGATGCGGTCATATTATGAATATCTCTGGAAGCGATGTGCCGAGCTTCCCAATGTGACGAATGTTGGGAGTCTGGGAAAACGAGAGCTCTATCAATTACTTTCAAAATGCATGATTTATGCCTATCCGACGACATTTGAGGACACTTCCTGTATCGCATCTTTAGAGGCAAATGCGGCGGGTCTCCCTGTTGTGGGGTATAAGTGGTCGGCTGTGCCTGAGACAATCAGCGGCGGCGGGGCTGTATTATTACCCATGAAAGAAGAAAACGGCAATCCGTATGTGGATAAAAAACAGTATGCCGATACGGTTAGGTCTCTACTTGGAAATGAAAAACAATGGAATGATCTACACGAAAAGGCACTGACGAAAAGACAGACATGGGAAATGGCAGCTATTCAATGGGACAAGGAATTTAAGAAACTGCTTGCTGAAAAATCAGCCGACAAAAACAGGCTTCACAGGCATTTAGTACATAATAGCGATATTATCGCGGCTGTAAAAGATGGGGCGCTCGAAACACTTCCTGAAATTAAAGATGATTACTACTTTTATTTCGATGGGGACTATAAAGGACATTATGACCGCTACTACGAAAAAGAAAAAGAAAAAGGTGTGATTTATGGCCCGGAAGACTTAATCACAACAATCCGATTTGAAGCAATTGCAAATGCAGTGGTGAATTTCAATCCCAAAAGAATTTTAGATTATGGATGTGCGCATGGTCATTATGTAATGAATTTCGCGAAGAAGATGCCAGAAGCCGAGTTTGTAGGCGTAGATATTAATGCCTCAAATATTGAAATCGCTAAGAAATGGGCTAAAGATTCAAATTGCAAGGCTACCTTTTTCACGGGTGATCAAAACATTCTTCCAGAAAACGAAATGTTTGATGTGATTGTTATTGCCGAGGTGCTTGAACACGTACCAAATCCACAGGAAATAATTGAATCATTATCACAGCATCTCAATCCACAAGGCTCATTTGTTATATCAACACCCTATGGCCCCTGGGAGGCGATAGGATATAAAGAAAATCCGGGATGGTGCGCTCATATTCACTACTACGAACGGCGTGATCTTCAAGAAATGTTTGGGACTCAACAGAATTATCGGCTCATGGGCGTGCCTTCCTGGGATGAATACGGATGGTTCATTGTGACCTTCCAGAGATCGGAGCAGTCTATCGGAGAAATCAATTACGAAAGGAAACTTCAAGAGCAGGCTCCGAGAGAGACACTTTCAGTTTGTATGATTGCCAAGGATTCCGAATATACCATCGGAAAGACGCTTCAATCAGTAATGGATTATGCAGATGAAATCATAGTCGGGATTGATGATACCACGACAGACGACACAAAGGTAGTCTGTGAAAAGTTTGGAGCAAGGACATTTCTGATAGACTCACCGCTTGTTTCAGGGTTTGACGAGGCACGAAACAAGACAATCAAAGATGCTGTTATGGATTGGATTCTTTGGATTGACAGCGATGAGATACTGGAAAATGTTCATAATCTGCCGAAGTATTTACGTCAGAATCCTTTCGCCGGATATGGTGTGCCACAACATCACATAGCAATAGAACCAGCCGGAGTGATGAAAACGGATTATCCTGTGAGGCTGTTCAGAAATCATAGAGGTGTTAAGTTCTACGGAGTCGTGCATGAACACCCGGAAAAGGTAATGAATGAGAGTGTTGGGCAGATTATGATCGCTCATGACCTTGGCATTATGCATGTAGGGTACAGCACGGAAACAATACGGCGAGAGAGATTCAATCGGAATTGGCCTTTAATGAAACGGGACAGAGAAAAGTATCCAGAAAGGCGTTTGGGTAAATTCCTGTGGGTGAGGGATTTGAGTCATTTCATTAGATGGAGAGTAGAACAGACACAAGGTACAATCACTCCTGACATTATGAAGGCGGCTAATGAGGGGGTGGATACATGGAGAGAACTTTTGAAACTCGGCGAGACTCGTTTGATTGTTGAGGGCCTGGAATTTTATGAGGTCTGCGCTCAGGTAATTACACAGGGACAGGGCATTAAATTCGGTCTTAATCTGGATGCTACTAAAGGGAATGGCGGGATCAACATGCAGAATAAACATATGGAAGCCATGTTTGTGAATCAAGATGATATTGATAATCTTGTGAAACACTTAGTGTATTCGAAAACGCATATTTTTAACGAGAAACATTTCTAAGGAGGCAATCATGAAAAAGCTAATCATACTTTTAATCGTACTTTTCGCAAGTGTGGCGTTTGCCGCGGATAAATCAGTAACCCTGCAATGGGAACAAACCGTAGCCGATCTGCCGTACATCACCGGGTGGGAAATACAGTACAGCCTTGATGATCAGCAGACTTGGACATCATTTCCGGTTGTTTCGTATTTAGAAGAACAAGCAGTTTATGAAACAGATGGAATGGTTGTTGTTTCCGATACAGGATTTACGGAGGCATCTTTCAGGGCGAGGACTTTGGCTAAAAATGACAATCATAGTGAATATTGTGATTCAATCAGTAAGACGTTTGGGAGTGCTACCAAGGTGATTAATTTTAAGTTTAAGGTAATTGAATAGTCCGAGTGGGGCGGGGATAGAGTAATGGCACAACCAATGCGGAGGATTTTCACTTTCGATAACGTAAGGCGGGTGTTCAAAAAGGATATTCAACGAAGGGAATTTCTCAAAGACACGGAAAGACGGGGGTTCTTTACGAAATGATAGAAGAATTCTATATCAAAAAAAACGACTTGCAGCCGGATTATTATGCACAGGTCAAGGATGGTGACGGAACAGTTGTTGCGATCACAGGAGCTACTATTCGGTGCTCAATGAAAAATGCACGGACAGGTGCATTGAAAATTGATCGACAGGACACGGGAATCAATATTAGTGACGGCACTAACGGGAAATTCGAGTATCAATGGCAGTCCGGGGATACCGACACATCCGGGAAATACTACATTGAATTTGAAGTGACACCGACAGCCGGGGGGAAATTCACCGTACCAGCCAGTTATGAAGACAGGGCGGTTGTTATCGTTCTCGAATCGCTGGATGCGAGTTAGGAGGAATCATGTCATACGCAGGCTATGAAGATGTTATTGCACGTTATCCAATGATGAAAGAAATCGCTCCGAGTCCGGCGGCTGTAAGCAGTGATTTTATCTATTATGCCGAAATGGAAATCAATAGCCGTTTCGCCTCTCATTTTACAGTGCCTTTCGGAGGGACACACCCGACGATAAAGGATCTGACGATTGACCTTGCTTATTATCGAATGCAACGAATCAAGGACCCGGAGAAGGCAGAGAAGATTCACAAGGCAATAATTGGGCGGATTGATGACATAAAAAAGGGCAATGAATATATCTATACGGGATCGGGAACTACCATTGCTCCGACACTTTCGTCCAGAACAGGAGAAATATGGTCAACGGATATGGATTACCACCCGGTTCATTCAATGCTTGGGGCTGAGCATGGGAGCACGATAGTTTGTAGCGATCAATTATATGATTTGGAGCAAGAGCGTGTTTGATTGTAAATTCATAGGTTTCGATGCCATGAAAGGAAGTTTGGCAAAGAAGCAGAAAAAGCTAAAGGAACGACAGAGATTAAATGCTCAAGCTGTGGTAATAGTTGACAGATGGATACAGAAGAATTTTCAGAGCGAGGGGGGGCCCCAAGGTGGTTGGGAGCCACTAAAAACAAGCACAATCAAAGGAAGAAAACGGGGTGGTGATCGGATATTACAGGATACGGGAATATTAAAGTCAAGATGGAAACACCTTTACACACCCGAAAAGGCGGCTGTAATGTCCGGTGCTGTAATGTCCGGTGTGGATTATGGGGTTTATCATGACAGCGATAAACCGAGGAAAAAACTTCCTCACAGGAAGATACTTCCGAGAGAAAAACAGATCATGCCTTTATTGCTGAAAATATATAAGAAGTTCATAGGGATGACACTAAAATGAGCATTGTAGACATGGGCGGCATCACAAAAGCCGTTGAAAAATTGATAAGTGAAAACACGACTGGATATAAAGTTACCAGGAATAAGCAGAGAAATGAAGATCCGAATATCGCCGCACAGGGGAAAGGCTGGATCGGGATATGGAGAGGTGACAGAATTTACGAACCACACACAACCGGATCAAGCCCGTGGCTTGTCGATCTCAGCGTTATGATTGAAATTCAGTACGCATCCTGGGCGAATGCGGATGATGTAGAAGACAGGCTCATGGATGCGGAAAAGGAAATCATGGACATCCTGAACGCAAACAGGACCCTAAGCAGTACAGTCCTTATGACTACCGGATATGATGTAACTGACAACAAAAACGAATCAGAAGAAGATGTTTATTTCCAGGCATCAATTATTACTTTAAAGGCACAGGTGAGGGCATGAAAATTAAATGGACGGATGGATTAAGGGAAGTTCCCGGCATAGGGCTTATTAATACTGGCGATATCCGGGAAGTTTCAGATGATTTGGCTGAATCTCTGATAAAACAGGGTCAGGCTAAAGAAATAAAACCGGAAAAAATTGAAGGGAGGTCATAAAAATGGGTTACGGAATGAGAGGACACGCAAAAATATGTTTCCAGCAATCTTTTGGGACTGCATACACCGCTTCGTATTATTCGATTCCCTTAATTAGCGAATCGTTTGTTGAAGCAATACCTCCCCTTGTGCCGGAAGGGATGAGGAGCCGATATGAAGCAGGAGATCCATTTGAAGGGCCTCATGAGATTACAGGCGATCTTGTCTTTGAAGCACATCCTATTCTTGCGGGTGTAGCTCTGAAGGCGTGGATGGGGCAGGCTTCGGGAACTGCGGTTGCATCACATTATTCATGGACGTTCAAACCTTGTACGTCTGAATTCGATGTTCATGCAGCAGTACCACCGATGACTGTTGAAATTTTCAGAGATGTTACCAGTGCGCATCAATATTACGATATGCTGTGCGATCAGTTGTCTTTTGAGATAGCTCACGGGGCAATTCAGAAAATCACAATGGGAATGATAGGTGGTAAATTCTCACAGGTTGTCAAAGGTACACCGTCATATCTGTCTGGGTCCGAGTTTACGTGGGATCAAACCAGTGTAACTTTAGCTACAACGGCTGAAGATGCTATTAGCAATATGACTCTAACGATGATGAACGCCCTTGAAGCTAAAGGGACATTGAACGGGACTAAGACCCCGGCACGCATTAAGCGAAGTGGATTCCGGTCTATTGAACTGTCAGGCAACATCTTGTTCGAGAATGAAACTGAATTTGATTTGTATCGTAACAAAACTAATCAGGCGGTTGTCGTTGATGTTCAGGGAGGTGCAATCAGTTCGGGCTATGATGCAGAAATCAAATTTGATATGCCAAAAGTGAAATACCGTGAGTTCCCGGTGAATATCGGTGGTCCCGGGATGGTTGAAGTTGGTTTTACGGCGGATTGTCTTTATGATTCCACTTCGGCAACGGCAATTGAGATAACTTTGGTTAATACGCAAACAGCATATTAAAAAAAATGGAGGCAAAATGGATATTTTAATTGATTGGGTTCCCTATGAAACTGAATTCATGGATGACAAGATAACGTGTGAATTACGTCCTTTGAAATCGGCTGCTTTTATGAAATTGGCTCCCTATATGCGATTAGGGGGAGAAGAGGACACGGTTAAAATAACAGTTAGCATGTTTGAAATGCAACAACTTGTTCCTTCACTTTTCCCGGAGCATGTACGAGAGTTAAAGGGTATCACAATTAACGGGCAGGAAGTTACGATTGAACAATTGGCCGAAGAATCGGCCCTTGTCGAACTTGTGTTTGATATTATTGGGCAATTAGCCATGATATCACGTATCGCACGAGGTGACGTAAAAAACTCAAAGCGGCAGTCTGGAGAAGAGATAGAGGCAGAGAGTCTACCTTTATCATAGCCGGATTGCCCGCTGATACGTGGCTTGATCTTTTTTATCTATGTCATGAATGGACATGGGACGGGCAGATGCAAAAAGGGAATAAAATAAAATGGGTTGGACATTATACACGACTTGAATGGCCTTCTCTGGGAGGGGCATTAAACCAGTATCAACCCGTAGTTGATGCTTTTCAAATTATCAGGAACGAAGAAGCTAAAATGTTTGCATCGAGGTTGTAATGGCAGAAAAACTTGAAATAGTCATTTGGGGTAAGGATAAATTTTCAGGGACTTTTTCTAAACTTAAGTCACACCTTCCATCAATGAAGGCTATGGTTGTTGGAACGACGGCAGCCGTGGCGGGGTTGAGTGCCGCGATGTATGCAATGACAAAAGGCACGGCGGAGTCTTATGATAAAGTCCAAAAATTATCCGATCAATTAGGGGTTTCAACTGAGTTTCTTTCGAAGATGCAAGTCGCGGCTGAATTTTCCGGGGTTGCAGTAGGGACACTCAACAAGTCCACTGCTATGTTACAGGTTCGCATCGGTGAGGCTGCCCGGGGGATCGGTGAAGGTAAGGATGCTTTTGAATCTCTCGGTGTTGCGCTGAAAGATACAAGCGGCAGAATGAAAACGGCTGAACAGATCATGCCGGAACTTGCAGACGCCTTTCATAATGTTTCAAACGCGACTGAACGGGCTGAGATAGCCTCTAAAATATTCGGTCAACGTGGAATGGCAATGCTTCAGATGTTCAAGGAAGGGAAAGACGGACTTGAGGCAATGACCGATGAAGCAGAAAGATTCGGTCTTGTAGTTTCAGCGAAGGCCGGGGCAAATGCGGCGGAGTTTAACGATTCACTTACACGGATGCAGGGAGCTTTCAAAGGGGTCAAGAACGCCATAGCTGAAAAGTTAATGCCGACTCTTTCAGGCTTGCAGAACAGATTTGCTAATTTCATTGCGGAAAACAGAGAAAAGATGGTCGAATTCGCTGAAACGTTTTTAATCTCTATGGCGCACATGGCAGAAAAGGGGGCTTATGCCGTGGCCTTTCTTGTTGACTCATGGCGTGGCCTTCAAATGACCTGGGAAATCCTGAAGATTACCTTCTATGATCTTTCAAGTGCCATCTGGAAAGGACTTGACTGGATCACTCAAAAGCTCGTTACCTTCATGGAGACGTTTAATTTCCGGGGGATGTTTGATGATGCGATAGAAGGGGCACAGAGATTTGCAGAGTCAAGTCAGGGGGTCATAGAAGAAATGACCGAACTCGGAGAAGCGGGGCGAGCCAATCTTGACGCTCTCATTGATGAAGAAATGATGATGACCAAAGTTGACAATATTGTCGAAAAAATCAGAACATCAATCGAGGAAATTACAGAAGAGGGTGATGTATGGAAAGATGACCAACTCGACAAACAAGAGACTTTCGAAAAATCTAACTTGGCAATTCTCGACAAGTATACCAAAAAACGCCAGAAGATGAAAAAAGCCGAAGACGCCATGACTATTAAAACGGACAAAATGGCGGGGACTAACAAGCAGGCTTTCTACGCCATGCTTCAGGATATGGGGAAAACACACGGAGGCGCAATGCTCGGCATGATAAAAATTTCTTCTATCGTTGAGACAATTGCAAGCACGAATAAAGCGGCAGCGGGAGCTTATGCAGCTCTTGCATGGATTCCTCTTGTCGGCCCGGCGCTTGGTACGGCGGCGGCATGGGCGGCAATGGCCTTTGGTATGATGCGAGTCAATGAGATTCGTAGACAGCCTACGTCAGTGGCTCATGGTGGTCTTACCAGTTCGCCAAAAGAGCAAACTTACCTTATAGATAAAGGTGAACGAATCCTCTCACCGAACCAAAACAGAGACTTCACGGATTTTGTTAAAGGTGGCGGTGGCGGAGTAACGATTGAAAACCTCAGCATTCATGTTCTCGAGAATGCCACAAATGCCTCAGCCCTACTCGAAATGGACAAAAGAGACTGGGAAGAAATCTGTCATGATCAAATCGTTCCGGCATTTCAGGTACTTGCGAAACAAGGGGTCACGGTATGAGTACAACCTATGAATTGGGCATAAGTTCAGCAACGGCGATAACTCTATATCCTGAATACGATATGAAGAACGGGAAGAAGCAGATCCGCAACGAACACCGCTCAAAGTCAGGAAAACTCCGGCTCTATAAATGGGGTGATTATAACAAGATTAACTTCAGTCTCAATTGGGTTCCGGCGGCGGATGCGGCAATCGTCAATTCATGGTGGGATTCAAATACGGAATTATTATTTTTAGTTACTTCAGATAGTGTTACACAGGTTTACAGCGTGATGATTTTGAACACGGATACTCCATTGAGCGAGTATAACGCGCCATATAGGGATTACTGTAAGGGTAAGGTTCAGTTAGAGGGATATTAATGTATTCAGTCAGCTCATGGTTTCAAGTAAAACTCGAAGATCGGTCGTCTGAACCGATAAGGCAATTCCTTGTTGGAACATCGGATTATTCTGACCGGGTTATCAAGTGGCCTAAGATCAAGCGGACTTCAAACTCGTTCCGTCCTGTCCGGCCTACAATTAACCTTGATAACGCAGATGGGAATCTGAATCACTTCTATGAGACTACTATCAAAATGGTGCAGGAATGTTATTTGAAGTTGGGGTTTGCCATCCCGATTTCAACCGCTAATCTTGTAGGCTATTGGCCTTTAAACGAGACATCGGGTACCAACGCACCCGATGAATCGGGCAACGGCAATGACGGCACACTGGTCAACATGGAAGATGCCGACTGGGTTGATGGAGTTGTTGGGAAGTGTTTGGATTTTGATGGTAGCGGCAATGA
>Ga0265592_1001225_pt1 | contig 11420 bp, 8 predicted proteins | sample saktaG_7_FD_190141 | JGI IMG/M metagenome (GOLD analysis project Ga0265592, IMG submission 190141) | Saline water microbial communities from Sakinaw Lake, British Columbia, Canada - sak_2010_1_5_120m | ecosystem: Environmental > Aquatic > Non-marine Saline and Alkaline > Saline ... | reverse complement strand
GAAAAATGGTATTTCTGTTTTCCGAAGCTATAGGAAAACTACCTTCCAAGACCATAGGAAAAGTCCTGTCCCTCACTATGGGAAATGTCCTGTCCACAACTATAGGAAAAGTCCTTGCCATTTACATGGGCGGAGAGAGCGTTGCAAAGACTCATTGAACAGATTGCTCCGTTGGGCGTTGAGTTGAATAGGAAGAAAACAAGAATCGTAAACACCCTTGCGGGGGAAGCCTTCGGATTCCTGGGGTTTGACATCCGACGTGTCCTCAGTCGTAAAAAGAAGCGGTATTTCATCCTGATGACTCCGAAGAAGAAGGCCCGTTTGGTCATTAAGGCGAAAATTCGGGAAACTATCCGCAATGGAGGTGCCACTCCTATCAAGGATTTGGTGCACAAGATTAACATTGCGGTAAGCGGTTGGGTGGAATACTTCCGAGTAGGACATTCGAGTCGGGCATTTAGTGAGGTTCGCGACTACCTGGAGATGAAAATTCGGACGCTCTTGACACGGAGGAAGTGTCGCCAGAAACGAGGGATGGGTTGGCGGCGGTGGAGTAATGAGTACTTGTATGGTGTACTGGGGCTGTATTGGGACTGGAAAGTCCGGCCCCTGCGGAGTGCCAAGGAGTACAAACGAAAGCGGCTGCCGAAATCATCAGGACCCATAACCCTTTCGGAGAAGTTTACTGGGCGAGCTGCTTGAGGGAAAACCTCACGAGCAGTTCCTATGGGGAGGAGCTGGAAACGGGCCGGTTTCACCACCGAGAACCGCGCCAGTCCCTTACCCGACAATTATTTTTCAAGTGGATAAAACAGCATTTGAAGATAAAGGCATTCTATGGGACTTCACCCAATGCTGTGAAAACCCAGATATGGATTGCGATAAGCATCTATGTCATGGTTGCGATTATTAAAAAAATGGAAAAAACAGAGCTGAATCTCTACACAATTTTGCAAATTTTCAGTGTGTCACTATTTGAGAAAGTCTCTATTTATCAATTACTTACGGATGATTCATTACAAACTTTCGGTTGCGATTCTCGTAAACAATTGAATTTATTTGAGTTATAATTGGACACTAGTGGCTTTGAATATTAAAATAAAAAAATATTTAGGATTAAATCATGAAAATTCTTCTTGCAAATAAATTTTTCTATATCAAGGGTGGAGCAGAAGCTTCTTTTTTTACAACTGCTGAGCTCTTGGAAAACAACAGAAATAAGATAATATTTTTTTCAATGAACCATCCTAAGAATTTTTCATCTAAATATGAGAAATATTTTGTTTCAAATGTAGATTATGAGAACAATAATATGAAAAATAAGATCAGTGTTTCTTTAAAACTTTTATATTCTTTTGAAGCAAGGAGAAAAGTAGAAAATTTAATAAAAAAAGAGAAACCAGATATTGCTCATTTAAACAATATTTATCATCAAATTTCCCCGTCTATATTACACGTTTTTAAAAAGAATAGAATACCGATAATAATAACATTACGTGATTACAAATTAGTATGTGCAAGCTATCTGATGTTAAATCATGGAGAAATATGTGAAGCATGTAAAAATGGAAGATATTACAATTGTTTTATAAACGGATGTGTTAAAGATTCGAAGATTAAAAGTTTATTAAACACAATAGAGATGTATTTACACCATAAGATGCTAAATATTTACAATTTGGTGGATGTTTTTATTTCACCAAGTAAGTTTTTAAAGAAAAAATTGGAAAAAATGGGATTTAAAGGGAAAATATTCTATTTGCCTAATTTTGTAGAGGTCGAGAATTTTAAGCCAAAATATTATTGGCAAGAAAATTCTATTGTTTATTTTGGAAGGCTATCAAAAGAAAAAGGATTATTTAATTTAATAGAGGGAGCAAAAGACTTGAGAGTAATGATTAAAATTATTGGAGATGGACCGATTAAAGAAAGTTTAAAGTCAGTATGTAGGAGTAAAAAGTTAAAGAATATTAAATTTTTAGGATATAAGGGAGGCGAAAATTTAAAAAATGAGATAAGAAAATCTATGTTTGTGGTTTTGCCTTCGGAGTGGTACGAGAATAATCCACGGTCTATAATTGAAGGGTTTGCCTTGGGAAAGCCAGCTATTGGTACGAGGATTGGTGGAATTCCAGAGCTTATTAAAGACAGAGAAACAGGTTTAACCTATGAAACCGGAAATATAGAAGATTTACGGGCAAAAATCATGTATTTAATTAATAGTCCTGATAAGATTGTTGAGATGGGGAAGAATGCGAGGAGATTTGTGGAGAAAGAGTTGAATGGGGAGAAACATTATCAAAGGTTAATGGAAATATATGAACAAGCCATAGCCTAGAGCTCATAGCTCTCGGTTTATAGTTATATATATGAGGTGTTGTGAGAATGTAAAGATTACAGAGCCCGGTTTGGTAAAAACATTATTTTTACAGATCATCTTGACTGGAGCAATGAGGATATCATCTTGGCCTATAGGGACAGGCATAAGATCGAGACCTCTTTTCGATTGACAAAGGATCCTTTCCTGGTACGCTGGACACCGACGTATCACTGGACCGACAGCAAGATCCGGGTTCATGGATTTTCCTGTGTGATGGCTTTGCTTTTTCTCTCTCTGCTCCAGAAGAAAATGAAGGAAGCTGAAATATCCATGTCAATTGATAGAGCAATGGAGTCTCTGCGAGACATCCGCCTAGCTTACTGTTATTATCCAAGAAAGACGCAGCCGGTTCGAAAAATCTGCCGGCTCAGTAGCATCGAAAAAGAACTCCTAACTGCGTTGAGTCTCGAAATTCCAACAGTTAGGTAGTACATTTATAGACAATGTAACATGCTTAATTTAAACAAGTTAAGATGTGTTTTTAAAATTAATGGCGAAACTTAGGTTTTAATATGAGGATTTTGGTTAATTTTTGATGAAAAGATTGATATAAAAAACAAAGTGATTAGGCATATTGAAGAAATTAAATATAGAATATTTTGGATAATTGGTATTATTTTATCTTCAATATTATACTTTTCTGGAATTGTTGGGCTTTACATCTTTCTTCGCAAGAAAATTTTAAAGCGAAATAGGACTATTATTCTTACGTATCATAAAATTAGAGATGATGGAATAGATTCAAATATTTCTGTTTCAACAAAAAATTTTGAGAAACAAATAGTGTATATTAAAAAAAACTTTAATGTTTTCTCTTTGAATATTCTTTTAAATAATAAAGAAAAAAGGAGCAATATTGTTATAGATAATATCGCAATTACATTTGATGATGGTTACAAAGATAATTTTTTGAATGCTTATCCTATTTTGAAGCAACATCAATTACCAGCGACAATTTTTCTCATTAGTAAATTAGTAGGAGAAAGAGAAGAAATATTGAGTATAGATAACATTAAAATAATGAAAAAAAATGGAATTGATTTTGGCAGTCATACAGCAACTCATAAGGTATTAACAGAAATTGATATTAACAGCGCCGCTGATGAAATTATTAATTCAAAAGTTGAGCTAGAAAATATAATCAATGAAAAAATTCAATTTCTCGCTTATCCAAAAGGAAAGAAAAATCATTTTAACAAACAGATAAAAACTCTAGTTGAAGTATCAGGTTATAAAGGTGCTCTTGCTACAGAAAATGGTGAAATAGATGATAGAAGTGATCTCTTTGAATTAGAAAGAATTGGAATAAGAAATTGCCCATTATTTGTATTTAAGGTAAGAGTATCTGGAATATTCGAAAGCCGATTAGTTTATTCTTTAAGAAAGTTATTAAAAATGACATAAAAAATTTCCCCTTTGGGATAATTATTAATTTTGTAGCTTAATAAAGTGAAGATAATTATTTTAGGGACTCGTGGTTTTCCGAATGTACAAGGCGGAGTAGAGAAACATTGTGAGAGTTTAGCTGTTAGCGCTGTGAAGTTAGGATGCGAAGTTTTAGTCTTCACAAGAAAACCATATGTAAATAAAAATATAAAAAATTATAAAAGGGTAAAATTGGTTGCCCTTCCTGCTATAAAACACAAATCATTTGAAGCCTTCCTACATACATTTATTGGCGTTTTTGTCGCCTTGCGATATAAACCCGATATTTTACATATACAAGCTATTGGACCAGCTATCTTTTCTCCTTTGGCAAGAGTTTTGGGAATGAAAGTAGTAGTAACTTCTCATGGATCTAATTACAAGCATTTAAAGTGGGGCTGGTTTGGAAAGCTTGTTTTAAGATTAGGTGAGTTTTTGGGAATCATTTTTGCAAATAAAGTGATAGCCATTTCTGAGACTATCGCATATGAGATAAAAAGAAATTATCACATAGAAGTAACAGTTGTTCCCAATGGTGTACTTATGCCCCAAATTTCAAAATGCGACGATATTCTTAGAAGGTACGATTTAGCTAAAAATAAGTATATCCTATCTGTGGGTCGATTTGTCCCGGAAAAAGGGTTTCATGATTTAATTGAAGCTTTCAATCAATTCCCAATTACAAACTACAAACTGGTTATAGTTGGAAGAGCTGATCATCCGGATAGATACAGTTTGAATTTAGAAAAAAAAGCAAGCAAAAACAATAATATAATTTTAACAGGATTTTTAACAGGAAAGTCTCTGCAAGAATTATACAGCCATGCAGGACTTTTTGTGCTGCCTTCTTATTACGAAGGGTTACCGATAGTTTTACTTGAGGCAATGAGCTATGGATTATCCTGTATTGCAAGCAACATTCCAGCTAATAGGAACGTTGAATTACCAAGAGAGAGATTTTTTAAGGTGGGAAATGTATGGGAACTTTCGAAAAAGATTAAAGAATTTGTAGATAAACCTTTGACAGACGAAGAAAGAAGAAAGCAGTTAAACGTAATATTCGAAAGATATAATTGGGAAAGAATAGCCGAGAAAACACTTGAAGTGTATCAGAGTGTAGTCTATGGATCTTAGCCACTTCTGTATCATTTATTATTTTTATTGGAATCCTATCTTATTTTGATTTTCTTTCTATCACATTTATATGTGAAAAAAAGAAAGCGTAATTCATCCATCAATTCATATGCTTATAGTATTTTTATTAATGGAATTTACTAGAAATCTTGATAAAAGAACACTATCCGCATAGGGAGTAATACGATGTTAAAAGAGAAAGAGTCTGCGGCAAGAAAAGCAATAATATTATCTGACGCATCCATCGTGACTCTTGCTCTCTTTCTATCTTATTTCTTAAGGCAGCACTTTTATAAATTTTATAAATTAGACATCATATCTTCCACTCAAGTCATCGCTGACACTATTGGATCGATAAGCGATTATTTAGTCATGTTCATTTTTGTTGTTCTCCTATGGTGTTTTATGCTTTATATAAATGGGATGTATCGCTCTATGCGTACAAGAACACTCCTTGAGATTGTGTGGATAATACTAAAATCATCATTTTTTGCAAACCTCGCATTAGGCGCTGTTATCTTTTTATTTAAATTACAATTCGTCAGCAGGATATTCTTTGTCATTTTTATAATAGTTAGTTTAGCTTTTATGCTGTTAGAAAAAATTGTTGTTTTTTTCGTCATGCACTATGTGCGCAAGCAAGGTTATAATTACAGAAGACTTCTTATTGTCGGAACGGGCAGGCGAGCTGCCAATTTTATCAAAAAAATACAAAGCCATCCAGAGTGGGGATTAAGAATATTGGGTGCCATTGATGATGAACCTTATCGAGAGGTTGAGAAAGTGAGCAGTGTTGGAGTCATTGGTATCCTTAAAAATCTTCCTCAGATTATCCATACATATGCAATAGATGAAGTTGTATTTGTAGTTCCTAGATCAAGATTGAACCATATGGAAAATGCAATTAATGCCTGCGAAACAGAAGGCGTCAAGGCAACAATAGCTGTGGATTTATTTGATCTGAAGATAGCCAGATCACGCCAAACAGAACTTGAGGGTATTCCTCTCCTAACCTTTGAAACCACAGTAGCTAAAGAATCACATCTTTTTATAAAAAGAGCAATGGACATAGTTATATCCGGATTGGGCATAATTCTAGTGAGCCCGCTTTTTTTTGTTGTGGCAGTTATAATAAAGTTGACATCTTCAGGTCCTGTGTTATTTACACAGAAAAGAGTAGGATTAAATGGTAGAAAATTCAAATTTTATAAATTTCGCACAATGTATAAAGGGGCGGAGAAAAAATTATCAGAGCTTGAAGCTCGAAATGAAATGGGGGGACCTATTTTCAAAATGAAGAAGGATCCACGGATTACGCCAGTAGGAAAGATATTAAGAAAATTCAGCATCGATGAACTTCCGCAACTTTTTAATGTGTTTGTTGGACATATGAGTTTGATTGGGCCACGGCCTCCAATTCCAAAAGAGGTAGAACAATACAATCCCTGGCAAAGACGAAGATTATCGATGCGTCCAGGTCTAACCTGTCTATGGCAGATAAAAGGCAGGAATAAGCTAAGTTTTAACGAATGGATGAAACTGGATCTCGAATATTTGGATAACTGGTCATTAAGGCTTGATTTTGAAATAATGATGAAAACAATTCCGGTGGTTTTGTTTGGGATTGGGGCATACTAAGAAAGGATTAAGGATTAGGGGGTAAGGGATAAGGATTAGGTGGATTTATAGGGAGAGGCAAGATGAAAATGGATTATAGAGAGAAAAAGAAAGAAGTTGATTTAATGGAGTACTGGAGTGTTATCGTCAAGAGGAAATGGGTCCTTATAACTTTTGCCGGTTCTCTTATCTTTTTTGTTGGAATATTTTCTTTCCTTGTTACACCAAAATATGAGTCAACATCGACTCTGCTCATAGAAGAAGGAACTTCAAAAATCTTAAGCATTGATGAGACTTTTGGCTACCAGTCGCCGGTTTTTCGGGATTTAAGATTCTTTAATACTCAGCTTGAGCTTTTGAAAAGTAAATCTCTGGCAGAAAGAACAGCAAGGAAAATGAATCTTCTCTCGCGGCCTGAATTTGAAACATACAAAGAGCAGAAAAAGAGCTTTTTATCTTCTGTAGGAGATTTCTTAACTTTAAAATGGATTAAATCCAAGAAAGATGGAGCAAATAATAGGTCCGAATACTTGAGTCGATTAAATCCGTACTCAGAAATTGTTAAAGATTTTCAAAAAAGCATGGAAGTTAAACCTCTCCGGGATACTAAATTAGTCGAGGTAAGTTTCACTTCAACCTCTCCCATATTGGCTTCTGAGATATGCAATACTTTGGCTGATGAATTTATAGATTTTTCCATTGAAAAACGTTATGCGACAACCAGGCAGGCTTCAGTTTTTTTAAGCAATCAGATTGCCAATTTAAGAGAAGATTTGGCAGCAAAAGAAAGAGAGCTGCAAAAGTACGGCCAGGAGGAAAATCTTTTTTATTTAAGCAACACAGAGAGTGCTGTCTTAAGCAAATTTTCTGATTTGAATAAAGCTTACACCCAGGCTCAAATAGACCGGACCAAGGCTGAAGCTACATACCTCGAGCTTAAAGATTTAGATATAGATTCTATCACTCAATCTGACAATCGGGTTGTTCAACAGATCAGGTCAGATTACACAAGGATAAAAAATGAATATGAAGAAAAGAGTAAGATTTATAAATCCAGCTATCCTGAAATGATCAAGCTCAGATCGAGGCTGGACAGCATGAATGAGGAACTTCAAAAAGCAGCGGATGGTGCTGAATCAGACTATCGTGCAGCTTTAAAAAGAGAATATTCTCTTAAAAGACTGCTTGATAAGCAGAAGGCAGATGTGGCCAAGATGAATTCAAGTGCTATCCTTTATAACAGCTTAAAAATAGAGGTTGAGAACAAGCGGAACCTACTTAATTCCTTAGGGGAGAAGCAAAACGAGACCCTTGTTTCAGAAAAATTAGGGGGACTAAAGGCAGGGAATGTCAGTATAATTGATAAGGCAGAAATTCCAAAAAATCCTGTTTCCCCAAAAAAGAAGTTGAATCTTTTTCTGGCTTTTTTGATGGGTATCTTTGGAGGTGTCGGTCTTTGTTTTATTTTTGAATATTTAGATAACACTGTTAAAGGGCCAGAGGATGTAGAGAGATTGGCTGGTCTTCCTTCTCTTGGCGTTATTCCTTATTTTTCTCCGGAAGATATGAAGAAGAAAAAAAAATTCAGCCATTATTTGGGACATAGATACTCGTACGGGAAAGATATTAAAGTCAGTGAGGAAATACTGCCCAAAATAAAAGAGATTGAACTTATCAACCATCTCCACCCTAAATTTTCTATCTCTGAAGATTACAGAACTTTAAGAACCTCTCTTTTACTTTCTAATGCCGATGCTCCTCCAAAGTCCATTGCTTTTTCCAGCGCTTTACCTTCGGAAGGGAAGACTGCTACTGTAGTTAATCTGGCTGTTTCATTTTCGCAGCTTGAAGAGCATGTTCTTGTGGTTGACTCGGATTTAAGAAAGCCGCGGCTGCATCGAATATTTAAAACAAGAAATATTGGCGGATTAAGCGGGTATTTGACTGGTAAAATAGAACTTAATGATGCAATACAAAAAACATCTATCAAAAATATTTGGGTTTTGCCTAGCGGTCCTATTCCGCCTAATCCGGCGGAACTTCTAAATTCAAAGAAAATGAGAAAGATGATTGAAGAAGTTAAAAAAGCATTCGATGTTGTCCTGTTTGATACGCCACCAATACTGGCAGTGGTTGATTCTCTAATTATTTCATCCCTTGTTGATACTACTATTTTAGTTATTAACGCAGACAAGCTGACTCGTAAACCTTTTTTAAATGCTGTTAAAGAAGTGAAGCGAGCCAGGGGTAAAATAATCGGTGTTGTTTTTAATGGATTAAAAGCAAGAAAGGGAGATTATTTTTATATGGATTACTATGGATATTACCGAAATCAATATTATGGGGAAAAAGGGCAGCAAACAGAGGGGAAGTGAAGGAAATAGTTAAAAATAAGGAATGTAAAAAACGGGACGTAGTCTGTAGGAAAATCATTGAGTATGGGATTTTGGGCTTGATTGTGTTTAGTCCACTTCCGGCTGCCTCCGTTTATGAGTGGTCGATACTAGTAATTCAACTTACTGTGTTGTTTATGCTAGCTGCCTATTTCGTAATGAAGGAGAAGCCTCAGACTAATAAGCTTCTTTCCTTTTCAATGAAATGGCCAAGGATTTTATTTTTTAGTCTATTTATTTTTATTTTTATCCAGGTCATCCCTCTTCCTGAATTTTTAGTCAAAATTATTTCTCCAAGTGCTTACTCTTTTCAGAAAAATTTCTTCCCTGATTTTTTAAACACTAAATTTATGAGTCTCTCTCTCATCCCTTCTCACACGCTGAAGCAAGGGCTTGAGCTCCTCTCTTATTTTCTTCTTGGCTTTCTTATCATCAAGACAGTGACCGAGCGGCGGCAGATCATACGTATTTTTTCAGTTTTGATAGCCATGGGGGTTTTTGAGGCGTTTTATGGGATGTTCGAGTTATATAACAAGAATCCTCGTATTTTATTTTATAAAAAAATTCATTTTTTAGATTCAGTTACAGGAACTTTCGTCAATCAAAATCATCTCTCGGGTTTTCTGGAAATGATTATCCCCTTAACCATTGGATTAATCATAGCCAGGATAAATCTTTTTTCTTTGAGAGGCATGAGGTGGAGAAGAAAACTTCTTCAATTATCTGAAAAAGGGCTCTCGACCAACCTGTTCATATCTTTAAGCATAATCGTCATGGCCGTAGCAATCATATTTTCCAGGTCTCGTTCAGGAATTTTCCTCTTAATTTTTACTCTTCTTCTTTTCTTTGAATTAACAACCCTTTATCTAGGAAGAAGTGAGGAACAGAAGAAATGGATAAAGAATTTTCTTAAAGTTGTATTTTTATTTATAACTTTTATCTCACTTTATATCGGAATAGGGGCTATGGTTGAAAGATTTGCCCTGGATAAGCTCCTTCAAGAAGAGAGGCCTATTTATTGGAAAAATACTATTGGAATATTTGCAGATTATCCTCTATTTGGAACAGGGCTTGGAACTTTTCCCTCTCTTTATCCAGATATGGAGGAAGGAGGCAGACTTGTGCGCGTCGACCATGCTCATAATGACTATCTTGAATATCTTTCGGAACTCGGCCTTATAGGGATGATTTTGCTTCTCGGTGGAATTCTTTATATGATAATAAATTCCTTCCTTGTCTGGAGAGAAAGAAAACATCCTGAGATGAAGGGACTTGCCCTTGGAGGGATTATTTCGATTATCTGTATTATGCTTCACAGCATAACCGACTATAATCTCCAAATCCCGGCTAATATGCTCCTTTTTTCTGTTGTGCTTTCTCTGACTGTGACAGCAGCGTTTTATAAGAAAAGAGAGACGAAATGAACAATTTTAAGAGGATGGTTTTGATACTGGCTGTTGTTATAATTGCGGTTGTAGATATTCTCATTTATTGGGATATTCATCTGTATAATGAAGCACAAGAAGTAGAAAACAGCGAAAAAAAAATTATAATTCTTAAAAAAACAATCGACTTTTACCCTGAAAATGACCTTGTTTTTTATGAATTAGGAAGAGCTTATTTTGATTTAGGCTTTGATAATCTCAGCAACAGTGCTCAGAGCATTGAATATCTTCAAGAATCAATAAAAAACTTCAAGCAATCTTTAAAAATAAATCCTGCTTCTTACTTTTCCCACTTTAACCTTGCTCAATCGTTCCTTTATCTAAGTTATCTTTCTGCATCATTTAATACAAGCTCTCAGGATGAGTTTAAGAAGGCAGCAATTCTTGCAGGAGAAAACAGCCAGATATTTTACGAGGTGGCAAAAGTATTTCTCTCCCGGTGGCCTGAGCTTTCAGATGAAGATAAAAATTTTACATTAGATATCATGAGAAAAATCGTGAGCGGAAAAGATAAGGAAAGATTTCTCTCTCTCCTTTACTTCTGGGCAATGAATATTAAGGATTACAATGTCATTGAAATAATTCTGCCAGAAGATCCACAAATTTATAGAATTTATGCCAAGTTCCTTGGTGAGAAATCTCTTTACCTTGAACAAAGACAGAAATATCTGGCGAAAGCCGAATTTTTAGAGTTTGAGAAGGCTAAAGAAGAATTTGATTTGGGAGAGAATGAATATTTTTATTTTCGGTTGCAAGAGGCTTTTAATCATTTTAGAAGCTGTTTAGGTATACTTAAACAGTTAAAGTTTTATCACTTCTTAGCTCAAAATAGTCCGATTGACCATTCGGAGTTTAATGAACTCCAGAAATCAGCCTCATTAAATCTGGCTAAGTGTCAGATTGAAAAAGGAGAAAAGTTTGAGGAGATAGAGAAATATTTGCAGAATTATTTAAGATTAGAAAACCAACTGTCTGACTTAGGCGATTTTGAGTCTTATCTCAAAAATCGTGATTTTATTGGACAGG
>Ga0265592_1001218_pt1 | contig 11475 bp, 7 predicted proteins | sample saktaG_7_FD_190141 | JGI IMG/M metagenome (GOLD analysis project Ga0265592, IMG submission 190141) | Saline water microbial communities from Sakinaw Lake, British Columbia, Canada - sak_2010_1_5_120m | ecosystem: Environmental > Aquatic > Non-marine Saline and Alkaline > Saline ... | reverse complement strand
ACTCGGGGCAAACGGAAGGGTGGACATTTCTCATTCGTTTGAAAAAAACTGTGCAAAATATTAATTAGTGTGAACAGAAGAATGGTTTTTTATAAATCAAACCAACTAACACTTTTATTTACACCCACAGTTAATGACGAATTTTACAAAATAAGAGGTCTTCATGCTCTTTAAACGGTTTATACAGACGAATTTGGAAAAAGCGTTGACGCGCAGTCCAGTTGTTTTGCTCAATTGAGCACGACAAGTCGGCAAAAACGCTTGATCGCTATTTAGCGCTTTTACAAGCCATTTTTATCATCAATACACAAGCCGCTTGGAGTACGAATTTGTCGGTGCGCTTTACCAAGTCGCCCAAACTTTATTTTGTCGATGTAGGTCTTCTGTTGTATCTGCTAAACATCAATCTTGAGCGAGCAATAATTGACAATGTGCTGATGGGCAAAGTACTTGAAAATTTTGTGGTAAGCGAGTTAAAAAAACAAGCTACCTGGTCAAAAACAGTGACCAATTTGTACCACTTTAGAACTTCAGGCGGTGATGAAGTTGATGTGGTCCTTGAAAACAATGGCGGAAGTATTGTGGGCATTGAAGTCAAACTTGCTGAAAAAGTAGCCCCACAAGATTTTAAAGGACTGTCATATCTTCAAGAAAAATCTGGCACCCGATTTGTAGCCGGAGTTGTATTATACACTGGCTCACAGGTGATACCGTTTGGCGAACGATTGTGGGCTATGCCGGTTAGTATGTTGTGGCGTTAATATTTGAGTAATCTCACTTTTTTATATACCTCAATACGCATAACACCATCACTCAAACAAAACCGCATCAAAATCCCCCTTAAAACCGCGAGCAATAATTGACAAACCCTTGTTTTAATATATAATTGTATTATATATGTTTTTCTATCAAGAGAAGAGGGGATCTTGTTGAACACAAAAACTGCTCGCACGTTTTTATTTTTTTTAGGAACTATCGGCATTTTTCACCTGCCGCAAAACCTGAATGCCATGGTTCCATCACGTGGCATGGAACACTGCCTCGCACACATCAGTGCATGGCCATCTGAAAACCAAAGCTCAATTTCGGGTTTTCATCATTATACCCCCGATTCCTGCGAACAAGTAAGCATCCCATTGTCTGGAAGCAAAAAATTCATCGCCGTTGATCGGCTAACCAAAACTCCCAATAACGTATGGATTTACAAAATAAGCGAAAATGATCGCAGCGATTTTGTCGCTTACATCATAAAAGATGGGATTCCACACGGCCCACGTACTTTCTTTGCACCACACGAAACTCACGAAACATTATGCAAACGTTTAGCATTCGAACCAGAAGATATCGATTTTAGCGGACGCGCAATTCGACACTTTGATGGCACAAGCCCAGATCAATCAAATACCGCCGTGGTTTATGATATCGAAACCGGCAACCCCATCACAGCATATCCTCCAATCGAATCATTTCACTTTGACGGCAAGCAAACGGAATCTATTGCCGATAAACTCGCTGAAATTCAAAATGCACGCGCACAAAGGCCACCAGTATGGACAGCTCTTTATGAAAATAATGCTACAAACTTCCAACGAGAATTGCACACCTGTTCAGAACAACAACAACAAGATGTGCTTGATTGGGCCGCCACACACGATAAATGGAACTTTATCGAGAAACTAGTCGAACATAATACGCTATTTGCCACAAGCGCCCTCCTCCGTGCTATACAACATGGCAATAACAACGCCACTGAAACACTATTGCCCTATTTGGACGATAAAGATGCGCCGCTGGGCCCAGGTAAACCAACGCCACTTGCAACAGCGTGCATGTTGTCCGTAAACGACAACGCTGAGTATCGAAACAAACGCGAACTCATAGAATTACTTTTTAAAGAAGGCGCAGGAATAAATACACAAGATTCTCAAGGACGCACGGCACTCATGTACGCCGCACGTGCTGGCGATGCCGATACCGTTGCATGGCTAATAGAACATAACGCCGATGCAAATTTACAAGATCGCATTGGGAAAACGGCTGCACTCTTTGCACATGAAACTCAACAATTTCTCAAAAAACGCGCAGCTTCACCAACCATGCTAAACAACTTTGCCGCCGTTCAAGCGTGTCTCAACTCACCAACACACTCATCAGAAAAAACAAAAGCACAACTAAAAAAGAAAGCAAAAAAGACAGGTGCGTCTCGCAGTGCACCGGAAAACAAATTAATTACGCTCAATAATCTACTTGTATACACACCGGCAGAGGCAATTTCCAAAGCGCATGACCATCTACAAAAATTCACGCACGCTGAAATCAACAATACCCCAAGTACTCCAGATATCATCAAACAACGATTGAAAAACCTGGAACTTTTGATTCACCACTCTTTGAACTCCGACGCCGAAAAACTGGCGCTTTTGTGTAACAGCCTCCTCAAAAAAGGATTGCTCAGCACCAATGAACTCATGAAAATGCTGGCACCTGAAAATCAACCAGATGCACCAATTGAAATCAACGTCGTACGAGCCATTTTACAGACCGCTGATCTGGGAATTAACACGTCAGATGGTGGCCGCTACGCCATGCGTTTACTCAGCGCCTACAAAAATGCACCATTGCTCACTCTTTTCTTGAAAAAATACGAACTTGCGCATGCTCAATCACATGGTAAAACACTCTTACGCGATGCATTTGAGCAATGCGACGACGCTGAAATCACTACCCTCTTTATCGCACTTAATGAAAAAATTTCTGACACCGAATTGACATACGCTATTAAAAGTGGCAAAGCCGCTCTACTCAAAGATGCACTTCAGCGACAACATCCAACCTGGTCACCATTCAAATGTATGTTGCAACTTGGAAACGCTTATTTTGAGCAAAATAAAGATGAAACAACGCACTACTGCGCAGAGCACCAAGAAGAGCTTATTGACCTACTCATAGATGCCATAGTTAATAAAAATCAGCGAATCTTTGACGCACTTTGTGGCCCCATCTGTTGCGCACATACTGCAATAGATACACAGGGGAATACTGCGCTTATGCATTTGGTACAACAACACGATCGCACACTGGGAACCAATCACCTTTTTGCAGAACTTATTCAAAAAGTTAATCCTTTACAAGCAAATGCACGTAATCAGACAGCTCTAGAACTTAATCAACTAGAATCTGAAAATATTAAAAAGTTACTGCATGATACACAAAAAAAGACGTATCTTGAACTTAGACGTCTTATGTTGTTGCCACAACCTCGACCAAAAGACGTGGACGAACTACTCCACCTAGTAACATCATCAGTTCTAGACGCAAACTGGATATATGAGGACGGTCAAAGTGTTTTAGCGTATGCCATTGCCTACAACCACACTGACATCGTCGCACGTATTCTCGCGCAAAATCCTGCACTCAAAATAAATTATGATCAACGCCAGCACACAGCGCCAACACCACTTTGCTATGCTTTCGTCCAGCGCGATGAAAAATTATGCCAACGCTTGCTCAAACTCGGCGCTCAATTGGCTGAACTTGAAGTATGCATCCTCGAACAAGCCATGACTGAAAACATACAGCATTCATACTTTTTTGATCTTCTTGATAAAGCAGATTCGTCAATTTTCGATAATAAAACATTCCCAGACCAATTGCGCAAAATCATACTTTTTTATGCAGTCGTACACAATAAAACTGACCTGGCGCACCGAATCTTACCATCTGATACGCAACTCACGCTTGGCTTGGAATTTTTATCGATCGCCTTTGGGTGTGCAATCGAAAACGGAAATGACCAAATAATTGATTTACTCATGAGCCCACAGATTAGCGTCACCTATGCAAACGAGCATCACGATCCCGCTCATATATTACTCAGATTCGTACGTTCTCCTGATCATCCGACTGAGCAAGAGTCCAAAAAACAAGATGTGCTAGATTCCATCAAAAAACATCAAAAGCTCATACGAGCGCTCGTTGAAAATGACAATCTCTCGCTTCAAGAAGCAACGTTCCTCCATGCAATCAATGCGCGTTATCAAGAGCCAACTTCCAAAACACCAGGTCATGTATTGTACCAACTTAAACGTTTTCCTCATCTGATTGAACGATGCCCAGAAATTCGTAACAATCTTTTTGTCCAAGCTACAACTAAAACTAAAGATTTATCACTTGCCGATTTTCTGGCAGATCACGGTGCTGGCAGCGGGTCACCGCTTACCGACTTGGCCATCGCCATCAGTCTTTCATGCCCTCAACGAGTAAGACGGCTGTTAGAAGAACATCCTGAACTTCAAGCTGCTAGTACTCAAGCAATACCGCTGGACGATTCACCAGGCGGAGAGATAGCTTCGCCATTATTCGCCGCATTTTACCGATACAGCGCAACACAAAAAACACAAACAAGCCGTATAGACCAAGCACGCGCGGTAGCAGCCGAACTATTTAGGTGCTGCAGCAATCCACTGCAACCCATGACGATAAGACACCGTGACATTCAGGACAACGAAACACGTATTACACCGCTTGATTGTCTATGTCTTTTGATCCAAAAAAAGCTGACGACCGATGAAATAGATCAATTTTTACGCAATGCAAATACCAACTGTTCCTTTGATGGTGATTGCCTCCTGAAAACCTGTTTTGTGCATGCCTTTATCGTAACAACGGCAACAACCGTAAGACAATTTTCAACAGATTTCTCCGAAGAAGTGCATAATTATTTAGGAATAATCGAATGGCTCTGTCGCAATCAAGATGACCCACGCCATCGACTCAGCAATGAAGACATAATTAGTACCTGCCAACTATTTTACGAAACCTGGCACGGCAATTTCCTAGAAGCCTACATACTCGCACACATGGCAGAGTATGAAAAAGTAATAGATATTTTTATCGATATGCTCAAACAACACACCGAACTCCATGAAAATGACGTAATCCGCTGGATTATCCATGATTACAAACCGTACGTCACCGCCATGATAAATAAGACAGAACAAACCCAATAGTTAGGTTAAAAATATGACTAAAAAAATAGTATTGTTCTCATTAAATTTATTTTTTACGGCATTCTTACGCAGCATGACGATGCAACCTGACGATCTTAAAGATTGCCTAACACACATCACCAAACTTCCGTCACCGCATGCTGATGGCATTTCTGGGTTCCATTTTTACGATCCATCCATGAGTGAAGCGGTAGATGTACGCGTTCCAGGAATAAGAACCACAGTAACCATCGAGCAACTGAGCCACAATCCTGACGGACTGTGGATTTATAAAGTCGGTGAAAATGATCGCGGTGACTTTGTGGCATACGTTATCAACAACGGCATTTGTCATGGTCCACGTACATTCTTCAGCCCACGCGAATCTGGCGAGCAACTCGGTACACGATTACTCTTTGATGCTTCTTACAAAGATAGCACCGGGCACAGTGTTCGTCTTTTTGATGGTACCAATCCGGAAGAATCAGCCACGACGCTCGTATACGACATTGACCGACGCAGACCTATAACCGCATACCCACCCATTGAAGCATTTAATTACAATGAGGAAACAACTGCAGAAATCGCTGCTGCTCTTGCACGATGGCAAACACAACGACTAAACAAACCTGCTATTTGGGCTACTCTTCGTGAAAACAATCTGCGTGACTTCAAGAAATGGGTCTCCCAGTATCCTGAACACCAACAAAATGTACTAAATGACGCAGCTACTCATGAAAAATGGGACTTTGTTGAAGCCATTATCCAACAAAACCCAGCATTAGCGCCAAATGCACTATTACATGCAATAAAACACAAAAATACTAACGCCGTTGAAAGTTTTTGGCATTTTATCGATGATAATGATAAAGACAAACCGCTCGGGCCGGGAAAACCTACAGCTCTGGCTGCCGTCTGTATGTTGCCCACACACGATGAAAAAGAACGCACGGCCAAAGAAGAACTTCTAGAATACCTCATCAACGAGGGCACAGATGTGAATGCGGTTGACGAACAATGGCGTACTGCACTTATGTACGCAGCACGCGTGGGTGACGACAAAACGGTTGCATTTCTCATAGGCAAGGACGCCAATCCCAACGCATGCGACAGGAACAAAAAAAATGCAGCCGCATATGCCGAAGAAGTGTGCAACCTACTCAAAAGGCGCGGCAGTTCACCAACATCTTTTGATAATTTTACTCAAATAAAAGCTTGCTTATCCCCCATCTATCGGTTAGGCACAAAAGAAAAATCAACTAAAAAACAAAAAAAGGCCACTGTTGCACGAAGCGCACCAGAAAACAAACTTATCACACTCAATAATTTATTAGTACAGGATGCTGCGCAAGCAATAAACACTGCACTCGAGTTTTTCAAAAGCCTCACTCGCGCGGATCATAACGACAGCACCGAAATAGAAAAACGACGCTATGAATGTTTAAAACTTTTAATCAAAAATGCACCAGAAACATCAGCGCAACAATTAGGCACGCTCTGCAAAACTTTTATGGTAAAAAACTTACTCACCTTTGCAAAACTCATGGAAATGCTTCTACCAGAACCAGTAGAAGATACACCATACGCTGCTTGCGCACGTGCAATTATACAAAACATAGACATACCCGCTTCAAGTACAAAGTGGGAGTTTGCCGATCGCTTAATTCAGCGCTACAAGAATTTAGAGCTTACGAAAGTCATTCTCAGCAAATTTGATATATACCGAGAACACCGTAGCCACAAAACACTGCTCACGTCCGCTATTGAACGGCGAAACCCTGAAGAAGTACAAGCAGTTTTTGGTGCTTATGGCGATCGTTACTCGGAAGAAGATATTCAATGTGCCGTCAATAACAACCTAAGCGAATTATTAGTAACCACCCTGCAAACCATGCACCCTCAATGGTCACGACTATACTGTATGTTACGCCTGGGTCGTGCTTATACCGATAGTATCGATATGCGCGAAGAATTCAAAAAACACGATTTTAACGAATTAATGAACCTCCTCATACACGTGATTACTACTAAGGACCGCGCCACATTCGACATCATGTGTAGCCGCAAATATCATGTCAACTTGTTAAGCACTCCCTATGGCCACTCAATAGATATGCATCTATTTCTCACGCATCCAGAACTTATGCAGGCTGACAATCCACTTGTTATTGAATTAATAAAACTATCCAATATTCTTCAAGCGAACAAATCAAAAAAAGTTTTTTTTGATTTGTTCGTTGAAAACAAAGAACTTCTTACCCATGCTCAAACGCGACGAAATAATATTTACGCGCTTATACGTAAAACACTATTCAGCGAACTAAAACCGGACGAACAAACTAGCTTGATCAACTTCCTGACTCAAACAGCACTAAATCCATTCTGGCGCTACCCAGATGACGAAACACCGCTTACCTGCGCCATTATCGCCCAAAAAGATGCTCTTGCCAAGCTTTTGCTATCCAGAACAAAAAGCATGAAAATGCCTCCCATTTCTTTAACAATTGCACCAAAAGTCACGCCACTCTGCTCAGCATTTGCCATGGGCAATGAAGAGCTCTGTCACGAATTACTCCAACGCGAAGCACAATGGCCCGAAGTCCTTGAATATATCTATCAAGAAATACGACGATTACTAGCACACAATGAAAGAGAATCTGCTGCTTTTTTCAAGATTTTATCTCGAGCAGATAAACCACTTTTTGAAAATAAGACACTCGGCGACTGGAGCGAAGCAGTAAAAACGAGCGTTATGCACTATGCCATACTTCAACAGCAAACAGCCCTCATAGAACAGTTTCGTTCGTCCAATACCGCGATAAGCACCTGCATTGAATCTTTCGGTGCTCTTCTTACTTATGCCCTGGAGCATAAAGATAATATCTGCCTCAATTTTCTTCTCAGCCCACAAGTTGTCATAGCAGACAAGCCTGACATGTACGATCCACTATATGCCATCATTTGTAACAAACTATGGCTGACAGCACCAGAAAAAGAAAATGAACGAAAGATTGCCGACAAAATAAGAAGCGATGTCAACGATTTCGGCAAATTGACGCCAGATCTATCTGTCAAAGAAATTGCGCTCGCCTTCGCGTTAAAAAGCACGTATGAAAAAGCAGACACCCCAGAAATGATCATGCACAGCCAAGAACGCCTGATACAATTTGGCCACCTACTCCAGAGATGTCCCCCGATACTGGGCGATCTCATATGTGCCACTAATATGGTAGTAAAAGCAAATGGGGGATACGATGAGGGAATTGCAACAAAAATAAACGTCCACCAATATAATCGTCGTACTATTATGAAGTTTTTCTTTGACTGTGGCGGAACCACGGATAATATTGCAGTCGACCTCATGACCGCTATTGAATATTCTCTGGCTCAAAAAGTACACGACCTACTAAAAAATCATCCCGAAATTATCACTATGATACAGCATGACACGATTATCCAGAAAAATGGCCAAAGATTGTCAATACCAGCCATGATCGTAGCTGCCGTCAATAAATATGATAGCTACGTTATACAGGAAGATAATCTGCGCCGCGCAGCACCAAATAATGATTTTGAAGCCATAAAACAAGAGGCATTTGACATCGCAAAACTATTTCTAGCACATTGTCCTGAGCCACTCAAACCATTTCACTTTACCAACCGAGATCCGCTAACAGGCCATGAAATGCAAACTCAGATCACCGCTATTGAGGTAATATGTGGCGACGGTCGTTCGTCACGAACGTACAAAGAATTCGACGATCTATTTATAATACCCGTCAACCAACCGTACAATGGAACGTTCATTCTTGAATACTGTCTTGGGCGCGTTTTTACTAACCACTGCTTCCCATCAATGTTTACGCTCATAAACTACCTCTTAAACAAGCATGGTACAACCCTGTCAGGCGAACATCTCCATGGCGCATGCCGTGCATTGTTTAACAAATTCAATGAACACGTAAATGCAGGAAAGCGCTTCTCGCTAAGTCCCCTTCCCCTGTCACAGGCAATCCAAAAGCTTATTGAAATTGTCGAACAACGCAGAGATATCGTGGAAACCCCTGAAATCCGTTGGACACGAACAGCATTTAAAAATGCTACAACAATTACACAAAATCATTACACGCCGCGCATGCCACGTTCATGAAGTCTGAATGGCGATCGCCAACGGCTGTTCACCGTAAACTAAAACGCCATCTTTGACGAGCGCAAAGATATCACTTTCTTCATCAAAAATGATATCTTTGCCAATAACTTGATTATTACTCAGCACAACGCCCGTACCAGGAACCAAAAAGTAGCCCTTAGTAGTGCTAATAATTTCGTATAATTTTTCCTGAACGGTTGGATTATCTTTTAAATACGGCCCATGCCACCCATCTTTATTTTTCAGATTCATGGCACCAACTTCAGACCCCTCAAATTTTTCGACGGTCAAAAAATCAACATAGTTACGTGCATGTTCAAACCCAACTATGCCACACTCATCGTTTATTTGCTTAAAAATTGATTCCAAACGCGCTATATCGTGTACAATTATTTGATCAATAATTACGCGTGATTGGTAATGATATACAAAAATCGTAACCACGGTTAGCACGATCAAAATAGTTACAGAAAAAGTTACCCATAACCAGTGTTTCGATAATTTTCGCACATTACTACTTTTTGCCGCCTTTGCACCCATAAAAACTCCCTTTTTACCTGTTTTCGCGTATTTCTACTCTAACAAGCTAAAAAAGAGAAAACAATACAAAATGCATAAAAGATGCTAAAATTATGTTATGAAAAATTCGTGGTTTACCGTCCCCAACACCATTACGTTTGTCCGCATTGCACTAACGCCAGTGCTGATTATTTGTATGTATTGCCATGCATGGCTGCTCGCGGGAATATTCATGCTTATTGCGTCTTTAAGCGATCTTGCAGATGGTGTTATTGCGCGTGCACTTAACCAACAAACAAACTTTGGCGCACTCTTGGACGCATTCGCCGACAAGCTTCTTATGATTTGCCTGCTTGCCACCGCTATCATGCTGAATATACCAGAATTACCGCGCTGGTTTTGCGCCATAGTTCTTGGCAAAGAATTAATTATTCTCGGCGTTAGTACTACGCTCTTGTTAAGCAAACATATTTTTACTATAGCACCGCTTTTCTTTAGCAAAATAAGCATGGCCGTACAAATGATATTTTTTATTACACTTTTTTTTGCCAAAGCTGGTGGTATTATCTTTCCAAAAATATTTATCTGGGCTTTAGTGCCATTCGTCCTAATTCCATTGGTATTATACACTGGCATCCTTGTTAAAAAGGCGGCAGCATGAAACCCCTCTTTTATGTACTCGCCGTCATATGCACCTGTCTGATTACCACACATTCATGTGCTCAAAAAAAAGAAACGCGCCAACACATTGAAGAAAATATCGCTGAGTACACCCGTGACATTCTTAAAGATTCGGTACAGGCACTCAAATATTACGCAGAAAATAACCACATCGGCACAGATCGAAAAATAATTACCACGATTGCCAATACACAAGAGCTTCTCATACGCATATTAGAAGATTGCGTTGTTGGCGGAAACGATAATTGTATAGCACGTGCAACGCGCGCCGAACTACTTCAGCTGCGGTCACTGTTAAATAAAAATAACGAACAAAACGAAATCCACCAAAAAGAATCGTGGTGGCAAAATTTAATTGATAAAATCCAAAATATCTTGATCAATTCACAAACCATATCATAGGAATCAGTATGGCTAATTTTAATCGTATTATTATGATCGGCAACCTCACGAGAGACCCAGAATTACGGCAATTACCATCGGGACAATCAATGTGCCGTCTTTCTATCGCCAGCAATCGTCAATACCGCAGCAAACAATCGGGCGAAACCGTACAGGAAGTATGTTTTGTTGACGTTGACGTGTGGGGAGCACAGGCAGAAAGCTGCAGCAAATACTTGAGCAAAGGCCGGCCTGCACTTATCGAAGGACGCCTTAAATTTGATTCGTGGCAGGCGCCAGATGGCACATCACGCAATAAACACATCATTGTCGCTGATCGCGTCGTCTTTTTGGGAAGCAACCAACTTGGAACCGAACAAAGTGCTGACACCGAAAGTACCGATTTGAAAAACGTCTCGCAAGAACAAAATTTTGAACAAGCGCAACAGCTTGCAAACAGCATGGATTTCACACCGGCGCAAAAAGAAGCACAGCCGCACAAACGCAAGAAAAAAGATGCTGAATTATCACCAGATGATAGTGCTACACTTACCTTTCAAGATGAGCCGCCATTTCAAGACGACTTACCCTACTAGACTGATCACCACTCAAAATCAACCGCAATATACGCGCCAGTGAGCAATGTATCAAATGAGCGCTTACCGGCGATATTTTTATCGATTGTAAGCGCCAAACGCGGTACATTTGGATGATCATAGGTGGCAAAGTCAAACTCAAAAACAAAATGAAAGGCGG